>Ga0131853_10016978_pt1 | contig 13273 bp, 12 predicted proteins | sample TergutLab28metaG_FD_92764 | JGI IMG/M metagenome (GOLD analysis project Ga0131853, IMG submission 92764) | Labiotermes labralis P1 segment gut microbial communities from Petit-Saut dam, French Guiana - Lab288 P1 (version 2) (version 2) | ecosystem: Host-associated > Arthropoda: Insects >...
ACATACGACAGTACGTCCGGCAGTGCGGTAGTGTAATCGCGCAATTGCTGTTGCACTATGTGAATCATTCGGGCGAGATATTGCAGGTCCAGTATAGTTAGGCTAATGTACTGCGTGCCGAAATAGGTCTTGACGACCCGAAGTTTTTCGGCAGTGATAGGCGGAAGGCACCCCTCACGCACCCTGCCCCGGTCTCTCCATTGCAGATTGAATCGAGCATCTTGGGTTGACAGTCCGCCAGCGTGTTGGTATGCTCGTCTTTGAGAACGATGGATTTCAACCCGCCCCTCCGTATGGCGCCGAATTACACCAGCGGCTGATAATCGAGTGCAGGGTAGAAACCGTCAGACACGTAATTGGTCCTGTCCGAGTTGATGAAAAATAGACGTCCCAGCAGCACTATCTGAGGATCGAATGCTGGACTGGCAGACGAGTAGGGACAGATGTCGGACGAGGCATCGGGCAGCAACGGCTGCTTCAGAGCGCGCATCTTCTTAGTAGCAGGTTGTCGACTTGTAGACATCGCATTAGCAGCAGGGAGCAGAATGATGTGGGGCGTGTCGATCGGTGTTTTATAGGGCTGCAACTCGGCAGTATGACGTGTCATATCAGCTGGACATTGGACAAAATCTTTCTTCGGCAGATAGTACATTAACCAATCGTAGAGAAAATGCGAGGTTTTGGTTGCGCAAGAGAATTTGAGAAACTTGTGGCATGGCAATGTTCACCAGCGTTTTTGATTGAAGGAGACGGGTGGGGGGCACTCGAGATCCTCTAGGTTATGGATCGGCCGCCCCGTCAGTCCTGCGAGGAATGTACATTTAGAGACGCCGTATGCGTAGAGGTATGCGAAAATGGCCACGGCTTCGGTAAAGACTGTGTGTAATTCTTTACGTTCGATATGTCCGTCGGCCCAATTTAGGCCGTTCTCTAACAAGCCATGATCAGCCATCTTGTAGGGGCTCTTGAAACCGAACGTCTCGGACGACGCGGCGATGGCGACGCACATTACCTGGACGACCGTCTCATTCTGCAGCCCTCGCAAGAGCTCGTAATCAATCACGAATTCCCAGCCTCCAGTCATGTTAGATTAGGAATAATTAGAAACGGCAAAGTACCTACCTTTTTATAGGCAGCTGCGGCAGCATTGACCCCGGGCTCCACGTGACATTTTTGGCCCCGAATTCGGTAGTGAACAATCGCTCCACCTGCTGGTCTGCGACGTTGCTAATATCGAATAGCAAAATTAATTGTTTCGGTGTAAAGCTCCGATCCATGTAGAGGGCGAATAGACGACAATACTTGCCGCAGACGTCAGTCGTCAGACCTCGCAACTGTCGCATGTTATAGTCCCAGGTCGTGCAGTTACGTTTAATGAATGACTGGATGCTAGTTACGAGCGGTACGATGCCATATGAATCAAATTAGTAGGCACTCGATGATTTTGGTCGGAAGTGCACGGCTAGCCTGTGTGAACCTCTATCTGTGTGGGGATCGGCATTGACGATGGCGGTGGCGAAGTTTTGAGCGATTGATTGTGGTAGTAGTTCGGAGGAGGAATTGTCGAAGAATGAGCTGACGTCTCGCAGTGTGAACAGTATGTGCACAGTGTCCAATTTAGAAGCCGGTCGTGACGGTACGCGCAAATGTACTAGGACAGAATTGTCGAATTCTAGGTACAGCAGGCACGTGATCGCCTCGGGCAACGGTTTATTGAATTTCATTTCGATTGTGATTATGCCGTTCTCGGGGTGGGACGTATGACCGCCCGAAGTGCGCCTATCAGGTGTAAGACCAAAGAGGAAATGAAATAGCCGTTTATATATATAGCGTGTGTTATCTGCAGTCCCGTGTTCGAGTGATGTATGCTGGATGCCTCGAAAAGCGTCCTGTAGCCCATGACGGACGTTTCCTCATGATCCATGCCCAGCGATAGCCCCTCGTTAGGGAACTGTTTACCTTTCACAAACAGCGAAAAATCACTGATGTAATGCTGAAATTTTTACGGGTTGATGTAAAACGAGCCGATAAATTCGGTGTTCTTGACCATGGTGAACAGCAGAAGTTTCGGGATGGGACCGAGGACGGCTTTCTCTATATACAAGGATTTTGATCCGGCCAAGAATGTGAATGTCTTGAGTTCGACAGTTTATAGCGCGCGAGACTCATTTGATAAGTGTCGAATTGTGAGCTACCAATATGGCGGGGTTCGGTCTGACGCCTCTGACCAATAATTGGGACTCCAAAAATTTGAAAACTGTTTTCGAATCGACACTATTTTCATCAGATAAAGTTTCGGTTGGGCCTTTGTCAACCTGATCTGTAACCTTACATCGGGCTGAAAGTATAGGGGCACGTTATATATATCACTATGTAATCGACCAAATATCTGGACTTCCCTACTAGCGCTAAGTCAGTTCCAACGAGTGATGAATGCCCGGTTCGTCGTGGCGGTCAAATTCTCGGCCGAGGGACATTAGGCTGAATGTCGCCCGTGTCGAGATACCAGTACGCGTTTGAGACATGCGTGGCTGCAGCATCTGCGCCATAGTTCAAGAAAGTCTAAAGATAAGAGCGATAACGATAATGCTCGCTTGCCTGCGTGATGGTGAAGCCATTGAGAGTGACGTTACATTGACAGAATAGGGAGTGGAGGTAATTATTTGTCACGCCCTTGTAGTCCGTAATGTCGATATCCTTTCCCGAGCCCGAAATCAATTTACTTCTGACGTAGAGTTTGATATCTAGATCAATGTACGTACCGTTATGGCAGGTATAAAATATTCCAGATAATTTTAATCGACGGGGGCGATGGGTTTGTACGCTCTCTCTATCGTCCCGAGCAGAGACGACTGTGTAGGCCTGTGCGCAACAATGTCAAACTCGCTACAAACGGACGCTACCTCCGCCACCGCGGCATATATGATTACGTAGGCTGCTGAGGGGTGACTGAAGTAAAATTAGAAAAAGTGTCCTTCTTTATTATTTTTCGGACAAGCTTGATCTTTTGCTGTTTCGGCCCTCTGGGGCCCCTTTTCTTAATTACACTGCCACCAACCTGGCGCATTTGCTGCCACGATCTCGCAATATGCTAATCAAATTTATCCCCTGCGGTCGTTGCGTTGGTAGGGTTGCATTCAGCGATATCGGTTAGAATCTTGCCACCGGTACCCAACGTCTGGCGGCCCACTGCTTTGGTTCCGCTCCAAAACAGTAGGCAGACCCAGCGGAAGAGACAGCCGAAAAAGTTGCCGATCCCGATTCCTTGCTAAAGGTATAGCGGGGCGGAGAAGACGGGACAGATCCCCAAAGTATTTAGTCAGCGACCCGCCTCATTTAGGTTCTATACCTCTAATGGATGCATCGTTATATTCAAAATGGCGACGACGCATTTTATAAACTTTACCATTTGTAATTTTTACGAAAATGAAGGAACACCTTTGTGGGCGTCGTGCTGTCCTCGAGGGGGATGTTCAGCCCCTCGGGCGTTAAGAACTCGATTCGGATATCCTGAATTCTCCGCTGCTCGACAGGCACATAATACACGTTTCGGAACTCGTACTGACATGATGATAATGATGATGATTATGATGATGATGATGGGAAGACGAATGTCCGAATGCTGGGGACGGTGCTGTCGCCCACAAAACACGGTGGTATCAGTTCACTGTATATTATGGCGGTAGTTTCCTACCCCATGCTGGGTAAGGAACACGAAATTTCACACAGCCCCACTTTCTATTGGAGTTAGAACCCACGTCCCCGGCCTGAGCCAGTTTCACCGTGAAATCGGCCAGCGTATCCTTTTCGTAGATGTATCGTGAGGCGTTGCTGAATAGAGTGAATTCAAATTACCTCTGCGTCATCATACTTTCTCAGATATAGTTCACGCTTGCTAAAAGTACCCAAGAGTCGAATTCCTGACTCTAACCTCACCAGCGTACGGGATATTCACGAATGCCTCGTCTGACTCTCTTGGCCAGTATTTTATCTATTTTATAGGCGGTCCGGTCAGTTATTCGTATGGGGATCAGTTCCTCGCATTAAAACTGGACATCTATATGCGTGCCGTTCAGATCCTCGAGTTCGTAGACGACTCGAGGCAGCCTCTCGATTACTTTCGCGACCCTGAAAGTATCGGTGCTGAAAATCTGTTCGACAGCCTTGGCGAAACGCATCTTCTCCTTGCTGATGCACACGTACTACCCCACGCGAAACGTCGCTGCTGCTTACACGACGCGAACGCGTCCCCATCTCCGAGCCTGCATTCTCTTCCATAGCGCTAGAAATTCCGAATCGGTGCCTCGCGATGGCGCCATGCCTGCCCTCCAGTGAACCGTGTCATTGTAGGCCTTGACAAATTTAGGCAGAATATCGTTATATCTATTGGTATTTTCGTGTGTAAAATATTTATAGATTTTCTCGCGTATCGTGCAATGCACATTTCAGGTCGGGGTTACTACACACCTGAAACTGAATGCCCCTGACCTCGTCCCTTAACATGTCCTGAAAATGTTTACTTAGGAATACCTTGCCCTTATCTGTGCGTACCCATATTGGGCGGCGCCGATTTTTCAAATATTTGGATTCATCAAATATGGTCCGAAACGTCGAGACGACGGAATGCGCGCTCTTTGTCTTTATAGGAATCATATGTAAAAATTTCGAGAATACATATTTAACTGAGAGAATATATTTATAATTCTCGTTATATTTTGCGTAGGCTTGAACATCCAGCAGATCGCATTCCCACACGTTCATCACGTTAGTCACTGAATAAGGGATACGTGCGAAACGCTTCCTCACCGGTCTATGAAGAGTATAGTCATCCTGCTTCTCTAACCATGCTCTGATGGCGTACACAGACTTTTTCTTCGGTGTTGGTTTACCATTCTTCTTCGCCGTCGCCGCCACCGTGGCCGACCGAAGCTTCCGCAGGGTCGAGAAGGCCTACGGTCTAGCCGGGTCATAATATAATATGCCAATTTTAGTAGTTGTCATTAATACTTTAACAACTTATGACGTAACGCGGAGTCAACACCCCGTCCCTTCGGTTTCGCGAATAGGGGCGCAATGACATGGCGAAGTTTCTTTCCTCGCGTTATATTAATGTTACCGCCAGGCTGATATCTGTTCAAATGCGCGTTAGTCACTATCAATATTTTCTTAACCGTCTTTAGATCGGCCTTTTTAAAAACTTCCGTATTCACTTTCTTACGCGTCAATAGTTCCCACAGCCCCACCGACCCTCTGAACGTAGTCCCCTTAATTGTTAAATTATCATCGGTATCTATAAACACCGGAGAATAACCTATCATTAATTGCAAGGCATCCTTGCGGATACCGTATTGTGTATCGAGAAAATGTCTGGTCCTCGGGGGGCTAGCTACGGTTCCGAAGTTTTCTTCTTCCGTCTGTGCCACCTCCTCCGCCTACGTGGCGTCATCTTCATAACCATCGATTCCTGGAATATATCCTTGTTTGAGGGTCTCGTATAATATCTCTTTCGATGTTGAAGGAATTGTTGAGCGGGAGGCGTCTTTATTATTTTTTCTGTGGAGGATATTTCGCCGCCTCTACTTTAGGGATTATCAACTCTTTTGCTAGCTCTGGCTCAGGGGAAGGTGAGTAGGAGTGCACCTCCTTGTTACAATTTGACGTCGCCGTGTCGGGCATTAAACGTCTTAGAAAATCAGAGATTGCCTTTGTCTGCGTCTTCCGCCTGATATCAACCTTGAGATTCTTATGACGCATCTTCATAAGGACAGTGTTTTTTAAGTCTAGTACATTTCCGCTCGCGAGGCGGAGGAGGGCAGCGGCGGCGGTGTAGTTTTTCAGTACTGTGGTACTGGTCGGCCGGGACGAGGTACGTTTTAGGTAACAATTATTTTATCGGGCCCTATAAATATGAGGCTGGCGATCGTTGGCAAAATGGCGCCCTGTAGGAGCAGGAGAAATCCCCCGCGTTGAACTATGAGTCTCTTCTTGCCCAAGAGTGCCACGTGCCTATCGGCGATCTTGCAAAGCGCGGCCTTGTATTTTTTTAGCTTGCGCGTTTTACAAACTGACAATTTTGTATTGCCGTTCAGGACGTTCACACACACTCGCTTATATAATTCACGAGTTCCTTGTTACAGTTGGTTATTAGGGTTTTACGCAATCTGCGTTCGACCGCCTTGAGCACGTGAAGGGTGTGGTAATTCGATCTCACACGCTTTATAGCTTATATCGGAGTACACGACTGGAGGATATTCTTCCGGGAACATGTTGGTTCGAAACCGCAGACCGTCATTCATGTCTAGTGTTAGATCGAAGATGAGGTAACCGTTGGGTCGTTGTTTCGCATCCAAGTAGGCGTTGTACAACCCAAGACTATCTTCGGGATTCACCTGTTGGGCAAAATACGTGAACTGCTTCTTATCTGTGACGTTTTTCAACGCGACCAAATAATAGGCATTAAGTGAAATATCTCTACAGTAGCGGCCCTGATGAAACAGATTTTACGTAATAAAAAAGACGCTGATATTTCTGTGATGGCAGCCTCTCGTAAACAAGTCACACACTTGCTTGGAAAAACGTCGTTCAGCAGATCGTCTATGATCACAAGGCACGGTATACCACACACCACCACCGAAAATATCCGGTACGCCCTCGTGATAAGTGTTGTTTGCAGGCAACTGCAGACGCGACGGAACGGCGGTCTTCTCACTATAACACCAGATTATACTGCCGCCGAAATGTCTTTCGGTGCAGGGTGAGTCGAGTTTCTGTAGCAGACATCTGCAAAACGACGTTTTGACTGAACCGCTAGGTCCGCTCAATATACACTAGAACGGACACTTGAATTTAAGATCATAATCACTCATCGATGGTCAGGCTATGGTGCGACCCTACTCTACCTCCTCCTATTTATACCCAGAGTGGACGGACTATTTTAACCTAATCGCCGTCTCTTGAAAAATGAGATCCTATATAGTTTATCTTCGGTTTCGTTGACTATAGATACGGTTCCGCCCCGTTTCACTTACGCTTAAGTTTCTTCTCTATATGTACGTTCACAACGGTGGCTTCATCCCCCTTGTTCCCTCTCAAAATCATATACATTATTACTTCGAAATTTATCATTTTCGACGCGTTGTAATGCAAGGTTATGTCCCCACTTTACACAGTTTTTTCTCGACCGTCCCCGGTCTACACTTTGTACGCGTAGATTTTTGTCCACCACTCACAAATTCCGTTATCGTTTCTGAGGGGCGCAACTCGGAAGTCATTTCCGCCAATTTGTCCCCCGTTTCGATCAGTTGGGGACCGTCCCTTTCGGCTGAAAGTATATCACACAGTCCGTGTCACAATACATCGCTTTCTCTCGCAGCCGGTCGAGATAGCGATACAGATGGGTTCTTACCCAGCGGTGACGTAAGCTCCTATTACCTCGTTCGTATGACGCAGACATGGCACGACTTCCTCTGTACCATAATTCCACGAAATCCAGACTTCGTCAACGCTGGCAAACACGAGGTTCATCACTTCGACGACGGGCGTGTCTAGGAATGCATATTTTTTTCGATTCCGTGATCACTCTAGTCATCGTAGATAGTTCCTCTCCGTCGATTTTCCCCACATGGGGTTGAGACAGGATTTGGCCAGACCCCGTTTGGCAGCGTTATACCTGATCGCTTTCTTCTCCAGGCGTAGGTCTTCAATCCGCCAAAACCATACCACATATCGATCCTAGTCTTCGGAACTCTGGACCCAGCCGGGATAACCGCCAGCCTCCGCTTTAATTTTCAAAAATATTTATATAGTCGGCGAGAACATCGCCCTCGCCTGTTTCGGGATTGTACTGGGTCACCAGATACTCGTAAACGTCATATATCTCGATTATGCTATACCCCTTTTCAACGGCCAACATCGCCTCGTCCAATACCCATGTACCGGTGAGGGCATGATTCTCATCTCGGGTATGCACACATTCTGAAGTGGAGGTGGTGAGGACGAACGTTGTACACAGGCAAAACATGAGTTTATTATTACATCTGAAAAGGAGGACTGGGTTATAGAACGTCTCTGGTCGAACGATCGAAAATTTGATCAGGCCATCCATACCTAGGCATGCTTCTATAATCTTACACACATCTCCTACGTGAATGACCGGTTGACACAATTGGAACTTGAAATAATTCAATATGCACGGTTATAGTATCATGACGTTGATATTTGAAATGGTCTCATTTTCCCGTGCCTTGTAGTGTAGACGCATGGCCTCGGTTCGACCCCTGTACAAGGCCTTACGTTTACGCAACGGAGCTTGTTGCACTATGGGATGAGCGAGCAGTTTGGGTGTAAAAAGGTGTGAGAGCATATCAACACCTCCTTTGAATATTGTTCGTTGTCGACCATACTCCAGTAGTTTGTTTTAAACTTTCATACATATAGTTGAAAGAATGTAATAAGTGTGATGGAAATAGTGTCACACTAAGGTAGAGTAATAGTTGACAGGCGTTGTGAAGGGAATACTGTCATCTTGTGACACGTTTCTGAGAAGTCCTTTTTAAAAGTGGTGGTCCAAAGAATGCAATTAATAGCCAATCGGAAATGTTGTGACCATATAAGGAAGTAAGACATAACGTCATTAACCAACAATCAAAGGTTAAGTTTAAAAGTCACAAGATGAGACTCCACCCCGACCAACGCCCAAGAAACTCTGAATAAATGCTTTTGTATTGACGTAAAATTAAGAGTAACTTCAGTAAGCTCAGGGGTAGAGCCCGCTGGAACGAATCTTCATTTTGGCACTACTTTAATAATATCAGCGCTTACCTGGTCTATAATTTCAACTGTACTTCAAACGTACTTAACTATCACTACTAATGTAACTGCAGCTTGGAATAAATCAGTGTCATTATTCATCAGAAACAAAGTCTGAGTACTTTGACCCACGCCGTTGGCCAACTGGTGGCCAACCAGTCCTCGCCCAGCCTCGTTACACCACATATTTTGGTGGCAGCTTTGTGGGATTTGTGCAACAAGGTGAAGGTGACAGAAATATCAACTTCATCGGATCAACTCAACAATCAGAGGGAGCCGTTATATCCTATCACTTCAACTCTAGCTGTCGTCTTTCGTCTGACGTCGAAGTCGGTGTGTGGACCCAGGGCGATCCCCAGGCGACTGGCTTTAATCGACGGTTTCGGAAAAGGAATTAGGACACGCCGCGTACACATCCTAAGGTGGCGCGCACTTAGGACCTGCAGAAGGTACCACTTCTACTCAAGCCTTCATCCTTCAGCAGCTACGTCACTGCAGTCTGGTACTTGTGTCTTCGAAGGAGGGTGTTGTTGTCAGCTCCAAGGATTAGTCTTCCTCCCTTCCATGTCTCCACCAGGTAAGCTCTAGTTCTTGAAGGCAAAGATTTCATCATGTCTGAAATTAGTAGCGACGGAAATGAACCCCACTCTAATAGGTACATCTCCGTTCCCAAAGCGATGCAACTAATACTTCAACAGTTTACGGGAAATCTTGTCGAGTTACGTGAATTTATTCAGAAAGTAGAAGCCGCCTATAAGTTTGTTGAACCTGCCAACTATTGTTAGCTCTTTAAATTTGTTTGCGCTAAGACTGGAGGAGAGGCTAAAACAAAGTTATTAGCTAGAACACATGTGCATAATTGGGAGCAAACAAAGGCCGTACTTGACCAAAACTGTAGCGTAAGGAGAACGTTGGATTACTATGCTCATAAGGCTTTCAACATTAAGCAAAGACCGAATGAAACGGTTCGCCAATGGGGCGCACAAATGGATACAATGTGCGGAGACTTAGAGAGGGCAGCGCGTAAACATATGGAGGACCTTGCGTGATCAGGTGAAAAACACGAAGGCGGAGGTGATATAATAGATTTGCTAAATTGCGCATGCTTTAATTAAGGTCTTTATGATGAGCGGATAAAGACAATGGTTAAGACGAAATGTAGCATAAATTCCCACATGGCGCAGTTAGTAGAGGTTGCATTAGAAGAGGAGAGTGCGATCCGGTGGAAACGCTTTCGGAGAAATCTTCCAGAACAGTGGCAAATGGGGAACCAGAGAAACAAAGATGTACACTGGGTGAAAAATGAGCGTAAGAAGGTCCGAGTAGCCACACAAGGGTTTCATAGGTGCCACAAGAAAGGACACATCGCAAGAGATTGCGGAAAGCTTCCTTTAAGCGTTGGGGAAGCGCGTGTGACAGACACGTCGGGAAACAGGCATCGGGGCTGCCTGGGCAACCGAAGGTAGACGTAACCCCTAAGTGTTGCAGGTTAGAGCGTAAGGGATACGCATATCGCGGGATACTCCACCCCGTCTCTATAATTTATGGTAATTCTGTCGAGGAAGTCTGTGTGAGTCCAAGTTCGCGGGACGCACCGCCCGTTTCTACAAGTTGTTTAGTGGATGTCTGCGTGACTCCAAGGCCCAATGTCTCTGTAAAACACAGTGAGGATGACAGGATAAGTAATCAAGATGACATTCCCTTGGCTAACATTTGTGTTCAAACACCCGACACTTTACTATACGACCAACGATGCCATAGTGAGCGGAAAGTAGACGCTGTGGATCAGAATAATCAGGCATATTATTCTAATAAGCGTGTGCAATCGAAGCATGGACCATTACTTCAACTTTTTGATATATACGTGCTATGTGATAGCTTAAAGACGGGAGTAGGTAACGCACTAGTAGATACTGGATCTCAAGTGTCGTTAGTAAAAGAGCGCAGTTTAATTAAGGGATCAGATATTACGAAGAATGTATTAAAGTTTCATGGCGTAACGGGCGATTATCTAGAAACCAAAGGGCAAATAACTTTACGTATAGGAGACACTTCGCCTCATACGTTTTTGGTGGTGAACTCTTTACCCATGAATTGTGAAATATTATTGGGGCAAGACTGGCTAGAAAGATTCGGGTATCAGTTTCAAATTCCATCATTAGGAAATAATCTTCATGCTTATTCAGAAACTCTGGTTCGTATTCCAACTACTGAAAAAGGTAATCGGTTATTTGAAGCGCAAGAATTACAAGATAAGGTTTTCTGTGCGTCAAGTGTTGTCGAATTCAAGGATTTTTCATTTATTTGTTTAATAATAAATTTAAATTCTACTGGTGAAACTTTAAAGACGTTTCCAAGAACCCAAGATTTACCGAAGCTGAGTGGTAAATTTCTAGATGCGACGAACAAATAATCGCATACCAGAAAACAGACATTGCAATCACAATTGCGACTAGCCCATATTAAAGAAGGTGAGGTATAGATTAGACGGATTTGTACAGAATATATGGATGTCGTTAAGTTACCAGGGGATAAATTAACTGCTACGTCAGCCATACAAATTACATTCCAACTCCTTCGATTCCAGCTACTAGAGCGCTTACTTTACGGAATTACAAGATTCCGGAGCATAACCAGAAAGAGGTAGAAATCCAAATTCAAAAGATGCTAGATGATAACATAATACAACCAAATCAAAGTCCTTGGAATTTTTCCATCTTAATAATACCAAAAAAACTAGATTCTTCAGGAAAACGCAAATGGATAATATGTGTAGACTTCCGTAAGCTGAATGACATAACAGTAGGTGATAGTTTCCCCCTAACAAACATTCAGGATATTTTGGAGAAATTAGGGCGAACACGATATTTTTTTGCGCTGGACTGTGCAAGTGGGTATTGGCAAGTGCCGTTGGCAGAGGAAGACAAAGCTAAGACAGCTTTCAGTACACCCAAAGGTCACTATGAGTATTTGCGGATAACATTTGGGCTAAAGTCGGCACCCAGTTCTTTTCAGAGATAAACGAATAGTGTATTTATAGATCTAAAAGGAACCAGGTGCTTTGTTTATTTAGATGAAGTTTTTATTTTTGGAGGAACTCTCCAAGAACATCATGCCAGGCTTCGTAATGTTTTTCAAAAGTTAAGACAATTTAACTTAAAATTGAACGTAATAAATATGAATTTTTGAAGACTGAGCTTAATTATCTTGGACATGTTGTAACGAGTGAAGTTGTGGGACCTGATCCTGAAAAGGTCAAGGCAATAAAGAACTTACTCATTCCTAAGAATACAACTGATGTAAAATCATTCCTAGAGTTAATGCGATATTACCTAAATTCATACCACAATTTAGCATAATTGCTAAACCGTTGACTGAGTTGTTAAAAAAAGGGTCAGAAGTGGCTTTGGGACGTGGAATAGATGGAGAGTTTTCATTTTTTTTGCAAGCAGCTGTTATGCGGGAGCCTCTTCTACAATATCCGGATTTCACTAAGCCGTTTGTACTAACTACAGACCCATCTGGATTTGCAGTACGAACAATATTAAGTCAGGGAAAGATAGGCCAAGATAAACCTATCGCTTTTGCTAGTCGAAATTAAAATCAGGCAGAACAAAATTATTCTACTATAGAAAAAGAAATGACAGCTATTGAGTGGGCATGTAGATACTTTAGACCGTATTTACTAGGCAGAAATTTCACTAATGTTACTGATAATAAACCGCTAACGTGGATGTTTAGTGTAAAAGACACAAGTTCTAAGCTCTTAATTGGCGACTTTTGCTAGAAGAATATGATTATACAATTGCGTATAAGGCCTTAAAGAAGAATTTAAATGCTGATGCATTAAGTAGAAATCCAGTTGTAATGACGGTATTGATAACGTCTAAAGAAAAACAACGACAGTTTTTAAAAGAAATGCATGAATGCCCAATAGGTGGACATCAGGGTAATCAACGCACGTATGATAGATTGAAGCTATATGTTACGTGGCCAGGTATGTTTCAGGATGTAGAGAACTCTATTAGAAAATGTGAGGTATGTCAGAAAAATAAATTTACGGGCCCATACTTTAAAGCTCCATTCCAAGAAACGGATACTCAGTATCAACCATGGGACAAACTTTATTTAGATATTGTGAGACCTTTACCAATGACAGAAGAAGGGAATAAAACTATTCTCACTTGTTAAGATAATTGAAGCAAGTACTTGTTAGCCATCCCCATGATAACGCAAACAGCTGATGAAGTGGTATTGACCTTTTTGCGTTATGAAGTTTTGCATTATGGTATACCAAATACAATTGTGACAGATCAGGGTTCGCAATTTATGAGTGATCTTTTTAAACGGTTATGCAGGCTACTTAAGATACTTAAGTTAAACACAACTGCATACCACCCAGAAAGTAACGGTGCGTTAGAAAGAACGCATAAAACGTTGACGGAATATTTACGTTGCTTTTGTA
>Ga0131853_10016979_pt1 | contig 13273 bp, 5 predicted proteins | sample TergutLab28metaG_FD_92764 | JGI IMG/M metagenome (GOLD analysis project Ga0131853, IMG submission 92764) | Labiotermes labralis P1 segment gut microbial communities from Petit-Saut dam, French Guiana - Lab288 P1 (version 2) (version 2) | ecosystem: Host-associated > Arthropoda: Insects >...
ATGCGAGTGGAGTGGGTAGCCAGTAGTCTTGCACTCTACCTCAGAACATGGTGTATCCAGCATTACTACCATTACTACTGCTGATGCGCACACCTCGGCTGCCAGTAGTCGACTGAACTGACCGCCCCCCCCCCGCCCCCCCGCCAATTTAAATGGACTCGTCCGTTTCGCTGAAAGACCAAATCTGGTTTCTGCGCCTGTACCATCACTTTCGAAGCGTGCACTACTCCTGTTGGACGGCTTGACTGCGAATTTTGAAGACGGTACGATCCTGCAAAGCATTGGCGTTACATTCCAGAAGGCTTAAACCTTCAGCGGCACCACTTTCAGAACCCCTAATTTCTCATTTCCTTACTGATCTATGATACGCCTAAGTAAGAGTCAGTTCTTCACCAGCAATCTGAGTGGCTGATTCAGTTTCATGAAATAGGCCTGACTGTAGAGAGGTTTTAGTGTACAATGTGAACCAAGACAACTAAGTGGCTGTAGGTTTGACGACTGAGCATCAGTTCTTTCCAGAGCAGCTACGACGTCCATTCTGGCCGCTGGTGGAACCCACACTGTCCGATGTGTGCCAGGGATATAACGGCAGTAGCGTGAATCTGATCACTGACTTTCATCTGTTCAAGGTTACGATTTGACTGATTTTTACCTCAGGTGTGTACGGTGTGGTTCTTTGGCTTCACTACAAATTTACCTTTTCTTTCATGATGTAGCAACGGATTTATTTTGCGAGACGCACTCAAGAATTTTGTACGGTACGGTGCGGAAAAATCTTCAACGGCTATGTGTAGTGACGAAGTCATAGACGACAGTGCATTATTTGGTTAACGTAACGGTAAATCGTGATCTCTTGATAATGGTCTGACCGACCGCTTCTTATTTGGAAGCAAAGAGTACTTGCATCAAATCCCCGTGTTCCCTACCATCTCCTGAGTGTTCGTTGTTATAATTGTTTAAGCAATCCCTTTACAGGCCTGGACAGACCCAGAGAGTTCCAGGAGATTGAGGCCCCCAGATTTCAAGACATTCGGCACATGAAGGTGGTAAGGTTGTCAGCCCTACGGACCGGCCGTCTTTACCCCCAGGAAATAATCCTGGCACTCATTTCTGTTAGAGGCTGAGTCAACCCCAGGGCCATAGTGCGACCCGAAGGATTATGTCAATGAAAAATTCCAGTGACGTCATCGGGAATCGAACCCGCGATCTTACGACTTGCAGCGCAGTGCCTCAACCAACTGTGCCACCGCGTACCCCATTATAATTGTTTCCTTCAAGAAAATACTGTATTGCCATAACATTCTTAAATTACCTGACACTAAACATTGTTCCAGGCAATTCCTTCCTGTACATTGTTCGCTGTCAGCACGAAAACTGTCTCGGCTGTTCCATCATCATAAACATTTTTCCCCCCATTCTTTGCAAGGACTAGAACCATCGCCCGTTTCATCTCAGCATTATCCTGAGAACCGGAATTTTGTGGACAGACAGCGGAACAGCCGGAGAGGGTTCAGTCCATCGGGATGTCTCCACCATTATAGGGGAACACAGGGAGGTACAAAATTACGCAGAAAGAATGCCTGCGTCGCAAGTGATTCGAAGTCGCGAGCGGCCAGTTATTGTTACGGACCATGTCTGAGTCCTGCAGAAATTAAATCCCCAGTTTTCTATGCCTTCCCGTGATGGTGCTGGCGTATCTGAGCCGGGATATTGAGAGCTGGAGGGCGGGCCATCCCAGCTCCACACCAGAGAGCTCGAAGAGCCATGCGTGTATAAAAGTGTCAGAACTTGGTTTTGTTTATTCAGACGTTCTCTACAAAGTGAGAAATCATTTATATTGTTTTACAGCTTTTTAACTTATAAACGTTTCTTCTGTGGCAGGACAAGTCTTAGAAATTCTTGGTCTATTAACGTAGTGTAACTTAATGATCGAAATAATTACGTTACGTAATCTGTTTAGTTACGTAGCACAATTCCAGCGAAAGTTTTGGGCAATTAGGATTTTCGAGTATATCGACGTGTAATTGTCCAGTTTCCATCACCTTGCCCGTGTATTCCATAAAACATCCTGCAGGTTTCAGTAAAATTATGCTCGAGACTCCCACTGGAGAATCGGGCAAATTCAGTTTCCAGCCATATTAGTTCGTTATAGTACCTTACTTGCACCGGGACCATGAATTGAATTCTTGTATAGCTTCACATGTTTCGTTGAAATTTAGTATGCGAGAATTTCAGTAACTTGCTTTTCGTTACTCCCGTTTTTAAATGTTCTCTGTAAACTTCAAATAACTCTGTCGTATTTTTTTTTTTTGCGCTGTTTATATGGTCTTGTTTTATAATGTTTTGGGCAGTTCTGTACATGCCGGCGCTGCGTATGATCTTGGTGCGTGGGTAGCTTGGACACACCTGATGCAATCTGCAGAGGGGCAGTGAAGGATGACAAGATAAAATTCTCCTGAGCAGCCAGCAGAATGGCTCGTTGCACATTTATCTACAACTTCTGTACCTGCGTTTAATCTATCACGTCATGCCGTTTGTTGTATAATTCAACGTTAGAGGCAGATAATCAGAAGATTGCTGCAGAGCAGTTTATTGTTGTGCAGCAGCTGCATGTGGTGTTACCAGTACCTCGCCGAAGTAGGGCAATCGAGTTATGTCACCACATTTTGTCGAACGAAATTTTATAATGGTGCTTTTCTTCTTCTTCTTCTTCTTCTTCTTCTTCTTCTTCTTCTTCTTCTTCTTCTTCCTCTTCTTCTTCTTCTTCTTCTTCCCCTTTGGGCGCGCGCGCGGGTTTGCAGCGAAGAATTTCAAAATCGTGCCCCCTTAGCTTCGCCGTCCATCCGCCTACCTACGTACGCAACAACGCGACCACGTAACGTAGAAGTATGAAAGCATGTATTGGAGAGTTTTATTAAAATTTAACACGTTGCACTGTTTGCATAAAATCGGTCAACCACAACGGACGCTTTGCAACAAGACCTACATCGTTTCGGGGCGCAACTCGTTCAATACTGTCCGGAGCAGGCTCAAGTTCCGGGCAGGAGTTCTAGAGAAGAATGAGTCGCATATCTTATGCCTAGAACTCTTTCGTAGCCTAAGTCTTGCGATTTTCGAGGTGATTAGACAGTGAGTACCCCAGAATTGTTCCGCTATGTGTACCGGAATTTCCCGAAATTGTGTAGATACTGTTCAGCTGTGATCACTGGTGTTCCGAATATTCGTGAGGTTGACCGCATTTCGCTGTAATCGTCAATAGTTGTACGAAACTCGTTCCCCTTTAAATTCGTAGGTGTACACGTGGGCCTGTATATTAATATCATTTGACAGCGCTCATGTTCATTAAATTTACTCGTTCTTATCGAGCTAAAGTTAAAGGGTGCCACAAGTTCAGTTTCGAACTTTGTTGTGCATTTGAAGATTTAAGTGTTCTGGACCCCGTGAATAGCTACCTACGTTTATAAGGATTGTAGTGCTTTTATCTTGAGGCCTTGGGGGTCAAAGAAACAGTTTCCGACGTCTGTGTCTGTAATGTGTCCCTGTATCTTGAGGGTCATGCACTACGATGTGTCGAAATGTCGTAACTCTTTGTCCTTTGGCGTCTCTTAACATCCTAGAAGGCTTGAATCCTCAGCAGAACCGCTGTGAGAACCTCAAATCTCGCATTTATGTATATCCGTTTTAAAAACATTAGTGGACGGTTTGACATCGCGAAATGGCGACATCAAGTATGTCGATGGAAGAGACGGTCTCCACTCCGTCTTTAGTCACACAGATAAATCTAACCTTTGTTTCTTTGTACACCGGTCTGTTTGTTTTGTGGGATGCTGTTACGAAGTCGATACCACATCGAAGTCTTCGACAGACAGACATACACGACAGACTGTGCAGCTTACGTGATTAATCTAACATGTCGTTAAAACGTGATGTCCAGATGAAATTTGTACTTTATGCGTTGTTTTTCCACTTCTTGTTTTGATGGTACTTAGATCACATCCTGAATTGGCTACTATGACCTTCATTTTCAGGACTTTTAATAACTTCCTCTTAAGAAAATACCCAAGAAGCATTGCATTCTCAAAATGGATAACATTAAGCATTGTTCCGACTTATTTCATCTTGGTGAGTGACGTATTGTGATTACCACAGCATATTCACCATTCATGTTATTCACTCCTACAGCACACCATATGAAGAGCTACACACGTATCTTGCTAAAGGTAGAAGCGTGGATTACACGCTTCAGCTACTTCTGATTAAGCTTCGTATGACTGTTGTAATCACTGTAAATAAAATGTGCCATACAACCGATGTTAAGATCGACAATTCTTTTTCGTGACGTATCATTCTGTATGTCAATGGGAAGTATCCGAGTACTTGTGGTCATTTTAGGAAAGCTGTTTCTGCTGTTCCTGCTGCTGATGATGATAAAGTTTTTTGTAATGTCGCTGTCAATTTCTAAGACAAAGTATGGACAAATCCTGGGCGTCAGGTCAACCGGGCGACAAAGATTTGTACGATGGCGCCTAATATTTGTTCGTTCTCACTGTGGACCTTTCTTCATTGTAACCTTCTGACGCCTGCTCTTTCTACGTGGTTCCTAAATATTTGGAAAGATTTTGTACCTCTGGCTACGACTATATGTAATTCGGCGATAGATGAATGATGGAGTGTACATCATTGGTGGCAGACAGTGACGTGGAAAGTCTGAAGTACTCTGTCAAAACCTGTACCAATGCCACTTTGTGCACCGCAAGTCCCACTGGGTCCGACCTCAGGCTCATCTCGTGCCGTCGCGGTGAGAGACCAGCGGCTAACCGCATGGGAAATGGCACGGCGTGATAATAGGCCACGGCCTGCTGATCACTGGCTTTATTTCTTAGGGACTCTACCAAGACCGTTAGATTTAATCCTGCTATTCAGTCTGTGCGTTTCATATATGAATTTGTATGTGCTTACGTCTTTTGAAATTTGATTGACTGGACAAGCTCGAACATGATACTGTGGGACAGTAGGGCCTATTTTCTGTTATGATTATGCGTCAACCAGTCTCAGTTATTGGACTGCTTTGTACTCTTCTTTTTCTAAGTTATGTGTGATGGAGTTTAAACATGATTGTTGTTGACATGAACCTGCAGTTCCCATCACCATATAATTCCGTTTGAAGACTAGACGCGATTCAGCAAGGTTTATGAATTCTTATTAGGAGAACAGACTGAACACGTGAAAGAAATTTAAAGTGTCATTAAAAGTTTATAATTATTTGTTGCAGGTATTTCCTACACGCTTGAGAAAGTGAACGGCGAATTCTCATTATTTGGATAAAGATACTACAAGTCAGGTGGTGAGTACATTCAGGCTCCTTATAAACTCGTAATGTTACACTTTCAGTTGTAAATTTGTTTGTCTTATTTCTGCATCTCACAGATTTAATATGGTTCTATTATTACAAAGTTTATTGTTATTAGAATCAGCCTCTTCTTGGTTGTGGTCTCATTTACAATAATTTTGGTGTTACTGATACAGACGTTATGCCGCACATATGGTGGAGCATGGACATCATAAGCTTTGCAGAGGATTTATTGTGATTTCTTCTCCTCCTCCTCCTCCTGGCATTACAAATCTGCGTGGGTTTTGGTCTTCTGCACCAGATCATTCCAGGTATTTCTATCTTTGACGATTTTGCCCCAATTTCTCAGTTCTAATTTGTTTCAACCATTTATCACTTCGTCTGTCCATCTGTTCTGTGGCCCTCCTTTGATTCTTACTCCTTTAGAGTTCCAGTCGGTGTTTATTGAGACGTAGTAACATGATAATAAAGTGCTTCAAGGATTTTACTCGCCATCAGATGTAATTACGGTTATCAAATCAAGCAGGATAGGAGTGGCGAGGCGTGTGGCATACATCTAAGTATCTAGCTGCTTACAGAATTTTGGTTGGAAAACCCGGAGGAAGGTGACCGTGTTACAGACCTGTGTATGGATGGGAAGATGGATGTTACAGAAACAAGGCGGGGGAATGTGGACTGGATCCATGTGGCTCAGGTAGGGTAAAATGGCAGGCATTTGTAGACACCGTGAAGAGGGTCGGATTCCGTAAAATGCAGGGAGTTCTTTTCTAAATGACGTAGTCTACTGTTCGATTCTGGGGGAGGACAATAACATATAGCCTTCGCTAGTAGTTTTACACTTTAGTTTTAGTGTGTTGTGTTCTTTACTCAGTGAAACTCCTTTGTGCGCTACTCTGACCTTTACAATAATCCAGCCGAGCCTCCATTAACTGAGTTGATGTAAGGAACTCCCCACTCCCATGTTTCTTGCTATCCTATGGATGCGACGTACTCGAGCAGCCATACAAAATTGAGGGAAATGTGATGTACATCTTCGTAAGAAGAAGATCAGCGACCATGTTAGCTCGATCTAATTCCGTGGTTTAGTCCTTCTCTAAATAATAAATGCGTTGTTAAAAGTATCCTGTTGTCGTTTAAACCTCAAGGTTTCTTATCGTTATTATAAACACCATCCTTCAACCCCTTTCATAGCTTACGTGGATTCAGATAACACGCGACAACATTTTTTTCTTCGGTGGTGATCTGTTTACTTGTTGATAGGAAAATACACTACGTTTTACAACTGAACTGCATTAAATGTGCAGCTAATCATATGTAGATATTTTTTTACTATTTACACTAGAGTCTCGAAAATGACTACTTCCATGGGTTTTTCCAACCAAACCTACGTAAACATTTCCATGTTGGCGTTGTAATTTGAATTAGAGGCAGTTTTCTTCAGAACTTAAAGTAGAAGACTGGCCTAATGGACTTGAGTGATGTAACTTCAGTATAGCAGGAACAGCTGAAATTCTCTTGATGGTAAAGAAGGTTAATGTGAAGTAGTTCTTGTTCACGCCAGAATGGTGTACAGGGGGAATAGAGGTATAACTCCACTGATTCTTGATCTCAACACGGGATAGATGATAGTGGTCAACTTGAAGCCTCGGCTAGTTAGTACCCGGGAAAGAACCACAATACCCGTTGAATGGTGGGTTGGATGGCTATCAGAGCCGGTCTGGACATTCTGTAGAAGACTAAAATTAAAATTCCCTCCGAGGAATGGAATCCCCCTTCGTCCAGTCCCTAGCCTGGTCACGCAATCCGGACTCTGTTCTGTTAGCAGTATTCAAAAACGTGTTTTAGCAGTTCAGTCATAAACCTTTTGAACGTTGGTGTGCGCACCAGCACAAGGCTCGCTAATTTTGTTTCTCTCATCTGTTGTTGTTTTAATTTATGCCCGTTCTTCTTGAACCGATACGCTTTCTCTGCTTGTTTATTTTCTTACTGATTAGTCAGTTGCTTGTTCGTGTTTGTTCAGTTTTGTAAAATTCCTCTCAGTAACGTGTCTGTACTCGTATTTATGTGTTTTGAAACCAATTATTTTCCACGCATACATTTCGCAGTTTATGCTAAGAGTATAAATGTGTAACTGTTGTATTTTTTAGATGCTTTCGCATTCGTGCGTAGTGCCTATCAGAACCTCACTGTCCTTCCGTCCGTCCGTTCGTCCGTGTGTACGCATGTAATTGTAGGGCCGTTGAACAGATGTTTATAAAATTTGATATCACGCAGTTTTTTTCGAGAAGTTGTCGGATTTTTTCAGTTTTGGTGGAAACGTGACAAACATAACGAACACTATATATGAAGACCCATATGAAGTTCTACCCGCATCTGCATTGCACATGGGACTGACCACCTGTTATCCCATGAAAAAAAAAAAGTCCTGATTGCATTTAGGCCGCATGTCTGTTTCATTCTTTTAGTGTAGCGCTCTGTTACGAGTGAAATGCGGCTTCGAAGATTTGCTGTTAAGGTTTGTGCACCACAGACCGGTAGCAACAGTACTGTATTTGAGAGCGATCGATCGTTATTGATAGGGAATCTTGAGGTTCGAGTTGTTCAAAAACTGGAAAGACACATAAAGTTAAAGGCACTCCCACTTCTCACTTTATTATGTGAAGTCACCCAAAGCAGAGGTGGAAAACAAATCGCACCGGCGCCAAGTTTAACACCATCAGCTGGCAACAGTATTACGGGTTTGGTCTGACTCACTTGATAATTCAACAGGATGATTATCCAAGGAAAGCCAGTTGGAAAGAAACACAACGTTATATAACCTTGACGATTTCTTTGAACCGTGAAGTACATGATTCCAAATTACGAAGCCATCTCACAAACGAAATTAGCGCAGTTTCTGTGGCTCTCAGGTCCCACACGCAAGCCAATAATTCAACAGCTGTTTATCTAAGCATAGCAGGCGGTACTGCGGCAATGACTGCGGATGGCAACACTTTTTTATTGGAAAGAACTTACGTCAATCTGGCACCGGGCAGGGATAAGGTTTACCATCCATGGTTTATGGGAAATAACGAACTTGTTAGAATTATTACGCTGTGCGTATCTTTGCTAATTTGTTACCTTTGACCTTGTTATTAAAATTAGACTGGCTTATTCGTTCGTCTGGAATATGACGTTGCTTTTCCCGACGTTCCAAGGGTGGCTTAATGTCCTTATCTTGAAGATCGGAATCCTCGACTTCTCCACTGCCAATACGTCGTAAGTCCAACAGGGCTAGTAGATTATAGATTTGTCTCAGTTTGTCCACTGCAATCTTCGTCATCTGTTGTCACGAAAATCCTGTGCTTCATAGGGTCTGGGTAAGTTTGTCATTCTTTCGTAACTGTTGTATTTTGTACCTTCCCTAATTCGTTTCCTAATGTAGGCTCTTTACCACACGTCTCTGTGGATCGATTTATACTCTTGTTTATTTCATTTGTTTATATTTCAAGTACGGTATGAAATGAAAGCAGACAAGAAGATATTTTCGGCAACATGAAGTTAAAGGCGATGATATTATCTTTGGCACGTGTATTTATTTATATCATTTTGACAGACGAAGCAGCGCAGAAATGTTCGTACCGTGCTTAATTATTCAAACTTTATTCGCAGTTGTAATGAATATATGGGCTCGTAACTAAACTTATAGATTTTATGAGAATGCTGAAATATTTGTGAACGCATCTTTACAGTTCCATCGACTTTTTACATTCATTGTTCCGTGCATCATTATAACCGTTTTGCTGTAACCCTCCCGGGTTACAGCAAAAGATTACACACTATACCAGAGGCTGACTGTACAGGGAAAAATGAACTCCTGATGATGAGCTTCCCTCAAGCTCGAAACATGTAGAGAGTGAATGACGACTACCCCTGAAATAAAGGATAGTCCATAAGTGTCATCGTGTTGGTTATTATTTTGAAACAGTTCCATCGACTTTTTCCCCCCGACGTTTTGTATCCATATGTACGTCGTATTCACATTTAGTCACATGTCATGTGCGGCTTCGGAGACCCGTATCTTTAGATCTCCAAATACCGCCCATTCAAGGAAACATATCAACGTTGTAACGTTCCATCACTCCGGTACACTTAAGTTGCAGACGATTTTTGTACTGGAAGGAGCTATTCCGCTTTTGATTAGGTTGCATATAGGCATAAAACAAGAACAACAACATTACGGCTGAACTTGCGGATACGGAATGCGTTCCAGTTTTTGCCTGTTTAGTTGATTCAGGAAAATTAGAGGTTCAAATGAGTCTCTCTTTTTTTACCCTTGAAGGTGTTGGTATGGTGGCTGACATGTTGCTGCCAGACTACGTGACATGACGTCGCAGAATGCAGCACTCTTGCATTAGTCTCATGAAGGTCCTTTTTGAACAATTTAGTCCATATCCTTTTATAATTATCGTTAGAGGCCTGCCTATTACAACAGATCAAGGGGCCATATCAAGCTTGACTTTGCACAGCCGTCGTTTCGTTCATTAATCATCTGTACGAAGTGCTGGAAGTAGAAGAATCAGATGCACCATGCACTTAGATAAAACGGACAGTCCAGGAAATGCATTTGATTTCATTTTGAACGTAATTGGTACATGACTAGGTTAAGAATGTTTTAGACTCTCCTGTATCGGCTGATCGCATGACTTTCAGTCGTTGAACGCGCGCTGATTTCCGTTCTGCCGAACATTGTACCCAGTATAACGGACTGGACCTGCGCAAGTGTAGAATTTTTAAGTCTGAATCATAATGGCAGGTGACAGATGAGCGTACTTTTGTATCGCAGTTTATGTTAGCGGTTTTCACAGTTTATGAATCAGATAATTCTTTTCAGCTATCTGTGGTTCGTACAAAGAAAGCATCACCCAGTGGGTTCCAGTGAGGGACATTCTTTCATTTCGCTGAACGTGATTTGAGTCTTCATTAAGATTTTTAAATGTAAATTACAGTATTTTATTAATCCTGTGCACGTCACATTTTCTGTTTTATATTCACTGCTTTAGACGGTTGTCGAAGTACGTGGTGGCTATATTATCTTGTTTTGATGATAATAGAAGCTGCAGCTTATGTTTGACAAGATGGGAGGCGGTTTTCTCTTTTCTACTCCTGGTTTCTGCCAGTTGGTGTAAAGACGTTGCCTGCTTCATAGCTTTTCTGTGCCCTCCTATTCAATTATACACGCTACGGCAGCTGTAGTGAGCTGACCTTATACCACAGAAGGTAGCCGTAGTTACACGGCTGTAAAGGCTTTAACCCCTGAACTCACTGTATGTAGAGACGTGGCATCTTCTAACCCCCATCAGCTCCCTTACTGCTTACCGCTAATGTCCGAAGATACGATCCGACCAGCCCATTTCATTAGCAGCGAGCAATTCGTGACTGGAATTGTAATATATACAGTACAGACACTTCACTTGGTACATGAATACTCTTCTGATACCGATTTGTTGTTTTCAACTTTGTGACGATTTTCATTGTGTAGTCATCTAACTTTTTTCGAATGTTGGGGATGAATTGATCGTCAAGACGAAAGGAAAGTGCGAAGAAAATTAAATATTCAGCCAAATAATTCGGACCTCTAGAATCTCTGTACTCAGTTTTTTTTTCCGTTTACGTTACATCATGTAGAACACATAGAATAATCGGGGATTGCAAAGTGGAATAAATCGCTTTCGTAAACATTTGCTTGTGTGCAGTACCTAGGAAATGATAAGTGCTGTGATTTTTTTTGTGCTTACGACATGGTTAGATGACCGAAAGGTTACTGCCTTGTAAATAAATACAATGAAATCTACACAATATCTGTACCATGTTCATTTACGTGTAATCGTAACTTCATTTGAAATGGTGGAAATCCACTTCATATTACTTATTATACAGAAGAAAACTATTTGATATTTGTAACCTTTATTTTGTTTTAATATTGTACGTTTCTAATGTTTAAACCTAAAGGACAACAAATGCAGGCCGATCCGTAGATTAGCTTTTAGTTGAACCCATACAGTAACCTGAAGAAACATGAAAACGGTAGACAGATATATCCATATTATAAGTTGTGTAGTTTTCTTTGTTTTATTCAAGGAAGTTCAGTTGTTTGATTAGTGTAACTTCTTGTTAGGAAAATAATCGCTCCGAGCACAGTTGTGGATTTTAAGTTTCCCCACCCCACCAAAGCCCTGTATACACCTCTCCTCTCACCCATACTTGCTATATGCACCCCCCCCCCTCCCCCCATCTCATTCTTCTTGATGTGATCACTCGTCTTATGTTGGGTGAATACAGATCATTAAGCTCATCCTTATGTAATTTTCTACACTCCCATCTTATCTTGTCCCGCTTAGGCCCAAATGTTCTCCTCAACGCCCTATTCTCAAACGCTTCAGACGAGTTTAGCTGTAAGATCTGCGAGGAAAGAAACAACTAGTAGTCACCGAAGGTAAATGACCACTGTCCTGCAAGAAAATTCACTTCTGCAGCAAGAAGCTCTGTGAACCTGAACAAACCTTTTCCTTTAGTCAACTAATGGGCCTCAGTGTATAAGATGAAGTCTCCGTAATGTGCATCAGGTTCGCATAGTAGGTGTTTTAAGAGCCAATGCTGAAGACGCCTAACAAGGATCCAGTTTACTGTTGTTTGCACAACACTCATCACATATTGAAAATAGATCACTTTGTACACAGTGTTGGCTGTTGAATGACAAGGTGATAATTAAAAGTCCGGGCAAGCAGGAACATGTTTACAAAGCTCATTTAAGCCACCGTTTTCCAATAGTCACGCTTCGAACACCGTCATTCGTGATTGACATCATTTTATAAACGGGAACATGCATTTCCAGAAGGCTAGCTTAAGAGATTCACCTTTACCGTCCTTAATAATGCGATGATTGAATATCTTCCGCATAAATGCAGGGAACTGGGGAAGATCGCATATATCAGTTGACCTATCTAGCTAAAGGCTAAAAACCTGCAGATCTCAAGATTTTATGTCAGCTCTTCACTGGCATCTGACATACATCCTACTGTTCTAGTGACGGTATTTGAAGTTAACTAGATTTTCCCAATTGCATTGCACATTGAGTTTCTCAGTTTATCTATGTGCACTGAGAGAAAAGTGTTAAGAAGAAGCCCTTCTGGTGTTAGCCGTTGGCTTAACTCGGTGCTTTCCAACTCTTCTTCCGTGAAAGAACCCTTAAATATTATTTTTCTTTTCCCCGAGGAACCCCCAAAGGTCTGCGGCCCGGAAAAGCCATGACAGATCTCCGTGTTGACATTTGTTTTCTATCTAACAGTAATTCGACGAAAGAGGCGCGCATCTTGCATTTACCCGACGCCTTGAAAGCGATTATTGCTCCTGTAGGGTACTAAGGTATAATATTTGATGAGCTTGGTCGTTAGCACAGTTTGTATGGTGGACTAAATGCATGTGGCTCAGCAAAGGGTCTAGTTGTGAGCTGTTGTTGAACAGGGTAATGAATTTTGTAATTCCATAAAGTACGAGGAATTTCTTGACAGATGAAACTACTGTCACATGTTAAAGATGATCCAATCCATGGCATTAGTTGTATTTGTGATATACCTGTCAGAAACTTGATGCTCAAGACATTTCTGAAGGGTTTTGACGGTGGTACATTACACATGGGATTATCCTGTCGCTCATCCAGTATTCTAGAAAAGAACACAGTGTTTGGGCAACTGGATTACTTTCTTTCCTCAGTTGAACTTGTGGGGAGGCTTGTGCGTAGTTAAACCAGACAGAAAGAGGCTGTACCAGTGTGTGACAGTGCTCCCCCCCCCCCCCCCAAAGGGTGTATTTAAAAAAAAAACCACAAAAAAAAAAAATAGGGGGGGGAAAAAAATTTTTTTTTTAAAAAAAACTGATTTTTTA
>Ga0131853_10016980_pt1 | contig 13273 bp, 9 predicted proteins | sample TergutLab28metaG_FD_92764 | JGI IMG/M metagenome (GOLD analysis project Ga0131853, IMG submission 92764) | Labiotermes labralis P1 segment gut microbial communities from Petit-Saut dam, French Guiana - Lab288 P1 (version 2) (version 2) | ecosystem: Host-associated > Arthropoda: Insects >...
CAAATCCGCAGTGCCACATCTATTATATCAATCGGGTAGCTAATCCCGATGACACAATCATTATGAGAGGGGAAAGTAATAGCGCCATCCTCATTTTTTGAGGACAACGCTATTATACGTGTTCAGCATGGTATATAATCCATTAGAAAATGCACAAGCACAGTTTGACGGCGTGGCAAATATGATTAATTTGGAACAAAGCGCACGGGACATTTTGCGTGTACCAATGAAAGAATTTCACTTCACCATCCCAGTCAAAATGGATGACGGTTCTACCAAGGTGTTCAAAGCCTACCGTATTGCGCACAACGCCGCCCGCGGACCGGCAAAAGGGGGGCTTCGTTTTCATCCCCATGAGACTGCCGACACGGTACGGGCTCTGTCCATGTGGATGACTTGGAAGTGTGCTGTTGCGGATCTTCCTCTCGGCGGCGGGAAAGGCGGTATCGTTTGTGATCCCCGCACCATGTCTTGCGGCGAACAAGAGCGTCTGTGCCGCGGCTTTATACGGCAATCTTTCTCACAAATCGGCCCAAACATTGATGTGCCTGCTCCTGATGTCATGTCAAACAGTCAGCATATGCTTTGGATGATGGACGAATATGAGACACTGGCACGCGGTCATTATCCCGGCGTTATTACAGGAAAGCCTGTCGGTGCAGGCGGGTCGTTGGGGCGCACGGAGGCTACAGGCTTCGGTCTCGTCTATGCACTCAAGGACTTGCTCGAAGCGGAACGCATTAACATTACAAACACCACCGCCAGTATACAAGGGTTTGGAAACGTAGGGGAATATGCGGCGCAATTATATACGGAACTCGGCGGCAAGGTCATCTGTGTCTCTAGTTACGACCTCGCCGACAAGGCGGCCTACACATTCCGTAAGAAGTCAGGCTGTGATATTGCTGAGCTTGTCAGTATCAAAGATACCTTTGGTAGCATCAATAAGGAAAAAGCAAAATCTCTCGGCTATGAAATTCTCGCGGATCATGCATGGCTCGTGGAAGATGTGGATATCTTAATCCCCGCAGCCCTTGAGAGCCAGATCACACCTGAAGTTTTCCCGCAAATATCCAAGCAAGTGCGTATCATCTGTGAAGCTGCAAATGGTCCAACCACGCCAGACTGTGATCCACTGATCCAAGAACGCGGCATTTTACTCATCCCTGACTTCCTTGCAAACGCAGGTGGTGTAACAGTCAGCTACTTTGAGCAAGTGCAGAGCAATATGAACTACTTCTGGAGCTACAAGGAAGTCATTGAAAAGCTCAACACGAGTATGTCAAAGGCATTCCGCGCTGTTTACGAGCTTTCCAAAGAACGTAACATCTACATGCGCGACGCAGCATACATCATCGCCATCGATAAGGTACATAAAGCCATGAAACAACGCGGTTGGGTCTAGCTTGCCTGTGATGAAACAATCTTTTTATACACGCTTAGATCCTCAAAATAAATACGTCCTCCTTTGTTGCTTTGTTCTATTTTCGGCAAATGGGATGATTACCATGATATTAGGATCTCTCCTACCCCTCATCAGCGATGAATACGGATTGAGTAACACCATCAGCGGCTCTTTACTCTCAGCACATCAAGTCGGCATGATGGCAGCGGTGTTTCTCGCCGGAATATTGCCATTTTATTTGGGACGAAAACGCGTACTCCTGTGTGCTTGCGCATTTGCAGCTTCCGGCTTTGTTATTATGACTATGAGCGGAAATCCGGCTTGGTTGATTGCCGGATTCCTATTTACAGGGCTGGGCCGGGGCAGTATTTCTAACTTTTGCAACTCCAACGTAAGCGAAGTATCTGACGGAAGCGCCGCGGCACTTAATTTGCTGCACGGCATTTTCGCCATTGGTGCGCTGATTACACCCTTCTTTGTAATCTTTGCTGTCCAAGCAGCCGGAGACCGGGGATGGCGGATCGCCGCATGGATCGTTGCAGGGTTTATTGTCTTTGCTATGCTCTTCTTCCCCAGAGCTAAGGTTACAGAATTTACAAAAGAACAGCGAAAGAAGTTATCCTATCAATTTTTGAAACGGAAGTTCGTTTGGTATCATATCGGAGCCATGTTTTTTTACATAGGCACTGAGGCAACCGTGATCGGCTGGCTTGTAAGCTATTTTGTCAATGCAAATATCGTGTCGGCACAGTATGCACAAATACTTGCCTCTATCCTCTGGGCAGCCATCCTTGCAGGCCGGCTTTTCATTGTGTTTGTGGGAGGACGATTTTCAAAGAACACCATCCTATTGCTCACCTCCACCGGAACAGCAATTTTTTATGCGGCTTTGCTTTTGTCCCGCAATCTTATACTGATTACATTCGTAGTCGGCGGACTTGGCTTTTCTATCGCAGGCATTTTCCCAACCCTAGTCGCGAGTAGTGGGAAAATAATGAAAGAATACCCCTTGAGCTTAGGTGTGATGCTGGTTATTGGTGTTAGCGGTGCAATCATGATGCCGCTTATAACGGGAATCTTATCAGATAGATTTGGTCTAGCTGCCGGAATGAGTGCTGTGATTGTGGCAATGGTCTTGCTGCTCCTGTTTGTCATTTTGGTGGCACGTTGTAACACTGAGGAATAGAGACGGATATCAAGAAAGGCAGATGTTTCATTAGACAGCAACCAAAAACCACGGCCCGACCAAATTCACCGGACAATTGAAAAGTCGCTTTATAAGATGAAAAATTGAGTGCACTATATATTTTGTTTTGTCAAGACAATGATTATTACTTGAGTGTGATCTATATGTGAAACCTGTCCACGATGTACAAACGTCTGTCCAAAAAGGCAAGAAATATATCCAAGCAAAAATGCTACAACCATTGGAACAAAAAAGGAAATCCCGCAGTTTCAACCACTGCGGGGTTTCCTGTGTTTGGTACACGTGTCGATATGGGATTTTTCTAAAAACTCAATAATACAAATGGTTTTATTAGCCAGATCAACACAGCGTTTGCGTCCCAAACCTAATTTAATCATTACTGTTGCCCCTAGCTTTCCCAAATCCTGTGTTGATCTTTTTCATTTAGTATGATATGATTTATTCACAGCTTGTGAATCGAAGTGTTCACTAAGCTCCAGTATCTCTCATGTAGATGTGGAACAGCAACATATTCGCGTTAAGTGTTTCTGTATTTTTGCATCTGCAAGATACAGAATTTTTATTTTTAAGGAGATTTGGTAAATGTTTAATTTTACACTTAACGCACCAGAATTTAAGAAACTAAATTCGCCGGCTACACAAGATGATGGACATTCACGGTATATTTGTTATGTTCAAGCAAAAAGCATTCCAAGTAACATTGATGAATGGTTCGGAACAAATCCAAGAGAGCAGAAGATGACTACGGATGTTGCTCGAAAAATTAAGACTAGCTTGAGTGAAAATGCAAATTTTCACGAATTAAACCGTGGCATTGTTTTTTCCGCTAAATCAGCAGAATGGGACAATAAAACCAAAAAGCTAAAAGTTGCATTCGAAGATACGACCGTTCATGGCAATATTGATGGGGGACATACATTGAGAGCTATTTTAGATGCAGCATCAAGCAACTCTCTCCCTGATGACCGTTTTGTACTTCTGGAGATTTTTACAGGCCTTTTTTCTCCTGTAGAGTTAGCTGATGCACGCAATAGGTCTGTGCCTGTAGACTTAAAGTCATTGGAAGAACTCCAAAAGAATTTTGACCCATTAAAGAGCGTTTTAGAAGGCCTTCCTTTTGCAAATCGTATTCAATACAAAATGAACGAACATTACAATGACGATCCCAAAATACAAACGATTGATGCTAGAGAAATAGTATCGATCATTATTATGTTTAGCCAAGAGATTCATCCATTAAAAGTGAGTGGTGCGCTATCTCCGATCCACCCAACCCAAAGCTATTCTGGTAAGGAAGCAAGCCTTAGGCGATTTTTATATTTGAATAGCAATGATGCTAAACAGCAAAAAGCAAACAGAGAGAAAATGTTATCTAATATGGCCCCTATAATTAAAGAGATATTTTCTTTGTGGGAAAAAATTGAAACTACTTTTGCTGATGCTGCCAAAAAATCAAATAAGGCATATGGGGCAAGAAAATACTCAAAGTATGATAACGGTAACACTGTGGGGCATTCATTTTTTGGTAAGGCCGACCTCAAGTATGTTGTTCCAAAAGGCTTGATGTATCCTCTTGTTAGTGCTTTTAGAGCGTTAGTCGAATTTAATGAAGATGGCACTTATATGTGGAAAAAAAATCCTGATGATGTTTGGAACGAAATTGGTCCTACACTTGTATCGATTATCTTAGAGGAAAAAGTAGATGGTCCAGACGCAATTGCCAAAAACTCAAATGTCTGGAGCAACCTCTTTAAGGAAGTCTATATCCACGCCCATATCTAGTTAATGAAACTCCCTGCTATTACGCGAGTAGCAGGGAGTTTTATTTTATCACCATGTGCAATTTTTTGACTCAAGTTATTCTAAATAATCTCACCGCTCACGATAAACCTTCCAACAAAAAAGGAGTAGCCAAAAACTATTCCTCCGTGCAAAACGTATCTAATTTTTGAGGGGGCAAGGATTTGAGATGCTGTTACATCTCAAATCCCATACCGCCACTCAGACTGGCGCGCGAGGGGGGGCTTGAACCCACGGCGAAAACTCTATAACCATTGAAAACAATAGGCTGTCAAAAAACATCGCCACTTGCATCGCCATTTTCAACGCCGTTTTCGCTCAACAATGCATCTATTCCAGCAGCCCATCGCTGAACAATCCTATCACGATCCGATCCTTTCAAATGACATTCCGTTGCCATAAATAAAGCAACACGATAGGCAAAGTGCCTTTGTCATAGAGGCATGAAATGAATGGGCAGTATTCTATTTGTATTAATATTAATTTGATGAAAAAAGTATTATTTTGTTGACGTAAACTTACACCTGTGATATAATGTTTTATGTTAACGGCGAAACCTAAAGAAATAGAACATTTTTTTGTAGCCGAAAAATTCCGTTTTCACTATGAAGAGCAGTCATATATGGGAGGTGCGCTGATTATGACGGAAGTCTTGAGACAAGAGAAAAAATACCTGATTAACCTCCAACAATACTATCATCTCTCACGTCAGTTTGGCAAATTCTTGATGGAGGATGAACACAGTAGCGGGGATGGATACCTAATACGCTCTCTGTACTTCGACAGGCTCGACGACAACGACTTTGAGGAAAAAATAGACGGCCTTGAGTTGCGAAAAAAGATTCGGCTGCGTAGTTACGGTACAGATCCCCAATCGGCGAAGCTTGAAATGAAGCAAAAGCAAGGGATATTGCAGAAAAAACGCTCTTTAACATTAAGTAAGGAACAGTCACAGCGTCTGATTAAGGGAGAGTACTCTGTGCTTCTGGAATCCGATTCCAGTTTTGCCGGAGAATGTTTTGGGGTCATGCATATGCAGTGTTACCGACCCAAAGCGGTTGTAGCGTATACGAGAAAGGTGTTTGTGGCAAATGAAAATGACATCAGAATCACCTTCGACCACCATATAACAGGCTCAGAATCCAACTTCGACATTTTTTCAAATGATTTTGTGGGGAACACAATATTTGACCCGTTTTTGGTTGTTATGGAAGTGAAGTTCAATGGCTTTCTATTAAGTTACATCAAGGATATTATAAATGATGCCAATGTGAGTGAATTAGCGGTTAGCAAATATTGTCTTGGCAGGGCAATTGGAAAAGAATATATATATTTATAAGGTGAGGGGTACAAATGAGAAATCTAATCATAGACATGTTCGCACAGAGTGGCACTTTGACAACACAGGACATTGCGCTCCGTATTGCGGCGGCGACAGTGTTAAGCGCAATTATCTACATTTCATACTGGTATACTCATGCAGGTGCTGCCTACAGCAAGAAATTTAATGTTTCTCTTGTTACGCTTACGATTCTAACCGCTACGGTCATGACAGTCATCGGCAACAATATTGCCTTGTCACTGGGTATGGCAGGCGCACTCTCCATCGTGCGTTTCCGTACAGCGGTCAAGGATTCCAGAGACACTATGTATATCTTCTGGGCGGTTATTGTCGGCTTGTGCAGCGGCGTCGGCGATTTCTTGACAGCGGTGATCGGTAGCGGGGTTGTGTCGATCGTCTTGCTGCTCATGGGCAGAGTGCGGAACGAAAACAGGATTCTGCTTATCATTAAAGCAGAAAAGAGCTTGGAGAGTGAAATCGAAGGGATCGTATTCCAGCACTTCAATATGAAACCTTTGCTCCGTGTAAAAAATACGACGCCGGACAGCGTAGAGTTTATCTTTGAAATGAGCCGGAGTACGTATAACCGCACGCATAAGGGCGAAAAGAGCATCACACAGCTATTATATGAAAAAGACGGTATGGAGTACGTGAATATCGTCACCCAAAACGATGAAATCAGTGGTTAAAAATGAGGCGCAAAAATGAGACGTAGTATTATTTATTATATAGCTGGTTTTCTGGCTGTTGCAATGCTCATAGTGGGCGTGGTGCATTTTGGGGCAAGCGATGACATACAACGCTACCATCAGCACCTCCAACGCCCAAGTGAAGCAGACCTAGGCGATTGTTTGTACTGCGATGACAATAGCTTTTGTACGCATCTGCCTCTCATTGTAATTGATACCTTTGGTGCTGAAATACCGGGCAGACCGCTTAATTTTGAATTGGACAGATTTGGGAGTTGGGGCGAATATCTTGTTACAACACCAGAAGGTGAGAGCGAAATAGAGGTTTCTATGTCCGTTATAGATAACCTGAATGCTTGGAATCATGCGGATGATCTTCCCGTTCACGAGTCCTTGGCAATGATGCGCATACGAGGCAATTCATCCCGCTTCTTTGACAAACCGAACTATCGCATCAGCCTGATCCATCCCAATGCAGAAGATAATCCATTGCCGCTGCTTGGCATGAATCCCCACGCTGAATGGTCATTGCATGGTCCGTTTTTGGATAAAACCATGATGCGCAACTATGTATGGATGAACATCGCCGCCGAGGTGATGGGTCCGGGATATTTTGTCCCGGAAGTGCAGTTCTTTGAACTGATCTTAAACGGAGAGTATCAAGGTCTTTATGTGCTCATGGAAACCGTAAGGGTAAGTCCCCACAGGCTTCCAATGAACCGTTATAGAGAAGGGGTGCCTGCTACCAGCTATCTTGTACGCTTAGACTCGCGCACCCAAACACCTGAGCGGATCGTGGACACCTTTGTTACCTACACCTATCGCTTAGAAGGGATGAACTCTGTAGAGATTATGTACCCCAGGCTTTCCCGGCAAAGTGACAGTGTGCGCGATTATGTGACTAGAAATATGAGCACTGTAGAGCATTTTCTCTACTCGTCCGAAATCATCTGGGATTCCCGCAGATATGAGCGGTATATTGATGTGGATTCTTTTGTGAATTTCTACCTCATCAATGAGTTCATCGCCAATAATGACTTGTGGACCGGTTCAACCTATCTCCACAAGGATATACGAGGACCCATCGTAGCAGGTCCTGTCTGGGACTTTAATAACGTGATGGATAACTTCTTCTTATCCATGCCGACAGACAACTTTCTATTAGCTGACCGGGGCTGGTTTGATCGCTTGATGATGTGTCCTGACTTTACCGAGCGGGTCATACGCCGCTGGCATGAACTGCGTAGAGGTGTGTTAGCCGAAGAGCGGCTGATCAGCTATATGCAAGAAGTAGAGGACTTTTTAGGCAGTGCCATTGACCGCAATTTTGAAGTGTGGGGCTACAGCTTTGACCCCTTTCAAGTAAACGCTATGTCGCGGCGTGCCCCAACACGTGCAGAAGTGGTCGAAAGGGCACCCGTATATGAGGGCATGAGTTTAGAAGCCTATGAAGCGGCTATAGACCAAACGCGCCGCGAGATGATACGCGAAATGAACCCGTCAAGCTTTGCAGAAGCCCAAGAATGGGCGCGTAATTACATGATCGCGCGCGGACGGTTTCTGGATAACTATATAGAAACCTTACGTCAGTTCAGTCACCCTTCCCGACACGCACTATGGATTGTGCCATAAGCGAGAGGTATAGTTGTTATGTTAAAGTATTTGATAGCAGTATTATCAATAGTCGTTCTCATACTTGGATCGCTTTATGCGCATTTTTCCAGAAGTGTGTTCATTGACTTTCGGCCAAATGCGCCTGTGACGGCTACATTTCGTGCAGAAGGAGATTCCATTATGCAGCGAAACCCGGATGGGAGCTATGCGCCCATCCAGTTACGTGGCGTGGAAATGACGCCGTCTCGTCCGGGATATATGGTTTGGGACTTTGGTAGCAGCACGTACGATTACTATAGATGGTTTGGATATATTGATGGGATGGGCGCTAATACAATTTATGTTCCAAACACGATGGACGCTAATTTTTATTATGCGCTATATCAATTTAATAGAGGGAGCGACAGACCGTTGCTTCTCTTGCAAGGTATATACGGTCATGACTATAACAGCCTAACTTCTGCACTTAGGGAAGCAATAGACATCATACATGGTCGCAGGATTAACTTTTTTGACCGCACTGGCATAGAGGTCTTTTTGTCAGATGTATCTCCATGGGTTGTTGGTTTTGTAGTGGGTGCGGACTGGAATCCGGATACGATTGCATTTATGGACCACTTTGATCCTACTATGCCTGACAGTTTCCAGGGCGAGTTTTTTAGTTCAGCAGAGGGCGCTTCGCGGTTTGAAGTGATGCTCACCCAAGTGATGGATAGCGCAACTGCTTACGAATCAAGGAGATTCAAGGTTCAGCGACCCATTGGATTTGTTTCAAGCCCTATCACAGATTTTTTGGAGTATGCGCCTGCTTATGCAACACAACTGCGGAAATATGTGCAGTTAGACCCCGAGAACGTTCTTCTTTCGGAGTCCATGGTCGCAGGAACATTTGCGGCTTATCGGCTGTTCCATTTTACCGATGATTTTTCAAACTATCTCACACCCAGCCAATATGAGGCGCTTGCGCCAATTTTGGCAGACTTAGATCGCAACTGTATATATAACGGATATTTGGATTTGCTTGCACGATACCATAGTATGCCGGTGATCGCAACCGGATTTGGGTTTTCAAGCAGTCGTGCGCCCGATATCATGGATCGTCTTCCGCTCACTGAGCGGGAGCAAGGGGAAGCGCTTGCCGAGATGGTAACGCAGCTGGAAGAGTCGGGGTGGGCTGGGAGCGTTATTTCCACTTGGCAAGACACATGGGAGCGGCGCACATGGAATACAGCCTTTTCTTCAGACCCATGGCGCTACCACTACTGGCACAATTTGCAGTCTGTCGACCAAGGGTATGGGCTTATGGCTTTTGACCCCGGGCGTTACGCGCGTCCCGTCTTGATAGACGGTCAAGCGGACGAGTGGAATGACTCACATCTGGTCCATGAATATGACGGCATCCGCATCTATGCGCAATACAGCCTCCAAGGCTTATATTTGATGATACGTGGCCAAGGCGTAAACCCGGAAAATACCCTTTACTTGCCGATTGATGTCACGCCTAACTCCGGCACGTCCGCATTTGGTGATCTGACATTTGGCCGGCCTTCAGACTTTTTGCTGATCTTGTCGGGCGAGGATGAAAGCCGCTTGCTGGTCAATCAGCGTTATCACGCAACTTATCAGCGTTTCTATGAGGAAATGACGGGGATGAACCCCTTTACGCACGCTGTTCCGCCCAGATGGGAATCGGAGTTTGTACCGATTACCCTCGCCTTGCAAAGCACCTTAATTGTGGATGCAGACATGTTTGAGTTTTTAGGCCCCGCTTATGCAGATGAAGTGCGGGAAATGCGAAGCCTGCGATCTTGGGATACAGGAATACTCACGTACGGCATAGGCGATCCTGCTTCCCCCGACTTCAATTCCTTGGCCGATTTCTTTTTTGGCGAAAACTTAGTCGAAATACGCTTACCGTGGATGTTGCTAAACTTTTTTGACCCCTCAACCATGCAGGTGCATGACGACTATTATGAGCGATTCGGGGTAGAAGGAATCAGCGTCGGAGAAATGTACATCGGCATCACAATGGAAGGTGGCGAGGTTTCAATGTCCCCGATATCTCTACGTGGGTGGAGAAATACTGTGGAAGTCCACGAGCGCTTAAAACAGTCCTACTTTATTATGCAAGAACTCTGGAGTGACTAAAAAAATGGCTTGCTATGCTGCATAAGCTTAACAAAACAGTAGAGCGTATTTGTTTGCGATGATCCAATAATTGAAATACAAAGAAATTCGAACTTGAAGCTTCAAACAGTTTCATTAGAACTGTTTGAAGCTTCAAGTTCGATTTAATTTAAAGTAAATTATAAAAAATAAAATAACTGTTGAAAAATAATATTTTCTGTGATATAATTAATTAAATTGATGTCGAAAGCTGTTAAAAGCTGGTATGGTAGAGCGCATTTTGTAATAATTTGTAGCCGACAACATGATGTGTATCCACGAATGCTTAAAACAATCTTACTTTATTATGCAAGAATTTTGGAGTGATTAAAATGGTTTCAGATTTAAGAATATATGTTATAATAGGCATATTTATAATTGCCTGCATTTCGCTGATGATTTTCAATTTTATAATCATCCGCTACAGCAAAAGAAAAAACACACGCTCAGAAGGCAGAGTTGAAAAATGGAGGACGATCCTCTATAAGCAAGTCCACATAACTGACGGCGCAAGACCGAATGCATTGAAACATGGAAAATATCTATTAAAAAAATTATCAACTGCAGAAAATCTTGTTGCATACTCATATGCGCTGCAATACCTTATGGGGGAGTTCCCAGATGCTTACCGTGAGTACGCACATAGGAATTCTGCTACCTTTCAAAAGCTTGCCGAGATATACCGTCGAAAGCCGCGCATTGAACGGACATGCTATGCCGATTTCATTTGCACCTTCCCACAGACGGCAGGTGATGCGCCCGGACAACTGGTGGATACGCTTATTTCCTACATAGACGATTCTAACATCCATTGTCGCACAAAGGTTTTGGGGGCGCTCTGTAGCATTGGTAGTCTCCCGGGTGTAACGAATGTATTACAGCTCATTCACGACAGGGGGCTTTTCATGCACAACCAACTCTTGACAAACGAGCTATTAAAATTTAGCGGTGATCAGGAAATTCTGGGAGATTCTTTATGGAGTGAAAGTCGACAGTGGAATGATAATATCACTGTCTCGGTGATACAATTTATCACTAGGGTCTCCTCTCACTATTGTGAAACCTTTTTGCCTGTTTTGCAGGATTCTTCTGTCAGCCCGGAAGTACGTGTAGCCATTATCCATTATTATGGGGAGCATCCATATGAGCCGGTACGTCCGATATTGACGGAACTTATCGCGAATCCGACAGACATGAACTTGGCCATTGCGGCAGAGTTCGTTTTAGGTTTGCACCTGGCACCGGCGTCGGATGCACTTGCTATACAAAGGAATGAACTGTCCGGCTCTAACTGGTATATACAGCATAATATACCCTCACCTTTGTTAAACAAGGTGATAAAGTCTACAGCGTAAATACGATTATACAGGTAGCAATGGACGGCGGAAGGAGGTATATGGTGGATTTTTTACGAGAGGCCCTCTATTATGTCAGTATATTTTTTATCATCTATTTGATCGTGTTCGCAACTTTTTCGTTTTTTGCTGTTTTAATAGGGGCTTACAGATTGTATATAAGTAATCGTATGCTAAAGTTTAGAAATAAGCTTAACCATGATGATTTGCCTGTTTCAATTTTGCTTCCAGCTTATAATGAGGCTGTTACCATTGTAGGTAGTGTAAGCTCTCTTTTGGATCAGGATTATCAGCTATATGAAATCATTGTCATAGATGACGGCTCTGAAGATGGCACGACTCAAAAACTAATTGATGCATTTGAAATGAAGCCGGTTGACCGCTCGATCAACTATGAATTGGAATGTCAGCCTGAGGAGACTATTTACGAGACAATAGTAAATGGCGTTCCGATTACCCTAATACGAAAAAAGAATGGCGGCAAGGGTGATGCACTAAACATGGGCATCAATGCTAGCCGCTACCCATATTTTGTCTGTATGGACGCGGATTCTAAACTGCAAAGAGACTCCCTGAAAGAAATTGTAGAGCCGGTATTTGAAGATGACGCAGTCATCGCTGTCGGGGGAATGATTTTGCTCTCCCAATGTATGCAGATGGAAGACGGCAAGGCTGTCAGTTATCGTCTTCCGTCTAATTTATTGGTGTCGATGCAGGCAGTGGAATATAATCGCTCTTTCTTAACGAGCCGTATGCTGATGGATGCATTTAACGGGAATCTGATTATATCCGGGGCTTTTGGCTTGTTTAAAAAAGCAACAGTAATTGCGGCCGGTGGCTATAGCGTGGATAATCTGGGAGAGGATATGGAGCTTGTTCTAAGGCTACACGGATACTGCCGCAACAATAATATTAACTATCAGATGTGTTATCAACCGAGTGCTCTGTGTATGACGCAAGCACCGGAGAATTTGCGAGATTTGGCGGGCCAGCGTCGCAGATGGCACATCGGCTTGTTTCAAAGCCTATTTGCACACCGACGAGTGATGTTTAATTTGAAATTTGGCTTGGTGAGTTTCTTTTCCTACTTGTACTATTTGATATATGAACTGTTGTCGCCGGTGATTGAGCTGTTGGGAATTTTGACCATTGTACTGGCATTTTATATCAATGTGCTAAATGTAGGATATATGATCCTGTTTTTGATCGTATATGCGATATATGGTGCGATTATAAGTCTCAGTGCTTTTTCTCAGCAGATGTATATCCAAAAATTTCGGATATACATTTGGGATATGCTAAAGACTTTGCTTTTGTGTGTACTGGAGTTTGGGTTTTTCCGTTATGTTCTTGTTATCGTGCGTTTTGCAGCTTTCCTCCGATATGGGAAAAATAAATCGACTTGGGGGAAAATTAAGCGGGTATGATGCCGCTTCAAACGATGAAACAAGCTATAAAAGCTCTTGAAGAAAAATACAAATAAACCGAAAGCCTCTCAGCTGCAATGGTAGCTGAGAGGCTTTCGGTTTTTTGAATATATCTTTCGCAATACTTTACCGACATGAGCATTTTCATCAGCAAAACGATGTATAAAAACCGATCCATCGAAAAACGCTACAACCATTGGAGTAACCGCAACAAAACATGACGGGAAGCGTTAAGCCGTCCTTTGAACTGTCAGGTTCAAAAAACCCC
>Ga0131853_10016981_pt1 | contig 13273 bp, 7 predicted proteins | sample TergutLab28metaG_FD_92764 | JGI IMG/M metagenome (GOLD analysis project Ga0131853, IMG submission 92764) | Labiotermes labralis P1 segment gut microbial communities from Petit-Saut dam, French Guiana - Lab288 P1 (version 2) (version 2) | ecosystem: Host-associated > Arthropoda: Insects >...
CATTTGTACTATCAGTGATGTGGAAATGGAGTAGATGTAGCTGCTGGTATTAGATACTTCCATACCCTATATGACAGTTTGATCACAGCTCTTTTATTATGTCCCAAGAACTAAATGACAAACATCATGCATAACTTTCAAGAATAAAGGATGGAATTTTCTGCCTGCTTTAAATACGCAAGACCATCATACAATCTGCCTTTTGCTGGTCACCCAACACATGGGACAGCAGAAATAAAATACAAATTCTGCAGTAGTTTTTTGGAAAAAGGAGCTCTTGTTACAATGAAACAAATATTGCTTATGACTGGCCAATTTTGTGTGTTACAAGCAGGTGACATTATTAACATGAAAGAATTGCTTACTGACTCATGATGTTCACTTTATTAATTCTTCTGTTACTGAATGCAATAATCCACTTCTCTATCATGTACTCGTATGGGATTGTAGCTCTGCAGTGCCTTGAAATGGAGGTACCTTTTACCTGTCAACACAGCATATTATTCAAGCTGAATTTTCAGCAACACGTCTGTGGGAATCTCCAACAGGCATGGATTAAATGAATAAAGCTTCTATAGTGCCAGGTCAGACTAGTGATGGGGTTTTAGTTCCTCATTACTTTGTGTTAAGTTGGTGAATTTGTTTGGATTGTAGCATGGCATATCGATGTAGTATGAGATCATAAATGTGTGGTATTAACATTAAACTTTACGACCTACACGTATTTGCAATTCATGGGCCGTCGCAGGTGGACCGGGATAGCGTCGGTAAAGTGACTCGCTACGGGCTGAGCGATCCAGGCGAGATATTCAGCACTTGTTCAGACCAGCGGTTGGGTCTCCATCGAGTCACCTGAACAGTGGCTACCGGCGGTACACGGGTTAAAGAAGGAGTAGAGCTATACCGCTACTCGGCCTGTGAACCTTAATGGCATATTCCAGACTAAACGTACACCTTCGCAGAGTAATGCGTTGTTGCTTCCATCTACAGGCGCCGAGAATGCCAGGACGAGGAACGTGGTAGTATTAATCTTTGATCGCAGACGGCTCGTGCCTTGTTTTGGAGGAAGAAGCAGGTATGTAACCGTGTTGTGAAGGTGTGCACCAACAGTTAATTTCTGATTATGTAGCCCCCTACGAAATTACAAATAAATCATAAGAATTGTGTGGTCTTTATTGTCGTGGGATTTCGAATTCTGGGCATGATTATAGCGTGAGACTTCAATTATCACACATATCGTGACTAGAAGTAACTGACGTATGATGATGTGTTGGGAATTCATAATGAAAGGTGATGAAAAGATACTTGGTCATATATGGTTTGTGGTTGTGCGTTAAGTGCGCTACAAATCTCATGTCACCTGGGCAGACGTTATGCTGTGTAGTGGTCTACTTGTTATAATTGCAGACTGAGTTTGTTGATTAAGTATTAGTAATCGTTCGCCAGTACTAGAGACGTTAATTCGTTTAATTTCGTCTGGATTATCAGCTGTTGATAAAGCGAGGTGCCAACCGATGTCGAGTTTCTGTTCGATAAAATCGACCGCTGCAACACGATGTAGTTGAAGGTTATGTCCACGTCAGAATATTGCAATCTTTTAAAGCCACGTTATTTAGCTCATTCTACATCAGCTCTTTAAAATGGTTGGCACCACCGCTGTTGCATATCACAAACATATTGAATTCCACGTCCGTGATATATAGAATAATATTTTGGATTTGAATCTTTTAAGGCCTTCAGGGTATTTGGTTTATTTCTGAAAACTTTTTTATTCGGTTTTCCTAGTGATAAAAATCCACACATTCAGGCCTTGGGTACATGGTTGGCATAGACTTCTGCTAGTTATTTACTGTTTGGGGACGGACTTACCTCTTGTTACAATTAATACAAATTTAAGTGATAATCCTAAAACAATACTATTTGTGGATGATGCAAGTGAAATAGTTAAAATCCCCAATTTCACTGATAAGTTATTAATATGGTTTTTAAAAATATGAATGGTTTTCTTCTAATTTGCTTGCTTTAAATTTTGGTAAAACTTATTTAATGCAATTTGTAATTAAACATAGCTTTGTAATATAATGAATATTAATTATAACAATAAAATAGTAAACACCACTTCTGTTATGTTTCTAGGGATAATAATCAATAACACATTGTCCTGAAAAAGCCATATGGATGTGATTACACCCAAATTACACTGTCTGTTATATAGTTAGAGTGGTTAAACTGCTTCTGTCACAGGATACCCTAAAAGATTACCTATTGTGCCTACTTTCACTGTATTATGACTTGTGGGGTAATATTTTGGGGAAATTCCTACACAGTGACGGTATTTTTAGATTACAAAAAGGAATTAATAGAATTATAATGGGAGCCAGAACAAGAGACTCTTGGAGATAACTTTTTAAAATTTTACCTTTAACATCTCAGTACATATTTTCTCTAGCCCTGTTTGTAGTTAACAACAAAAGTTTATTTATGGATAATTCTCAACTACATAATATCAAAACTGGGAATAACTCCAGTATTTTCTAATTAAAATCACATTTAATGATTTATAAGCAAGGACCACATTATTTTGGTATCAAGATGTTTGACAGGCTTCCCTCTCAAATAAAGATTCTATCATATAATGTTAAGCAGTTTTAAAAGAGCCCTTAATAATTTCTTACAACTGCATTCATTTTGTACTTTAGTTGAATATTTCGGGTCACAATTAAAATTGGATTTAATCACAGCATATTATGTTTAGTTCTATATATCATTTAATTTAGTGATAAGATACACTGTCTAATTGACATTTAAAAACATATACATCTATTTAAAGTTATTTTCATATCAGTTTTATCCTTTTCATTATCAGAATTGTTATATATGTTGTATTGTTGACATGTTTATCCAAAGAAGTGCTTAAAAAACAGATATTTTAATCAAGGTTTTACACTCAGTTGATTTTATCTTACTGGAGACTGACCAATGCTTGGTTCTATATAAGGTTATATATATATATATATATAGGTTTTAGATTGACAAGTATGTCTGCTTTGAAGACATACAGGCATAATATGTATGTGGCTCTAAGTAATGTCGATGTTGATTTAAACCTGTAACTTGTTCTGTATGTAATCTTTAGAACAATATATGTTTTTGACAAGTTCTGTATCCAATGGTTGTATTACCAGCAATGGATTTTTGAATTATCAGTAAATACGAAACAATACAATGCCCAAATTTAATTTCCTTTTGTGCGTGCTGATATTCTGAACTTCATGTAAATCTTTTCATCTTTGTCGAATTCTGGAATCCAGAATTGCACTACATGTCATTGTTAAATAACTTTGTATTAAAAAAATGTGGCATGGTTTGATTCTCCGAACATTTACAGCACACCAGGTTTGTGGTCACAATAAAATCTCATGTATAACTTAAGTTTTTCAGTATCACGGTTGTGAGTGTTTTGTGGGGTTATATTCCAACTGAAATACATTCATCCTTGTCTGTTGAGGATGAAATGTTACATTATGAATATTCCTGAAAAATCAGTTATGAATGTTGAGCTTTGGTGCTGTGTCTGCTGGTTGAAGGTGGTGCACTAAATATGGTGAATAGACAAAACTTGAAATTCTTGTGGGTCTAAAAGTGGATAATTAAAGATGTCAGTTTATTTGGGCCTTTGAAGAAGGCTTTTTGTAGATTTCAGTCTCCTTGGAGAGTTTATGATGTCATTACATGCTTTGACATCTCTTCCTGTCTGTGAGTGACCTGGTTTCATTCACCCTCAACCACTTTGGCTTATCATGTGATTGGTACCTATTAATTTGAACAACGTTAACAAAATTAGTACACATTTTGTCATAATATTTCTTTTTTCTTATGTACTCAGCAAAAAACTACATTGTTTGACTTTGCACAAGAATAAAATGTTTGTGATTGACAGAAATGAACTGTGTCGTCTCTGTATGTCACTGTGTTCTGACAGGCTAAGCTTTTGTTTAAATAACAACCCATAAGTGTTTGCTGAATTTGTCTCTGTTTTACTCACTTGTGTTTGGCAGTTTATTGGAGATCACCAGTGAGTATTAAAATATCATCATCATGCACACTGTAAGACCATCGACTGATGGGAGTTGTAAGTGGTGGTAGATTTGAATTTTATTTCTGGAATGGTCATTATAACACTTGATGTGTTTCTGTTTCAGTACATGTGAAGAATAAATATCGATGTGTACCTCTCATCTGCGTGGTTGAAAAATGTCATATGTTTTAGAAAAAACCCAGAATGGTGTTGAAGTGACAGTTGGGGCAGATATGACGGAAGAGTTTCTCTGTGATATAACCAAAGATACCTGTGATGTTGTATGTTCTGATTTATATATTATACTATGTATGTGGAAGATTTTATAGAGCTTTATGCAAGTCGGTGAGGTGCTCAGATGTGTCTGTGGACACAGACTGTGCTACATGTGGTTGCAGGGACTTGGACCATGTTGCTTTACCCGCTATTACTGCTAGTGGAAGCAGCAAGGCTCATTTGAAATGTGATAAAAAATAAAAGTTATTGCAGATTGTATCAGGTGGAAGGAATGCTGTCTGTAAAAGTTTACATGCATGCATTGTTGATATTCTTGGGTAAAACAGTAAACATCCATCCACATGTTTTTGGTTAGTTGTTTAGTTGTTGAGGGTTGGATACATAAAATGCTTCAAAGTTTCCCTGTCAATAAAAGTTACGCAGGTTGAGACTAGAGGAGTGTGATGGACACAAGTGACTGTTGGTCTGTCTCCAAAAATCGTACCAAGCGTCTGTTCATGCTTTGTGTTATGAGCAGAATTAGTATGATGTTGAAAGAATACATTCCACAATTCTCCATCTTTTACCTGCTTGAAAAGCAGGGAGCATGTCTGCTGTACATACTGTTCAAATTTAATTTTGGCCTTGAAGAAAACTGGTTCAATTACTCTCTACTTACACCATTCCATGACCCAATTTTTTAATAATTTATTGGTACCATGTGCACAATTCTGAGGTTTCTAAACTCTGTTATCTACTCAATATTCAAGTTTTGGGGATAAAACATTGTGCTTTGGGGGTTATTTCTACTTGTACTGCTTGACCTCTAAGGTGAAGATGCTATGATCTTTTAAAATACGAGGAACATAACAGCATAACTTGGTAGAAGGCTTTAATCGACAGCTGCACTGCTGCAGGAACCTTAACTCTGCTCTGACCTCTTTTCTGTGAATTTACCTTGGTGTGTATCTAACACATGGCATGTCAACACAAATTTAAATGACTGACTTATGGTTTCTTATCACTTGGTCTGAGCATAGCTTCTGGCTGTTCAACTGGGAATCTTGCCATCTAGCATAATTCTGTACAGCATCCTCCCATTCTCACCTATAACATATCTTCTCACTTATTCAGAGCATAAGATTATGAAGATTAAACTGTAGAGAATTATAATTTTGCCTGTTATTTTGTATGGGTATGAAACTTGGCCTTGACATTGAAGGAACAACATAGGCTGGTGTTGTAGAACAGGGTGAAGAGAAGGACGTTTGATTGTTAGAAGAAAATGGCATAATGAGGATCTTTATGATTTGTACTGCTCAACAAATGTTATTTAGGTGAAAAAATGAAGGAGGATGAGCTGGGTGGGGCATGTGACATGTATGGAGTAAAAGAGAAATACATACAGGGTTTTGATGATGAGCCATGAAGGAAAGAGACAACTTGGAAGATAAAGTGTGGGCAGGAGGTTGTATGAACGGTTGAATGAGTAGTGGGTTTGAGCCTTCTTGGTCCCATTGCACTTAGGCCTTTATGAACAAGAAGATAACATTTAACTGGATCTTAATAAAATAGGTTGGAGTGGCATGGACTGGATTCATCGGGCTCAGGACAGAGACAGTTGGTGGGCTGTTATCTATGTGATAATGAAACTTCAGGTTCTATAAAATGACAGGAATTCCTTGACTAGCACAAAAGCTGTTAGCTTCTAAGAATGGCTGTCCTCTATGGACTTAGTTAGTTGGTTGGTTGGATGGTTAGTCTTTAGTTAGTTCATTAGTTAGTTAGCTAGCTGGTTATTCCAAGAGGGCAATATTCAGGCTTACCCTGTTCTATATTGCTTTGTGCCCATCATAAGTAATGTGGCACAAGAATTTAATTTTTTTTTTTTTTTTGGCTGTACAGCTTATCTGATAGGTATGCTTTAGAAGGAACTGGATACTGAAGTGAAAGTATGAATACAACATAGTCAAATTTAGAATAAGTATGCACATGAAAGTGTAGATTTTATATTCTTTTTTAAATAATTTTATTTGCATGTAGAATGATGGGAAGAATTTTGAATTTGTGGCTGTAAAGGAAGAAATAATTGATGGATTTGTGACTGATGAGTGTTGTGTGCAGCTGGAACATGCAGATAAAGTGGGGTGAGTAAAATGTATTTTGCAATTAATACAAGCAGAATTAATGTTACAAGTCACCCGTCAAACACTCTGAACATGTAAACGTGGGAAGAACGGAGTGAACTGTGACATAATCAGAACTGCATTATAGTGGTATGTTTTGTTTGCAACATGCAGAGAATCTTGGTGTTCATTATTAAATGTGACTGATAAAACCTTAAAAAATTTAGGAATCATGAACACTGGAATCTGCTTTGAATGTAAAATGCCTGTTTGATTCCAAGAGCTTATGAAATGCCAGTAACAGAAATATGAAATAACATCAGAAAGAATGAGAACAAAGAAAATTTGTTTTCAGCAAAATACAAACACTTTCTGGAAGCATAAAATACATTAGAGACTGAAGGCGAGTCTTGTACCATAAAGCACAATAAGTGATCATTGTCACTTAATTCATGATAGAGCGTGACTCAACTGAGAGTGAACTGTGAAGTAGCAGGAGCATGGGGAAGGCTGACTCACCAGCCATGTTGTCTTATTCTGAGTTGTTGGAACCTGTCACAAGACGCTGAGACACTGATATTAAAGTGGATCATCACTAAAGGTCAAAACATTGAACTTAAACATTCATGACTGTAAAGAAAGTACTGTACTTGTTTGAGCTGTTCTGTTTATTTTGTTTGTTGCAGCGTACTTGCAGAACGTGTTGCTCATGACGAGCGTGAAATTGTATGGTCTCAGCACATGTCTCATAATGATGAACATGACACCAACAGGAAACTTAATAGCTCCTGTGAATATATATCTTTGTTCATGCCAAAAGAAGTCAAACAGAGGAGTTCAAGCATCCAAGTAAGTAATTAATGCTTAATGGGAATCTAAATAATTGAAGGGCATGCATCTCATAGCCCTGAACATTGTAGGATTAATTTCAAAACTGACCGAATGGCACTACCATACAAAATTTAGTCACCTGGGATTTGTGTACCTGTGCACTGTGATCCTTTGAAATGTTGGGAAACACTAACCCAGTGACACTGTGTCATACCAGAAGACTGAATTCTTGAGATGAGCAATGTCCAACAGGCCTAAAAGAGTCAGCGTTCGTGTGTCGTTCTTGTTTGAACAAGTATGGAGACATTCAATCTCTGAAATGCAAATTTTGTGTTTTAATGAGGCAGAAGGATATAGGCCATATGAAGTGTGGTAATACTGTTGTAATACGTGGATGCGGAGTTAGTGTCCTCCTTAATATTTGTTATGGAATCACTTTACCCAAGCATCTTTACGGGCCACATTATTTTACCTCTGACTGGTTGAGGCCCTGAAAAGAGTTCAGAATTCTCAACTTCCATTTGTTTGGGAAAAGCCCCATCCACTTTCCCCCATTCTCTAGCTGTGATTTGCCAGGTAGTATGAAACCTTAACTGACATATTTTTCTCAGCTCTTCACTTTAGCATCCTCTAGACCAGGGCAGTACATTCCCCTGAAATGGCAAAACAGAGACCACTACACAGTGTAAAAATTCCAAAGCTAACCATCACTTGTGCTGGAGAGTTATTGCCTGGTTTCCCCTCTAATGTTTCTTACATCCATGAACAATATGTTTTAAGTTTATTGTGTGTTAGACCTGAAGTTTTAATGCCTCTTCTGGGTTGTGACCCTTTAGGTCATATTGGTGGATGCCTACATTGCAGGGGAAAATGGTGCTTCCACTTTCATTATTCTCATTCATCCCTGAAGATAGGGGCAGTATGTTCTGCCAAGACCTTGGTGTCCACTGATAAGATGTGCAGTGTCACAATGCAGAAGACGGTAATTTATGTTGAATTTTATGTTGCATGTTTTTAAATTAGTGTTGCTTATTTCATTCTTTTTTTGTTTTTAGTTCCTGGGCCTCATCTTCAGCATCCGACCATTTAATTTGCATTTTCACTGCACGCGTGTTTTTAGTTTATCTGCAGTCACTTCCTAGGATGATGAGTCTCGGGTAGGTTTCGGTTTTTACTGCTATGTTTTGAATGTGTTTATTTTTACTGCTAGGAAATAAGAATTGCACATATGTATGTAGCTATGTGAATACATTCCTTTGTTTATTCATTTGTTCATTGACTAATTCATTTTCATTCATTCCATGGACCCAGAAATTAGTCAAAGTGGCAGTGATGTGGAATAAGTCATAAAAATACAGTGTACACAACTAGTACAAGACAGTAATCAATGGTAGGTGTTTGACATAAAGTATTCCATTGTAACACTAAATTCATTACCTAGGCTGCCACAAAACTCACTTGATGCTAGAGTGACACTGAGTGTTAAATTACTTTGGGCCCATGGTGTATGCAACAAGTGTAAGACTGTGAATTATATTTAAGCATTATAAATCCATTTACAGAGTATAAGGAATTTACAATTTTAATATAATGTACTTCAGTGGTCCCATGTCCAAGGTGGAGAGTGGGGGGCGAAACTGTTTTACAAACTTCTTATGGGAAAAATATGATTACATGAATGCAGACATTGTACATTTACACAGTGCTTGGTTGGGTAGCTTATGTTGCCAGCTTCTTCACTGGTTGAATAACTGTACATTTATCCACATGTATTTAAATTTTTTGGCATTTGGGAAAATCTTTTTCCTCAAATATTTAATTATTTTCAACAGTGTATAGTCAAAACCCTGCTGGGTGAAATGATCTCAGCCAAGAAATTACAGTACTCATTTTTTTTAATAATTTGTACTGTAATTCAGGTTTATCCATTTCTGGGTGCTGGATATCTGAATGATGTTATCAGGTGTGTTCGCCATGGAAAGTACATGTGGGCTTTGTGGTGGACAAAGTGGCACTGGCCCAGTTTTTTTCTCTGGGTACTTCCAGTTTTCCCTGATGGTATAATTTGGTCAGTGCTCTGTATTAAGTCATCCACCACTATTGCTATGTAGTCTCAGCAATTGATAGTGTTGTTAAATAACACGCCTAAAAATTGATATCCACACCAACTCCAATTTTTGTCTTTTAGCCTTGCTGAAGAATGAGGAAAATATTTCAGCCCCCAGAATTGTTCCTAACAAGCTTTTTCGGCTTTATGGAGGGTTAATTTATTCTGTGTTTCTTTATTTCAACAAAATTATAGTCTAAGATATGTGCAACTGATAACAGTTTTTTTTCTAGCACACCATAGCAAAAGGGGAGAAGGATGACACATTGAAGCCCTCAGTAAGTAATGCGATATTATGGGCTTGCAGTTATGTTGTATACAGAGTCATTATTCTATCTCTCTAATGGCAGTTGTCAGGGTAGATAATATTCCTGCATTTTCTAAATACGTTTGCAAATTTGCATCCTCTTTGCCCTTGATGTCTGTTAATTAGAGACATGAAACTGCTGAGGATGTAATGAGCTGTGTTGGATGGAGTCAAATTTTTTTTAACAGAGGTCATCAACAGTATAGATATTGCATGACATATAGCAATAAGATATTTTCTTTGCACTTTGCAAAAACTGCATTATATTGAGGTGTAGAATATAACCGTTACCTTTCTGAGATACCTTTTCCTGTCCTATATTACATGCCTTATTGAGTTATGGGAAGGTTGTTCTTGTGCACTCCAGGAAGGTGCATAGAGGTGTGTGAAGGTATAGCTGCATTGTTTACTCCAGCACTAGATGGAGCTGAGAGCTGGGTGGTCAGCTTCATGCCTTGGCCATTTACTGCCAGAAAAGAGCCTCAATTATCCATTAAATAGGAGGTTGGGTGGGTTTCAGATCCAGTCTGCATGCTATGGAGAGGAGGAAAATATCATACCCCTGCTGGGAATTGAAGAGTGATTGCTTGGTCATCTGGCCCATAGTATAGCCACCATACTGACTGCTGTAAATTTTGAAAATGTTTGATTCAAAGTTTGTGTCATATAGGGTTTTTTTTTTTTGGCATGATAAATTCAAAACAAAACTAGTATGACAGTGTTAGCTGTGAGATTTGAGATTCTGACAGCTATGTTGCTGAAGGCTGAAGTATTCTGGGACGTGACGCTACACCACGGAGTAAGTAGTTTCATATATTTCAAAGGATCATACTGCCTTCATCTTCAAGCATGATCATTCCCACGTCCACTCTTCTTGGACTGCTTGAACCTGAAGATGGTGGTAGTACAATCCTTGAAACATTGGTAAATATGTGCTGCTGTGAAAGAGTTTCCACACCAGACAACAGCTGATGTTACTGCTGCTATACTACTTGCCATTCTTGGTTAAGCAGTGAATTCAGGAACTTTTGAGAATGGTATGTATGCACAAACGAATGGTTGTTTCAACATAGGGGACTGTTTTTTATTTACTTACCTCCATCTAGGGCTGAGATAAAAAATGACTGGAGCTGTGTATCTACTACCCATATGCCTACATGGCATGCACAGGAACAACTTTATGCCTTCTTACCTTTTCCCCTGTTTTTTAATTCATATACAACTTAAACCAACTGCAGCACACAGCATAGAGAAAAATTCCCGCTGTGTGTATCTGTGTGTGGGCGTGGGTGTGGATGCATAGACACCATATAAAAGTATCCTGCATCTTATGGTCTGCAGGTGAATAGAACATCTGAAGTTACACTTTAAAATCTTGGTGTATCCTGTGGTTGAGAAAATACAGTAATTACAATATGCTGTGTGTTTTCATTTTTCTTTTGCATGTTTCAGATCAGTTTAAGTGCATCTGTGGTAGATTATTCTTTACATTGGCAAAAGAAATACCATTCCCATTAATGTATAAATTTATGCATGATAACATTGACATCAAGCACATATAACAGAGTTACTTTGAAATGCAACCAGATGCTCTTAAATAGATCACTTGGTGTAAATAAGTTGTATAATCATAGTTAAACCATAAACTTCACCAAAACCTGTATATGTCCAGTATGCTGTAAAACGTTTACATTGCAGATAAGCATGCAGAAACATATGAGAGTGCACAGTGGAGTAAAACCATACCATTGCTTTCACTGCAAGCAATGTTTTGTACGCAAGGCTGATTTGCAAAGACATACTGGAGTGCATAGTAATGACAGACCACATCATTGTCCTGTGTGTAGAAAATCCTTCAAATATAAATATGGCCTCTCCATGCACTTCAAATTACATAAAGGGGAAGGTCATGAATGCCTTGTGTGCAAGAAATCATTTAGTACTCGACATATTCTTGAGCGTCATATGAGCACCCATGCGGAACGTAGGATTTATCGATGTTCCGTCTGTAAAGTCGCATTCAGTGAAAGAAACTGCCTCAGTCAGCATACAAAGCTACACACAGAAGAACGTCCTCGCCCTTATGAATGCCATGTTTGTAAAAAGAAATTCATTACACGTCACGATTTGGAGAGGCATTGTAGAACACATACAGGAGAAAAACCTTATCAGTGTGCAACATGTGAGAAAGCATTCAGTGACAGAGGTGATCTTACTAGGCATTTAGTTGTTCATTCAGGTGAGAAACGGTACATGTGCACAATTTGTAATAAGGCTTTTACTATGCAAAGTTCATTAAAAACGCATGCTAGAGTTCATACTGGCGATAAGCCATATCCTTGTATTATATGTAAGAAAACATTCTCCCAAAAGGCAAATGTTGCACGACACATGAAAATTCATGGGACTCGGAAGGTTATGTAGATATGGAAAAATGTTTTGTTACAGAAATTAGTAAACTTATTTTATTAAAAGCTAAATAAATAGTCGAGATATGGGCTTGTAGTTTGTGACACTGTGTGGTGATGTAGGAAGGATGTCCATACTTCAGAGAATACATCCTGTGCTATGTCATAAACTGAATAATAAAGACAATTTAAGTCAACACAACTGTCTTTTCTTATACAATCAATATCTGCCTTTGTAAATGCTAGATTTTTCAGTCTTTAAGGGTCATGTTCAGACATGAATGAATAAAAACAGTGACAGTCAAATACCTTGAAGAGATCTCTTTCATATGACTTAATCTACTAACATTATACTGTTATATAAGAATCAACCTGTCACACGTGAGTTATATAATAAAAAAGGGTTTTGTATATAGTTGTGATATTAAAAGTGCATGTATTTTATTGCATTGAAAGTATATTACACATGTCACAGACTTAGTATAAAAATCAATAAAATCCTATTTGTTTTGTTGCTGATATATAATAGTGTTTGTTTTATGTGTAAAAGTGGTACTTGACCTTGCAGTAATACCATGAATTTAATTATAGACATTAGTGCAAGATTAGAGAGTGTGTACCTCTTTAACAGCAACTGGACCATCCTACAGTGGACTTCCATGTCCTGTTTGGAAGCCTGCTGCCCACATCCACATCAGAAAGCTGCTGTGGTACGTACAATCCCAAAATCTTCACATTGTGATTGACGTGCTTTGGTATGTTAGTGATACGCGAATTTAAGAATATTTGGCGGTTTCACTTTTTGCCAGCCATATTAGGGCAGTGACCAAAACCTTCCATTTAACATTAGCTGATGGAGGGTACCCCTTCGTTTTGCAACTGTGAAGGCACTTGTGCCAAACAAGAGCTATTTGTGTAGTCACCTACAGGTCCAACTTAAGGTGACCAACGGCCAGCAGGTCAGTCGAAGCCACTGATATCAGGGTGCACCAGTAGACTGAACGATGAGTATCACACCCATTAACTGGCTAACCCAACGTATTCTTGCATGTTGTACAACAAATTCCTTGGTATTATTAAAGATGGTGTATGCCCCCCCCCCCCCCCGGACGTCTTCAATTGAAAAAACCCCTCCCCAAACGCATTCATAGATCTGGGTTTTTTTACCAGACAATTTACCTATCAACATTTCCCAAAGCC
>Ga0131853_10016982_pt1 | contig 13273 bp, 5 predicted proteins | sample TergutLab28metaG_FD_92764 | JGI IMG/M metagenome (GOLD analysis project Ga0131853, IMG submission 92764) | Labiotermes labralis P1 segment gut microbial communities from Petit-Saut dam, French Guiana - Lab288 P1 (version 2) (version 2) | ecosystem: Host-associated > Arthropoda: Insects >...
ACATGACTTCTGCAGTTAAAGTATTTAAATAATGTATGAATCAGTGGAGTTTATGTTATTCTGAAGCATTTCTACATCAGTTCTCTTAGTGTCTTGTACAGAACGTGTATCAAGCTGGAACAGCTCCGTTAGTATACTGGCTAGGCTGTAGGCTGGATGGTGAATGAAGTGTAGTTCAATTTCAAGCCAGACCAGATATTTTTATCTTATGGCTGCACAGCTGTCCCTTCAGCCCTATCCTTTGGGTATGTGTGAGTGAGGAGGAAAGCAATGGAGTGCAGGTTGGAAGGTCTGTTCCTTCCAAGAGCAAGTGTTGCAAATCACTCTTATTTTGCATGTTATATGTAAGGTACATGCACTTGGTTCTGGGGGGGAAGTATTGCTGAGTGCCCAGACTAGCCAATATGTAGGCTGGATTGTATTAATTTTGTCTGGGGCTAGTTTCTGAGTTTTGTTACTTGATAAGCACATATGGGAATTTAAATCCAACCATGCTGTGGTCTTTCTGGGAGGTATGGGGCCAGGAACAAGAGACTTATGCAGACTAGGCAGTCCAAATTATTATTATGTATGTGTTTGGTATTGACAATGCCCTGATTTGTTCATTCATTATTTATTCACTATCAGAAGACACTGCTGATTTAATGCCTAGGAGGGACTGAGACTCACAGGTGTTGATCTTCTCTTTCTTAGTACTGTTCTGTTTATTAGCAACTGGTGTATAGATTTCATTTGATATACTATACACACATATGCACAGTTACTTTATCAGCTGTATGTTTAAATATACCCTTGTTATTTGTCATATTAATGGTTTAGCATTTCTTTGTGGTTATATCCAGACTGTATAAAGTGAGACTACCATGTGACAAAATGATGCTATAGAAATACAGAACCTACAGACCATCCATTGAACATCTGGTTCAAGATTGAAGTTAAATGAAGCAGGTATTGAGAGGAATACTAAGAGGATGCAAGACAATACCTCTCTTCTATCTCTTGTTTCTCTTCCAACAGACACCGCTGCTCTTCTTCAATTCCCTGTAAATGAATCTGCAAATTCTGGGCTGCATATGATGTTTGACTGTTCCGACCATCTGTCTGATGTAAACTCTGGAGGATTTTCTTCTTTTCTTCTTCAAGTTCTGACAAATTTTTCTACAAAAAACATACTGAATGACATGAAGGAATTCCAAGCAAAGCACAGTAAAATAATTCACATGTTGTTTAGTTGCATTTTTTAGGTGTGGTGTATGTACTTACCATAAGACTTTGTGTTGTACTCTGAAGTGCCTCTTTGTCTTGCTGCACCATCTTCATGGCTGCAAGAGTCTCTTCATATTCTAATTTCATAATTTCATGCTCCTTTTGGAATTCTTTAATCATCTGTTCCAGGCATCGCTTCTCTTCATCCAAAACCACATTCAACTTCTCTAATTCCTATGAGAACATTACAAATGCACTGTAAGTTGGTATCACAATAAATGAAGCAGTATGAGAATAACTGTTGTTCCTGGTGTTGGTGGTAGTTGTGGTGGTGGTGGTGGTAGTAGTAGTAGTAGTAGTAGTAGGCAATGCTGCTGCTGTTACCACTGCTGCCTCATTCCTATCTTCATCACCACCACCTTTGTTGTCATCCCATTGCTGCTGTTCAGCTTCTTTTATTACACTATGTGCCAATGTGCCACAATGCTCTCCTGTTCTCTACTGCCAGAACAAAAAGGCCTGCCTGTTAGGCTGAATACACATAGGATATGGAGGGCAGAATAAGTACATTTTGATATGTGTGGGAAAACAAGAAATGCATATGCTGTACCACATAAAGACAGAAATTCCCCTATATTTCCAGTAACAAAGTCTGTTCTGCCACTTTTCCCACCTACACTTCAAATCTGATTTTAAATTAGAAACTAATGTGTGTGCAACTTGACATGTGTTTACCACTTCTGATGGCAATATTTTTCTACTTTTGGCTGATCAATGTGGTTAATATGAATTTCGGATGAACTCTTCAGGGAAGATGTTCCTTATGGTACTGTCAGATGCCTCTTATGGTGCGAACAGGTACAGGTACCTGGCATGTAAAGAACCCATATTAATTTTTATTTTATTATACTCCTATGTGAATCATTTATACAATTACACATGGGCATTTCCAACTGATATAAGCTTCTGAGGAAATCTTAGAATTTGACCTTGTTACTTGGAACACTTCATCATACTGAGAATGTGTAGCCAATGGACTGATAAAACTGCAGAATGAGAAGCAGCTTCCTAATATGTATTCTTCACCAAATATTATTAATGTGATAAAACAAAGAAGCATGAGATAAACAGGACGTGCAATATGCACGGAAGAGATGAACAGAAAAGCAAATGTTCATATAATGTAACGTTCAGGCACATTCACATAACTGCTGCTGCCATGGAAAAGTAATATACACTACATATTCTGAATGTGTGTCTGTAGCCTTAGTTATCCAGGGGGCAAAGTGTATGCACTGTATTCTGTGGCCTATATGGACCACGTATTTCCACATTATCTCCTATAAGCAGTATTTTTTTTTGGGGGGGGGAGTTACTGAACATAAAGCGTGTGTTCTGAAATTCTCTACTATGTTTGTCTGACACATTTCTCATTATAAGAAGAACTCACCGAGGTAACTAGGTCTTCATGTAATGTACCTGGTAAGGTACCTGCTGTGTTTGTCAGATGTTAATGTAACTTGAATTTTCTTGAGAGATTTTCGAAAAACACTCAAAAATAAAATTTCATGAAAATCTGTCAATTGAGAACCGAGTTGTTCCATGCAGAGAATGAAGCTAATAGTCGCTTTTCGTAATTTTTGAACGCGCCTAAAAATGAACCCAAAATTTTAACAGGCAAATGTCAAAGGAAAAGACAATTTGGGACAACTTGATATTATAACAGTAAAACAGACCTTACTAAAGTAGGGTGTAATAATATGGGTGTGTGTCTTCTGGGTCAGAATAGGGAACTCAGTAATGATATATTTGGTTTAATAGAAGATGGGAAATTTCTTGTTTAGCTGAGCTCATAGTACAGACAGAAGCTTACACACATGGCTCGATACCAAGAGAAAAAAGGCCGGCCGAAGGACTCAACCCTAGTGCAGCCAGCCAGTCTACCTAAGTGACTATATTAGCTGCTCAACAAGGGAGGCAAAGTACATAAACGTAACACTACAGCACGTTCGCATGATGTCATTACCTCCTCCGCTATCCCAACAGTCGGATGCCACGTCACACAAAGACAGCGCTTGTATGGAGATTTAGTGTAGCCGGAAACAATGAACCGTCCTTAGGTCTTCATGTAAAGTGCCCGATATTTTTGCTCGATTTTAACCAAATGTGGAGTTTCTCAACAAATTTTAATTGAAGTCCCCGTCATAAAATTTCACGGAAATCCGTCCTGTGGGAGCCTCGGTGATACATGCGGACAGACGGAGGGACATGAAGTTAATCGGCGCTTTTTGTGATAGGCGAACGACCCATAAAGGGACTGTGCTCCTTGGAGTTTGTGATTTAAAATATGCCCAGCGCTTGCAAATCATATTCCAGCTCACAAAGACAATTCGAAAAGTTTACATACCCATTTGCATGTCTGTCATTACAGTCGGGTATGCAACAACGAACAGTTTTTATCAATAAAATCAGGATACTACAACGAACAGTTTTTATCAATAAAATCACGATACTACAACGAACACAGATGCTACAACAAACGCGGAGAAACAGTATCGGCCGACGTAGATGGCGCGTGAACATGACGTGTCGGGCCTTCCCGCTTTGATTAGAGCGTCAGTTATCATCTTTGATAGTTCAGTTATTTGCGCCTTTGGCAGTGAAAATATTTTTATCATTCTGCTATATAATTTTAGCCATGAGTCGGCAAACACAGTGAGAAAGCTGGATGGTAACTTTACTCTAGGCTGTGGGCATGGAACGGATTACCCCTAAATACATATATTTCAATGTATGCTAGAACAGATGCTATAACAAAAGAGGTTCTAGAACCAGTACGTTCTTTCTAGTACACCCCACTGTTCAAGAAAAACATGCTGATAGTGAACCATCTTATCATATATTATAACTGCAATTCAAATTCCTGTTGGAAATAAACGTTTAAAAGTTCACTCCTATCTTAGCATTTATCATTTGGCATTATCAGCACCAACTGATAGGGCACCGATCACATGCAAGACTGAACTTTCCAAACATGCTGCATGCGGAATCCCAGTACATGTTTGCCAGTCAACCTTCGCACTTTATTTTTCTCAATATAAACCATCTTCTACTGTATTAGTACATTACCATGGTAACAATGCATACTGTGCACAATATCTGAGCCTAAGGGCGATGGACAAAAGTGTATAATACGGAACCTCACGATTTGTTCTCCTCACCAAATATCATTTGGGTGATGGAATTGAGGAGGATGAGATGGGTTGGATAAGCGAAATGCATGGGGCCGAAGAGAAGTGTAGGCAGTACCGACGAGGAAACCGGAAAGAAATGCAGCCCTTTCAAAGACTTAGGCGTAGGTGGGGAGTAATGTTAAAATGGATCTTAAAAGAACCAGGATGGGGGTCATACATTGGATTCATCTGGCCCAGAACACGAACACACACGGTAATGAACCAGTTGGTTCCATAATATGTGGGTAATTTCTCGAATAAATGACGAACTTCATTCCTGAGATGAACTCTGCTCCATGGACACATTTCATTTCGTAGTCTTCCGTCGTATAGTATCATAGTCTGGTGAGATCGTTACCGACATGTCATGGTAGAAACCCTGCCTCCATTTGCTGGGTAGATATCATAAACTTTGATAACTACATTATGAATCTTCACTTTGCAAAAGCCTCAAATGTCATGAAGTTCTCATCTTGAAAAGCCACAGACACATTTCGCAGTTCAGGTAGAGCAGACAACTAAATCCATGCCAGAAAACCCTCTAAGCGATGTAACACCCCCCCCCCCCACCTTCCACCCATTCACACAAATGTCTTCATGCTGTACTCGATGGACTTCCGCTGCGTTAAATATTTATTTTCGGGATGTGCACAAAAACCCACGCAGGTATTCACGTAAAGTGTTCGTATTGTTGCCCGACTTCAACAAAATTTGGAATATGTTGACAGATTTTTGATAACGACATTCATCGGTTTTCGTGTTGTATGTTTCATGCGGACGGACACAAGAATGAAAATATGGACAGGCGTGGCGAATAAAATAGGCGCATTCTGGCATCTCTTCGTTGCGATACGCCAAACAAACGCGGGGACTTCGAATCCGCGACGGCAACGTTGCATGGAATTGCTGTATAAAACATACGAGCAAAAGAAAGAAAGAAAAACTGTGACAAGGAAAGAAAAAAAAAAGAATACGTAACCCTGCAGAATGGACTTCATTAAACACTTTTGCACAAAGAATTCTGCTATTCTTACTGTAACCGATAACAGATCCATCCACTTCTTTCTGTCTCTGCGTGCAGAACAAGGTACGGTACATGATGCGAGTCATCACATTCATACTGTACGGGTTTCGGATCTGGACTTCAGCCCATGGCGCAATGGTCGGGACTGCTTTAAGAGTCGGCCATAAACCTGCTATTATTACTGCATCATTTACGCGAATTTTTTGTTTCATCGGAGCACTGATCAAACTTAAATAAACTGAATTATTTTAAAGGGCATAGAGTGAAGTGAACCGTACTCTGAATATGGAGCCAGTAGGCTCATCGCAAACGTTTGTACATGCCTACCTACCAATCTACACGGAGGCACATCCTAGAAGACGGTACCTTGATGCCCCCTTGTGAACGTCAGATCTCCCATCTAGTAGAGTTATTACAGAAACTCAGATAATTAAAGTTCGTAAAACTGTGATTCCTAAGACAAAAAATCGTTTATATTCACTTTACTGTTCTCTCATATTAACACTACAAGTGGCTGCCCTGTGCAGGTCTGCATGCATTTCCTTTCCCTGTCCGAGATGTGTCCATGTCCAGTCCAACGGAATCTTCATTCATCCGGAATAATGCCGCAGTGCATTCCTCTCTAGTTATATAAAAAAAGAATTAAAAAAGAAAAGATGATCTACAGTTATCAGTTTAGGAATAGGCCTACCCTTTATTTCAATTCGCCCTACACGCCCTTATGGCTCGGTGCGCAGACACACGAACATATCGCTCACTGAATGAAATAGTGGCACAATAAAAAAATCGCCAATTTGGAGCTAATACTGCGATTAAGCAGAAAAATATGACAACTGCATCCACAATAATGGCATCTGGCGGGGTGTGTTTCGACTAAGAAGTGTCGGATGTAGTTGATATTTGTTTGAGCTCCAGCTAGTATTAACCTCAAATGGCAATTTTCGAGTTGTGCCAGTACTGCATTCAGTGAGCGATATTTGCCTTTACTATTCAGATCCTCAAGTCACAACGTCAGGAGCATTGAGAACGGGGCCATTATATGTACCGACGGCGTTTGTGGTACATACTCGTATGTTGAAATAAAGAGCAGTTCATATTTACAGGGCACATGGTAACGTTACCCTCAATGAACACCAGTTAACTCGGTTTGTTCACTCAGTACTGCTCTATGCAATAGCCTTACACATTGTATTCAGTACGGTTTGGACCATTACACATGGCAAGGGAACACGATAACTTTATGGACTTTGTCCATCGATGTCTTGACATTTAAAACACGTCATTTCGGGGAAAGGATCGGTCTCCGTCTCCAGGCTTGCTTTTTCCAAAACACAATGTTGCTACATAGTAACTGTTTACATCCTGATTACACACGAATTAAGTCAAATTAGTGAATACAACATATTTCAAAAACAGTTTAAAAACTATGACTTCGCAAATCTCACTAAACATTAACTCATCGTGTCCTTCAATCGTCTGTTTCAGCCATAAAGGGAAAGTTCATCATCTGGTACGTCATTGCATTTCCGTGCAAAATTCCATTGTGGGACGTCGTTGACGTCAGAACTGACGTCACGCGTTAGGAGAAAACGTAGGCGTGACATCGTGATTCACACCATGGAACGCAAAGTACGTAACGGTACAGGCAGTGAGAAATTTCACTACACTCTAGCCAAGAAGGTACTGCATTTCCACAGAAATAGTGCATGTCACTGAGAAAGTTACAGAGTGAACAATGGTTAGCTACATCATATTTTATACATAAGAATACTGATAATTCTTTGGAGTTATAAAGCTCACAAACCTTTCTCAAGCATTTCAAGTTTGTTAGTATCCGGGGGTAATAGCCAAAAACGTTTCACTTCTGTCCTCAGTCACACCACTTTTTACTGAGCTGAACACCCCCTTACCGTGTTCGCTATACCGTACGCTGAACCAGATCAATCAAGTTCACACCCCCATTCAATTCTGCGAATAATGTGCAAATGTGCACAGGGGCGAATCACGTCAAATCGCACAAAAGAAACAATGTTTTAATTTTCATATTTGTGTGAAAGCTGTGGGCATTTGGAGTAATTCATCAGTGTGAAATCTAAGCGATTAGTTTCCCAGACACCGAATTTTAACGAGTTCCACAAATTTGGTCTAAGTCCACGCGCGACTCCATCGAAAACACGGTCTAGAGGTTGAGCAAGTACCGATGGCTCACTTCATACTTAACATTACGCGCTTTAAAACTGTATACAATATACCTTGGTTACGCAATATTTAAGTGCTGGCATTTGCGATTAAGTTTTTTGTTTTCATATTTTGATTTTCGCCCTCTTTTACAACTCCGACATGGGGCAGGATGGAAATAGCATGATATTGTTCGTTTCCCGCTTTACACAATGTTGTCTACATTAACCCGATTTTGTCGCAGAAAAGTTACACTAAACGAGAGCACAGTCAGTGAACTGGCTATTCGGAATCAGAGCACTGAGAATGTCGAGGTACAGAGAATTCGTGCCGAAACATGTGCAACTTTACGGTCTTGCACTCATAATACATTCTTCCCATGTACCCCATGTCTCTGAAGTGGTACATTCTTCCGAGTTTTCGCCCAAATTCTGTAAAATGCGCGTTTGACATGTCACGTGCAAGCTGTGGCTCCTCCCACATCATGTCTCCTTGATTTTGTTGCTAATAATACTTCGCAGCCGAACAGCCAAAAATCGAAACATGACTGCGATAATATCCACGAACCCTGCTAATCTATTCGTTGTCATGACGTAAACCACTGCGACGACGATTCGGAAGACTGATAGCACGAGTTTATGTGCTCGGTGACCTGTTAGCCTTTACGAGACATCCCCTGCGTCTTGTCCGTGCTAATTTTAATCCTTGCAACAGGACTAGGTAACTCTAATCACAGCGAAATGAACTGTGATCAAACTCCATGTAACAAATGTTGTCCAATTTAAGACACGCCTGACTGCATGACGCAGGGCAGTACTGCATCAGCACCACTAAGTATTGATCCTGCCACTGGAGCTTGTTCCTCCCACAGTCTTAACGTTACATTAAGCACTGTCACATGACGAAGTCACGTGGCATCCCTAGCTTGCCAGTGGAAATTAATGAAATCGCCGGCGGGGATTAAAACACGCCAGGTTAGGAATCCAGAATGTCAGAAACCAAAAAACGTATTCACTCCCCTACGAATAACAGATTCTCCTCATCCAGCTAGTCAAAGAATTGACATGTTCTACCTACGCCTACATCACCATTCATTACCCTCAGCACCAGCTATGAACAGTGTGGGCGGCTTCACACTACGGTCAATTTCCCCTAAGGGAACCCTTGCCAAAGCTCACGTATAAGGGGTTGGGGCGGAACAGAATCGACATTTACGGCGCTGTATATTTAAATTTTACATTTCAAATCAGGACACCGGAAGATCTTAAATCAATTTTAACAGGCATTTCCACTAGATGTACAGGCTGTCTCCTGTTCCTGTGGTCTCTGTCCATATGTGAATCTGGGACAAAGACGAGGAAGCGTCTCGCGGTGGTTAAATTACGTGAAACGGCTTTCTCGTAGCAATGAAATGGGGCCCAAACCGGTTCCCGACGCAGCTGTCGTGTATTTGCTTTCTTCCATACGCCACCACACCTTTGTGTAAATGACTGTCTGTAACACGAAAACTATACAGTACAGACAATCTCAAAGGTTAAACTGCTAGTACAGTCAACCAACAGCGAGTCGAGTATAGTCGTCCCCTCTTGCCGATACAATGTCCACGCTACGAGCTGGAAGACCCGAAATCGATTCCCGGTGGATTTTTGTTTCTACCACCGGGTTTTCCACTCAGCCTCCTGCGTTCTGGAGGGTAAAGTGGTCAAGGCGTGTACCCTATGAATGGCTAAAAAACGTGGAGCTATGCTTCCACTTCCCTACATGTAGGCCTACGTCATTCCTGGTGTGGTGCCTGATTTATTCAGCAAACGATACTTTAACTTTTATTACAATGGAAGGACCATTCTAGCAACGAGCAAGTAAGAACTGTAAATGAGCCTGTTGTTAGAAGACGGTTTCTCATTTTTAAGGAAGAATGCCAATTAAAGTAGTCACAGGGATTCCACAGGCCTTTCTGTCGGAATTTCGTGATTACTCAACCGGGCAACATTCCCCGCTTTCACAGAACCTGAAGGTCCGTAGTTCGACCCTGCTGCGATCCAGTTCAATCTAGTCATGACCTTCAAATTCTATTGCTACACAACTGTAAGAATCATTTTGATTTTATCCTTCCATCCACGTTCATGTGGCCTCTGCAGGAGTTTTACCTTAAACATGCTCCATACCTCGTCTGTCTTTTCCTTGGACATACAGTGCAGGCAAACTTTGCTGTATATTTTTCTAAAGTCTATTACCATACAGCATCTCAGGACTTCAAAAGCAAGTGGTGCGCCTGCCTCACACCATACTGTGTTTACTGAATACAAGAGATTAAAAAATGTGGTTCTGGAGTTGCTTAAAATGGCACAATGCTCGTACGAAGTTTTGTGAAAATCTGTCAACTGATTCAAAAGCTGAAGTGGGACACGTGCACGCATGCACACTACACTGTACACTAAAATCCTACTTTTTCCCCCCTTCCCAAGAAGGAAGGCAAGCTGATAAGACCCATTAAAATTTGTCCTTTTCATCTAGTACAGGGTTATTCGAAATGACTGTCGGGGTTTTAACAACTTGTCATACACAATACACTTGAGATAGGAATATATGTATTTTTTTATTTAATAGAACAACACTCCAAGTTTTTGTTACATACCTTACAGGTGCTCTATATGTGCACCCTTTGTGATTCTAGAAACATCAACACGCATCTCAAGTGTATTGTGTATGACAAGTTGTTAAAACCCCGACAATCATTTTGAATAACCCTGTAGAATCACAAAGGGTGCACATAAAGAGCACCTGTAAGGTATGTAACAAGAACTTGGAGTGTTGTTCTATTAAATAAAAAAATAAGTATACTCCTATCTCAAGTTTATTGTGTATGACAAGTTGTTAAAACCCCGACAATCATTTTGAATAACCCCGTACAGTCGTCTGCTGAAACAATGTGGTCACATAGAAAAGCGTGCTGATTCCAGATACCATGCCCCCGTCCACAAAGGACTGAAAACAAATGATTTCAAGAGACTGAAACTGACTACACTACACCAGTGGCTCCCAAACTGTGATTTTAAAAAATTCAGGAGATTCACCAAAAGATACATGTAATGGTGAGTTGTGTGCCAATACTATTTTGGGTGGAAATTTCCACCAAAAGACAACAGTATGGTTGGTATCATTCAAACTGAGATTATGGTCCTCTGGTATGTGATGCCATATAATTTGGTAAGTTGGCACGAATATTTGGGAGGAATGTTGGTACCTACCACACTACGTGGCATCACAAACCGCCCAAACTGTAATCCAAATATTTACCACACTAAGCACCTCATATCTTATTGTTCAGTTTACTTCCTTCTAAAATAAAATGTTACTTTTCTGCTTGCTGCCAATTCTAACTGCACAGTTCATGAGCACAGCAGTGTCGAATCCTGATCTAGTCCGGTCAAGTCCAGCAGAAGGGTGCCTGACCTCCGGATCAGGGTTTGCTACTGATGCATAGATGGAATACCTCCCATTTCCTCTCACAAGCACAGTTATTAATAAAACGTAATAAAAATGTCTAGGTCAAGGCTTGCCAGCATGTGGCCCACTGTCACCTGAATAGTTTCAACAGTAAAACTTACTTATAAGCATTTAACACCAACACCCCCACCCCTCAAAAAAACTAAATGTCATTGTTTGTACATAATGGTGTTCTAATTTATTTATCCCCCCCCCACTCGATACAAGTATACACAACAAGTGTGGCCCCTCATGCAGGTCCTTAATAATTATGTGGCCCTCCTTGGGATTGAAGTTGGCAGCCCTGGTAGGGATGGTAAAGAAGTCCAATTGGTGGTGGTGGTGTAAGGGTGAGGGATGCTAGAAGCCAAGGGATGTGTAAGGGAGAATTTCATTATGAAGAATATATATAATTTTAAAGGAAAGATTACCACAATTTGGGAACCATTGTAATAAGATTAAACTATGACTAAAAGATTCAAGCATACTGAATTGAATGGTAATGCACACAAATTTATGGACATGTGGTATGGAGATGGTGCAGTTAGTACAGAACAGTGAGCAGCTCATGGTTTCTATTAGTGTATGATGAATCAGAATGTATATTTGGTTTGACTGCGTGACTTGAAGCTTTCAAGGGGACTTAGTTACAAGAGTGTTGGAAGGAGATAGTCCACAACCAGCCATGTTGCCAGATCACTACAGTCATGCAACTGCACAACCAAAAGATACAAACAACAAGGAGATGCATACCTCATTTTTGTCAATCTCATCTCTCAATGCTATGGTTTCTTCATGTAATTTTTCTGCAAAAGGAATCAGCACTTGCTGATTATTACTGACTAACACACAAACGTTCAGGAAGAATCAATCACATACATGTGAAAAGCACAGCTGTAGCTGAAGAATGTTTTTCAGTAGTCAATAAACATGAGTGTATGTGAAAATATTATCTGTTCTGGGCATTTATCATCACTGGTTCACAGGATACCTGTTTATGATAAAGCTGTGTCAAAACAACAACACTAATTACAACTATTACTTAAAGTGTACAATTAGTTCCTGGATATGATTATCAGATATTTGTTATACATAAAACATACGCTTATTTCAGGATTCTCTATTAGTCCACATTTGTTTTACAGTATTTAAATTATTCTAGGCTAAGCAAAAAGCCAGTATAGTGTAGCTGGCATAGAGACTACATTATGGGTGGGGTGACCAAGGAACCTGGTTCAACTCCCAACATGGGCAGAGATTTTTCTCTTCTCCAAAACATCCAGCCTCTTGTTCAATGGGTACTAGGGCCCCCCAGTTTAAAGTGGCCTAGGCATGAGGGTCAGCACGCACCTCCGACTAGTGTGAGGTTAAGAATGCATGGAACTATACCTCCACTCCCCCATATGGCAAGCATATGGACAACTTCACTAGGCAGAGTCTGCAGAATTTTTCAGCTGTCAGCAGAAGTGTCTGTGAATGGCTTGTAGGGTCCAAATTGATATGTTCAAGTGTGTCTTCAAAACAGATATTTTAATGGCATATGTGTCATTTTGCAGAAGTACAATTCAATCTTTTCCATGCCTAAGACAATACAACTGCCCTTTAAATATAAGGATATTTATATGAAGTGACCTAATCCAGGGTCTATCTACTATCACAACACTGCAGCTTTATTGCACTGCAAGCCTGCGTCTGCCAGACATCCGGGAACATTGTAGCTGCGGTGTTCAGGACAATGATAAAAGAAATGCACCGTACATATAGAGTGCGAAGACAGTACATGGCATAAAAAAACTGTTACGGTATTTGTAATCTTTCTGTTGAGCTCTATACTACATTATTAAACAAGTAGTTCATATTTCAATGTTGTATTAACCCACTGGTTTCAAAGTACGGATATTTGCTGGTTGTTTGCTGGCAGATGGCACATTTGGCTTTGTAATGTTTTCATTAGAGGGTAAATACATTTGGGCATGTAAAAACGTAAAATGGCTGCAAATGGTGTACTCCGTGGTGTGGTACACAGACTTCACCCAGGCATTTTTTACTGTCAAAATGACCAGGACCAGTTTAATCACACCTGTTGAGGACTGGCTGTTTTGCAACCGCCCCCCCCCCCCCCCCCGCCCCACAAGGTGGCACTTCT
>Ga0131853_10016983_pt1 | contig 13273 bp, 5 predicted proteins | sample TergutLab28metaG_FD_92764 | JGI IMG/M metagenome (GOLD analysis project Ga0131853, IMG submission 92764) | Labiotermes labralis P1 segment gut microbial communities from Petit-Saut dam, French Guiana - Lab288 P1 (version 2) (version 2) | ecosystem: Host-associated > Arthropoda: Insects >...
ATGGCATCACTGGTGACAGACTGAACCGTACCACCAGTCATGCTCAGGGTCGAGTTAGCACCTGTGATTTCAATGGCATAAGAGCTATTAGCACTAATCGTTCCGCCACTCATGGTGATAGAAGTATTGGGTGGAATCGTTGTTGTTGCGGTACACAGCGCAACACCGCTACCCGTTGCCTGAATAAGGCCGCCTGACACCGTTGCATTTGAAGAGCTACCGGCAAGGTTTATACCGCGACCATTAGCTGTTGTGATAGTACCGCCCGTGACCTGAAGGTTACCCAGGGTCTGGATGCTGTAGGCAGTAGTAGCCGTATTGGTGTTTTGGACCACTCCCCCGCTTATGACGACATTGTAGCTGCCTTGCGTTTCACCATCACCCAGCATATTGATGGTGGGATTGGCATTACTTGAAGCGTTATTGGTTACCATGCCTCCACTGACGGTCACTTGCGTGTCAGAACCGGTCGAATGTATGGCACAGGCGGTTTGCGACTGCACCAGAGCTGTCGCGCCGCTGATGGTAATGATAGAGTTTTGGCCCGCTATGACATTGGCACCGGCGCCGTCATTGATGGCGTAGCCGTAGTCTGCAATGACAGATCCGCCATTGACGTTGACCTGCGTACCCGTAAGGGTTGCACTGCCGCCTATTTGTAAGGCAGAACCAGTTGAGGTGGTCGTAGGGTCTGATTTGAGGCTCTGTACCGTACCAGAGCCGTTGACGTTGACCGTGACATTATTTGCCGATATCAGAATCGCCGTACCAGAACTATCAGAGGTCACGATACCACCCTGGGCGACATTAACCGTGCAGCCGTCGCCGGTGACAGCGAGTGCTCCACTGGCAGAAGTCGAGCCGACGTTGACAATGAGGCCACCGTATACATTTAAGGTACCGCCGCCCGTGAGGGTAACGAGCTTCGAGCCGGGACGTGCACCGTGCAAGGTTGCTGTCCAGATGACCGTTGCGTCTGCTGGGACATTGAGCGTGATGCCGTTCGTAGAACCCGTCACGGTACCATCAATAGTGATGGTTGCCGCTGCAGGTACATTCAGTGTGCCCGATGGTCCTGCACCTGATGCCGTGGGTGCGATGGTGACGCTGTCGCCATTGGCGACCGTTGGTACCGTACCACCTGTCCAGGTGTAGGCAGCGGCAAGCGCGTTTTGCGGCGCCAGAGTGAAAAAAGCTAGCATTGCTGCTAGCATCAAGACACACGCCGTTGCGCCCTTTTTGCTACCCGAAAAAGATTGTGCGAGATGCATTATGCCATCCTTTGTATATCGTGGAGAGGCAGACCCTCCAGAGGTTGAAATTCATGGGTTAATCATAGCATCTACATACTTCGTTCGCAATTGAAATTCGATTAATTGTGATTATTTATCCCTCAATGGCATACGAATGGTATAAAAAGATCAAAAACGAGACCCCGCGTCGGAGCGCGGGGTGACAACCAGGCATGCAACTGCTGATGATGAATAGCTAGCGTAAGGAAGGCTATGTTTCTACTGACTGAAGCTAGCTATTCATCTGAAAGCAACCAAAAAAAGCCCCGGTATTGCTACCGGGGCTTTTGTACATGATATTACTAAGTGCTTAGACCAGGGGTGGGAACTTTCCAGCTTCCAGCCCCTTCTCAACCTCTGCAACTGCAGTGTCACCGATACCAGGCAGTTCTTTCAGCTCTGCTACTGTCTTACCTTCAAGATCAGCAACATTACCAATACCACCTTCAGCAAACTTGGTGACCCAGCGGGTCGATACGCCGATGTCTTTCAGGCTTACATCATGACCAGAGCTTACCAGGTCTGCCATGGCATCAACCTGACCGGCGGCCACGTCTTCACCTGCGACAGCATATTCATCGAGGGCAGAAAAATCTACCAGGTCAGCAGCAGCGGCTACCGTAGCAGCTTCATCGATCGATTCTGGCGTGACGCTAAAGTCAGTAAAGTCGATATCTGCACCGACATCAGCATCGGAATCAAGTGCTGGTGCACCCTCATCACCTTCTGCGGGAACATTAGGATCAAAGGTCTGTCCAACGTATTGTGATACGTCGATGCTAGCTTCGTCTTCGTCATTCCATGACATCAGGGCGTTGGCGATAAAGTCATCAGGGTCGATATCCCAGACTTCTGGTTCCGGAATCATTGATTCGATTTCCATCAAGTCTTCGCGCAGCGCGTCAGGTGCCAGGGCCGTATCTTGCTTGTTTTCATCAGCAATACGGGTGCCCTTGTAGCTGACGTCTACATTGCGATAGCGCTTCATACCGGTACCGGCAGGAATGAGCTTACCAATGATGACATTTTCTTTCAGACCAACCAGGTCATCTTCACGGGCCTCAATAGCAGCCTGTGCCAGAACCGTCGTCGTCCACATGAATGATGCCAGTGACAGGAAGGACTCTGAGCCCAGCGAGCGCATTGATGCACGTACGATCTGCAGCGGTCCAATCAAGGTGTCACGAGCCTCTGCTGGCTTGCCGCCTGATGCGATAATGGCATCGTTTGCTTCCAGATAGGCCAGTCTATCGACGTAGGAGTCAACCAAAAAGTCGGTGTCACCACTGTCCATAATCTTGACCTTTGAAAGCATGCGCGACGCAATAACCTCAAAGTGCTTGTCATTTAGTTCTACACCCTGACCACGATATACCGACTGCAGTTCCTGGATGATCCAGCGCAGCATGTTTTCGCGACCGACAATACGCAGGCGATCAGGACCGTAAGGGCGTCCCTTTGTCAGCGGATCACCAGGTGCTACTTCGGCGCCGTCTGCAACCACCAGCATATAAGGGTCAAGCTCGCGGGAAGTCCACTCCTGCTTTGCCTTACCTTTGCCGTTGCTGATATGGACTACTGCTCCCTCGCCTTCCTCGCGAATCTCGACGACGCCGCCAATCTGCGCAAGCTCTGCAAAGGTACGGTTGGCCTTTGGAGACTCGAGGATTTCGTTAACCAGTGCAAGACCGGCTTCTTTGTCGGTAATATCCTTACCAGCAACACCACCGGTGTGGAAGGTACGCATGGTCAGCTGGGTTCCTGGCTCACCAATCGACTGCGCAGCGATAACACCAACAGCCGTACCGATGTCGACAGGCTTGCCGTTTGACAGGTCGTAACCGTAGCACTTTTGGCAGATGCCGCGACCCTCAAGACAGGTCAGTGCGGTGCGGATGCTGACTTCGGTGTGGCCAGCAGCCTCGATGGCTGCCACCATGGCAAGATCCTTAATGTATTCCCCGCCGGCCAGCACGACATTGCCCTTTTTGTCACAGACATCAGTGGCGACGACGCGACCAATCAGGTTGTCATCAAAGTCTCCGTTTTTGTGCACGGCACGCAGAGGCATGGCAACACCTTCAAAGGTGCCGCAGTCTTCGGTGCGCACAATGGCGTCGTGAACAAAGTCGAGGAAACGACGGGTGGTGTATCCACCAGTCTCGGTACCCAGTGCGGTATCTGCAAGACCCTTACGGGCACCGTGCGTTGAAATAAAGTATTCCAGCACGGTCAGACCTTCGCGGAAGTTCGTTTTAATAGGACGGTCGATGACGTCACCCTTTGGTGATTGCATCAGACCACGCATACCAGCAAGCTGGCGGATTTGCTTCAGGTTACCACGAGCACCAGACTCTGCCATCAGGTAGATGGGGTTGTTGGTGTCGAACTGGTCGACCATGGCGTCTCCGACCGCATCAGTAGCGCGATTCCAGATGTTAACGACCTGACGACGACGCTCAACAGAGGTCAGCTCGCCCATGTCGTAGCTGTCTTCGACTTCCTGTGCCTGTGCTTCAAAGTCTGCCAGGATTTCAGCCTTGTTGGTAGGAATCATGGCGTCATACAGCGACACGGTAAGACCTGCATGGGTGGCGTAGTGAAAGCCCAGACGCTTCAGGTCATCGAGGATGCGGCTGATGTCGTTTGTCGAATAGCGACCGGTCAGGTCTTCAACAACAACGGCAATCGCGCCCTTATCCAGCGGATAGTTGATGTAGGCATAGTCATCGGGCAGGCAGCGGTTAAACATGATGCGACCAACGGTCGTCTCGATGCGTTGACCAGCGTGCATTTCAACAGCAGCGCCACCCTTTTCATTGATGATGCTGATGTCACGCGTCAGACGTACCCAGATTTTTGCCTGCAGATTCAGCTCTGCACGCGTATCGTAGGCAAAGACAGCCTCGGTGGTGTTCAGGAACACGCGACCCTCGCCCTCAGAGCCTTCAAGGGTGCTGGTCAAGTGAAAGATTCCCAATACCATGTCCTGTGAAGGAGTAGCCAGAGGGCGTCCATTAGCTGGAGACTTAATGTTGTTGGTAGACAGCATCAAGACACGAGCTTCAGCCTGTGATTCAGTTGAAAGTGGAATGTGAACCGCCATTTGGTCACCGTCGAAGTCTGCATTAAAAGCGGTACAGACTAGCGGATGCAGCTGGATAGCCTTACCTTCAACCAGTACGGGCTCGAAGGCTTGAATACCCAGACGGTGCAGTGTGGGGGCGCGGTTTAGCAATACGGGATGGTCGCTGATGACCTCTTCCAGCACGTCCCAAACAATAGAACGCTGACGTTCTACCAGCTTTTTAGCAGCCTTAATGTTTGCTGCACCGTCACGTCCGTCACTTTCGGTGTGACGGTCAACCAGGCGCTTCATGACAAAGGGCTTAAAGAGCTCCAGCGCCATGTATTTTGGCAGACCACATTGGTGCAGTTTCAGCTCTGGACCACCGACGATTACCGAACGACCTGAATAGTCAACACGCTTACCCAAGAGGTTTTGACGGAAGCGTCCCTGCTTACCGTTCAAGGTGTGCGACAGCGACTTCAGGGCGCGACCAGAAGGCCCCTTTACCTGACGACGGTCATCACGACGGTTGTCGAACAGCTTGTCAACAGCTTCTTGCAGCATGCGCTTTTCATTGCTGACAATGATGTCGGGAGCCCCCAGATCAAGCAGCTTGCGCAGACGGTTATTGCGGTTAATTACACGACGATAGAGGTCGTTAAGGTCACTGGTCGCAAAACGTCCACCGTCGAGCTGAACCATGGGGCGCAATTCTGGCGGCATGACGGGAACGGCATCCATGACCATCCACGCAGGATTAATGTGCGACTGCGCAAAGGCGTCAACCACGGACAGACGCTTGATAATTTTCTTTGTCGAAGCAGAAACAATGGTGGGGTCTTCTGCAGCGGCGTGAACCTCTGACAGCTGCTTGCGAAGCTTCGTACGCAGTTCCTGCAAGTCAAGATTCGACAGCAGAACACGCACGTTTTCAGCACCCATACCACCGGTAAAGTAACCTTCGTCACGCATGGTACCGTCGGCCGCAACCTGAGGTCCGTACAGACGCATCATTTCACGATAGACCAGCTCGTCATCGAAAATCTGCATAGGCTGCAGCTTCAAGAACTGGGCAAAAGCTTCTTCGCGAATCTCGACACGCTCTTCGAAGTCATCGAGGACATCGCTACGGTCAGATTCTGCGTCTTTAATAATCAGCTTAACGCGGGCTTCGACTTCCATTTCTGGGTACAGTTCGTCGTCTGCATCAAGTTCAATTTCACCATTGCGGAGTGCGTCCAGCGTCCGCGCAGCACTGGGGAAACGGGCAGCAAGGCTCAAGCTATCCATCAGCTTGTCCAGTTTTTCCTGGGCGCCCTCCCCTGCTTTACCACCCTTGACGATGGCTTTTTGCGCGCTGCGAATGCTGCGAGCCTCAGTTGCCTTTGAAATCATGCAGGCGACCTGATAGTCATCGAAGCTTTGCAGGGCAATAGCAAGACCCTTGTTTTGACGCTGCTCGATGTCGACGATGTCACGATCGCGCTCGCGGACAAATTCTTCCAGCGACGCTTCCATTTCTTCGCGCAGGTCTGCGGCGTCTTCTTCACGAGCCTCAAAGTTGACGCTGGTGACGATAGGGCTCACAAAGTACAGAACCTTTTCCAGATCCTTGTACTTTAGGTCGAGCAGCGTGCTCATGTGCTTTGCCACACCTTGGGTGTACCAAACGTGGCTGACAGGTGCGGCCAGCTCGATGTGACCCATGCGCTCGCGGCGAACCTTGGCGCGGGTGACTTCTACCCCGCAGCGCTCGCAGATAACTCCACGATAGCGGACGCGGCGATACTTACCACAGGCACATTCCCAGTCCTTCGTAGGACCAAAGATGCGCTCGCAAAACAGACCATCCTTTTCAGGCTTCTGGCTGCGATAGTTAATGGTCTCAGCTTTTTTTACTTCTCCGTTTGACCAGCTACGAATCTCATCAGTGCTGGAAAGCTTGATGCGTAAACGATCAAAAGAACTTACATCAATGTCTGGCATTGTTATTCCTTTCCAGCTTCTGCGGTCGTGTCAGCAGCGTCGGCGTCGGCCTTCAGGTCAAGTGCGTCAGCCTTGCCATCGGTCGCTGCGATAATGTTGTCAATGTTGCTGAGGTCTGAAAGATCACTCAGGTCAAGGTCGATAGGTGCCGCGTCTGCGTCTGCACCTTCAGCAACGGCAGGCGTTGCGGTGGCGGTGACGACTTCAGTGCTGCTGCCGTCTTCTGAGCCCAGTCCTGCCCCGCGATCCAGATCCATCGGTCCTGAATCATCCAGATTCCAGTCAAGGGCTCCCATGAGGTCGCTTTGACGTTCTGCCTGGCCGGCACTGACCTCTTCAAGGAAGCTTGCAGCTGCCTCTGGGTCAAGGTTGTCGGTTAAGGCCTCGAGATCCATAAAGGATGAAGCCTCTGTGTTTACAATCGAATCAGCATCTGCCAGATCGATGTTTTGGCCGCCGTCGGTCAGCGCCTCGATGTTAAGACCCAATGACTTGAGCTCGGTCACCAGAACGTTGAAGCTTTCTGGCATGCCCGGTTCAGGGATGTTTTCACCCTTGACGATGGCTTCGTATGCCTTGACGCGGCCTACCAGGTCGTCAGACTTGACGGTCAGGATTTCGCGCAGCAAGTAGGCAGCACCATAGGCGTACAGTGCCCATACTTCCATTTCACCGAAGCGTTGTCCACCAAACTGAGCCTTACCACCCAGAGGCTGCTGGGTAACCAGCGAGTAAGGACCGGTCGAGCGGGCGTGAATCTTATCGTCAACCAAGTGGTGCAGCTTCAGCATGTAGATTTCGCCAACGGTAACGGGCTTATGGAAGGGCTCGCCCGTACGTCCGTTATAAAGCGTCATCTTGCCTTCGCGTGAAATGCGAGGGACAAAGTCCATCATGGCCTTGTCGCCAAAGCGCTCGGTCGCTTCGAGCTCGAGGTTGCGGTTTGCAGCATCAAGGCTCTCAGAGATTTCGCCCTCTTTGGCACCGTCAAATACCGGAGTCGCCACGCGCATGTTGCCAGGAACAGATTTCGTAGCCTTTTCGTCATCGCTCCAGCCGGCATATGCTGCCCAGCCCAGGTGGGTTTCAAGCAGCTGTCCGACGTTCATACGCGAGGGAACACCCATGGGGTTCAAGATAATATCGATTGGCGTGCCGTCTGCCATAAAGGGCATGTCTTCTAGTGGCAGAACCTTCGAGATAACACCCTTGTTACCGTGGCGACCTGCCAGCTTATCGCCCTCTTGAATCTTACGCTTTTGGGCAACAAAGACACGTACCAGCTCATTAACGCCGCGCTTCAGCTCGACGCCGTCCTGGCTATTGTCTACTTGCTGGATCTCGATAACGCGACCCGATACACCGTGAGGTACGCGCAGTGATGAGTCACGTACATCATGGGCCTTCTCGCCAAAGATTTGGCGCAGCAGGCGCTCTTCTGCGGTTGGTTCGCCCGATTCACCCTTTGGTGTTACCTTGCCAACCAGTACATCACCTGGATTGACTTCCGTACCAATGCGGATGATCCCGTCTTCATCAAGATTTGCGAGCATGTCGTCTGACAGGTTTGGTACCTCTCGTGTAATTTCTTCAGGTCCGAGCTTCGTTTCGCGTGCTTCAATTTCGTATTCCTTAATGTGGATAGAGGTCAAAAGATCGTCTCTTACCACACGTTCACTAATAATAATTGCGTCTTCGTAGTTGTAACCACCCCAGGGCATGAAGGCGACCATCAGGTTTTGACCCAGGGCCAGCTCGCCGCCGCTTGTTGAAGGTCCGTCAGCCAGTGGCTGCAGCTCTTCTACTTTGTCGCCCAGGCTCACGAGTGGACGGTAGTTCAGGCAGGTACTTTGATTGCTGCGTGAAAACTTTGGCAGCGTGTAGGTCTCAGTGGTACCGCTGGTAGATTCGACCTCGATGCGACGTGCGTCTACATAGCTAACGGTACCGGCTTCACGTGCCAGTACGACCTCGCCCGAATCCTGGGCGATCGTTGCTTCAAGTCCGGTGCCAACCAGAGGCGACACGGGCTTGAGCAGCGGCACTGCCTGACGTTGCATGTTGGCACCCATGAGCGCGCGGTTTGCATCGTCGTGCTCGAGGAAAGGAATCAGCGCCGTTACGGCTGAAACCATCTGACGTGGAGACACGTCCATGTAGGTAACATCTTCTGGCAAGCGTTCTTCAGGTTCACCAAACTGACCATCAGCACCAGCACCCTTAACACGGCACAGTACACGTTCGTTTTGGAAGGCGCCTGTTTTGAAGTCAATAGGCTCATTTGCCTGGGCAATAATCTCGCGCTCTTCAGCATCTGCCGTCAGATAGTGAATCTCGCTGGTAACCTTGCCCTTTTTCACCACGCGATAAGGCGTTTCAATAAAGCCGTATGAGTTCACCTGCGCATAAGTTGCCAGTGAACCAATCAGACCAATGTTCATACCTTCAGGCGTTTCAATAGGACAAATGCGTCCGTAGTGGCTGGCGTGAACGTCGCGCACGTCGATTTTTGCTTCACGGGCGCTGCGAATACCGCCACGACCAATAGCTGAAAGACGACGTTTGTGAGCAAGTCCAGCGACGGGATTTGTCTGGTCCATAAACTGTGACAGCTGTGATGAACCGAAAAATTCCTTGATGGCTGCACTGATGGGTCGAATGTTGATCAAAGATTCAGGGCTGATGTCTTCTGGTGACATGGTAGTCATGCGCTCTGACACGGTGCGTGCCATGCGGGCAAGACCAATACGGAATTGGTTTTGAATAAGCTCGCCGACTGTTGAAATGCGGCGGTTACCCAGGTGGTCGATATCATCAACCGTGTAGCCTTCAGCACCTTCAACCAACTTGCAGAGGTACTCAATAGTGGTAATGATGTCAGTAGGAGTCAGGGCGACTTCATCGTCTGCAAAGTCGAGACCGAGTTTTTTATTGATTTGATAACGACCAACACGTGCCAGGTCGTAGCGTTGCTTGTTGTAGTAGAGGCCTTCAAGCATCGTGCGGGCAGCTTCAGTAGTTGGATGCTCGCCGGGACGCAGACGCTTATAGACTTCAATCAGTGCATCGTCGCGCGTCGTCGTAGTGTCACGAGCCAAGGTGCGTTCGATGACCTCAGAATCATTGAAGAGCTTCATGAACTCTTCAGGAGTCTCTGCAATGCCCATGGCACGCATGAACATGGTTGCCGGAACCTTACGGCTGCGGTTCACGTTTGCCTGAATGGCACCAACGCGGTCAATTTCAAAAGACAGCGGAGCACCACGATGTGGCTTGAGCTCTGCTGTGTAGAATTCATTTTTGTCACGGCGCTCATCGATGGCAAAGTACACACCAGGTGAACGTTGCAGCAATGATACGATGACGCGCTCACTACCATTGATGATAAAGGTCGCGCGCTCCGTGATGGTTGGGAAGTCGCCCAGGTAGATCAGGTTCTTTTGGAGCTCTTCACCCGATTCACGGTTGATGACTGACACATTAGCCAAAAGCGATGACTGATAGGTCAGACCCTTTTCCTTACATTCTTCAATCGTGTTTTTGGGAGGACTAAAGATGTAGTCCCCGAGGATGACGGCGAATTTTTCATCGCGGTCGTAAATGGGTGAAATCTCTTCGAAGACAGCACGAAGACCCTTTTCTTGGAACCATTTAAAGGAGTCTCTTTGAATGCTGAGTAGATTTGGTACTTCGAGGATTTCAGGAGATTTTCCAAAGCTTCTTCTGTCTGCCACAGAGGTGTTTCTTGCTTTGGACTTGACAGGGGAACCGGTACTTTTTGGCACGAGTTGATTCCTCCTCAGGAATATAGTAGACAACAAATCAGCAATCCGCTATTTTAGCCCAGTAAATACAGGGCTGTCAACAGCGGATTGCGAAAAAATATAAGGTTGTCGTGCTCTTAGTGCCTGCTATTCGAGGGTGCCTCGACTAACGTTGCACGTAGTATAGCAAGCACCAGGTTGTTTTTGCAAATTCCCTACCACTCGACCCGACATAGAGTCTGGATGCCTGGTGTGCTAGGGGGTGTAAATGAAGTCGTCGTAAGATATGACTTCGTCAATATATCCCTTACGATAGGCCCAATCCATAATGTCATCAACCTGGTCCTTTGAAGGCAGTGCAGCCATCGCATAAACCTGCATGCTGTAGCCAGCCTCGATTGAACCTTCAGGCAGGTTAGCCTTTTCGGTCAAGAGCTCTAGGTAGGCATCAGGGTTGTCGTTAATCATGGTCGCACCACGATCCCAGGCCTCTTTCAGCAACTCGACGGTATGTGCTGCCCCGTCTTGCGCCAACCAGTCTGCACGAACACCCAGCACCGTCGAGGTAAAGTCCTCGATGTCTTTTTCATTCACTAGAATGTGGGCGCCCTCGGTCCCCATGACACTTGCCAGCGTCCAGGGCATAGTTGAAGCCTTGATCTGGTCTGCCATCAGTAGCTGTGGACGCGCGCGCAGGTCTGCCACTTGCTCCAGAACAATCTGGTCTTCAGGAACGCCTGCTTCGGTCATGGCGCGGTACAGGATGTACTCTTCCAGTGAAGCCTCTGCTGCAGCAACCGGAACACCAGCTAACTGCTCGATGCTGGTGATGCCGCTGTTAGGGCTTGATACGACAGCCCCGCGTGATGGTGCCATACGCATGACGGCCTTGGTATCAATGCCAGACTGCGTCAACTGTGCCGTAGACAGCATGCCCAGGGTGCCACCTTGAGCCTCATTGGCAGTAATAGCTGCCAGCATGTCGCGGCTTGATGCAAAGGTCACGATGTCAACATCAAGACCCAGCTCTGCAAAGACCCCTTCATTTTGAGCCACCCAGAAAGGCAGCATGTCGTCACTGGGTACCGCAGCCAGAGTAATGGGCAAAACGGGTTGCTCCTCCACGGTTTCTGAAACGACCTCTTCGACAGCAGCATCAGAGTTATCTGTGCTACAGCCCACCAGCGCAAGCCCCATAATGAGCACCAACGCAAGTGTCCATACGACGTACCTTTTCGTCTTGTTCATACTTCTCCTCTTAAATATTTTCAGCAGCTATTCTGTTAAACTGCTAATACACCATGGAAGAAAATACCACATACCGCGACTTGAACGTCAAGGCTGCAATTCAACTTATGGCACCCCATACTTGGGTGGCAGCCGTGGCTCCTGTGTTGGTGGGGGCAACGCTCACGATTGGGCTGCGCGACTTCACGCCTTTTGACTTTTTCACGACGGGTTGGGCAGGCGCGACGGCGCTTTTGATTGTCGTGCTGATGCTGGTATGTGCCATCTGTGCCCAGTCTGCCGTCAACACCTTAAACGACTACTACGACTTCAAATCAGGCACCGATACGGCTGAAAACTGCGTCGATGAGACGGACGCTGCCATCATCTACCACCAACTGAATCCGCGCAGCGCTAAACATCTGGCGCTAGCTCTCGTGGGGGTCGCCTTTGCCTGCGGCCTGGTCGTCACCTGGTTGTCGACCCCGCTGGTACTGCTGCTGGGACTGGCAGGCGTTGCCGCCGTCTTGCTGTATTCAGCAGGACCTAAGCCCATCAGCTTCTTGCCGATAGGCGAACTGGTATCAGGCCTTGTCATGGGCGGCTTTATCACCTGGGCAACCTACCTGGCCATGACCGGTCACCTCAGCTGGCTTGCCATGCTGGGGGCTGTGCCACCGCTCATCACTATCGCCCTGATTATGCAGGTCAACAACACGGCTGACATCGAGCGCGACATCACGGCAGGACGCCGCACGCTGCCGATTCTTATTGGTGCGCGGCGGAGTGCGTCCATGATTGCCGCCTTATCGGTGCTGGCGCTCTTTTTCTGTCTGAAATTTGTCTTTTTCACGGCTCCCTGGGGTGTGCCCGTCATACTGCTTGCCGCCTTTGTGTCACGCAAGCACCTGCTGCTGCTGAAGCGTGGCCCCTACGATGCCGAAAACCGCCCTGCCGTCATGAAGGCAGTGGTTGCCCAAGCCGTGATAACCAACGCCGCCTTCATCGTGGCGATACTGTTAGGAGCACACTTCGTATGATTTTTACCGCCGCCAGCAATTCTGATGCGCACGAACATCCCGTCACGGCTCACGACGCAAGCCCCGAAGAAAAGACGGCGCGCGCCTATGAGATTTTCCAGACCATCAGCACCGACTACGACAAGGTCAACGATGCCATCAGCTTTGGGCAGCATCGTGCCTGGAAGCGCAACATGATCAAGCGCATTGTTGCAAGCAAACCTTCTGACATCCTTGACATTGCAAGCGGCACCGGTGACATCGCGATTTGGCTGGGTCAGGAACTGCCTGATGCCCGCATCGTTGCCAGTGATTTTGCACCCAACATGCTTGAAGTAGCAAAAAAACGTATCACAGAAGCAGGGCTTACCAATGTCAGCACGCGGGTGCAAGATGCGACAGCACTTGACTATCCTGACAACAGCTTTGATGTCTGCTGCGTAAGCTTTGGTATGCGCAACATGCCTGACTACGCACTGGTCACGCGCGAGATGACGCGCGTCCTGCGCCCGGGCGGCAGCTTCTACTGTCTTGATTCGTCCTACCCAACAAACCCGATCATCAAGCCCTTTTTCAAGCTCTACTTCAAGTTCGTGATGCCCAAAATTGGCGGCATGATTTCAAAAGCCCCTGCAGAATACCAGTGGCTCAACGATTCAACCGAAGTCTTTTTGTCCAAAACAGAACTTGCAGACCTCCTAAAATCAGAAGGCCTGCAAGACGTTGGCTACAAGAGCTTTATGTTTGGAGGCTCAGCGCTCCACTTTGGTACGAAGCCAATCTAGAAGCGATATGAGCAGTCGAGGGCGAATGGGTAGCGCAAGGAGGGCTATCCCTTCTACCGACTGAAGCTGCTCATTCGCCCGATGAAAAATCTCTAAGGATTCCAGACGAGGTCAGTATAGCTGACATCGC
>Ga0131853_10016984_pt1 | contig 13273 bp, 12 predicted proteins | sample TergutLab28metaG_FD_92764 | JGI IMG/M metagenome (GOLD analysis project Ga0131853, IMG submission 92764) | Labiotermes labralis P1 segment gut microbial communities from Petit-Saut dam, French Guiana - Lab288 P1 (version 2) (version 2) | ecosystem: Host-associated > Arthropoda: Insects >...
AATAACCTCCCGATACATATCACCTCGGTCAGTCCGAACACCACGTTGCTCTATAGCCATCACGGTAGGACCAATGTGTTTTGTAGGTATCCGGTTTACGCCTTGCTCAGCATAGCTCTTATGGGAAACTCTAGCTTCAAGACCCTTGCGCTCAAACTCCCGGTTTTGGATATTCGCCCACGACTCACGCCAGAGTGTTGCGTTGGAGCGTATATCCCAATCTCGGTTTTTGGTTTTACAAAACCCATTTTCATCAATCATGTGTGTAGTCAGAATGATATGAGCGTGCGGGTTATTTTGTCTTGCGTGAACCGCTTCGAACTCAACCGTCTTTCTGTTGTTATCATAAATTCCTGCATGGATGGCGATGTCGACACCCATGCCAAGGCTAACAAAATTAGATAACACATATTCCTTTGTTAGCTCAATTTGCTCTTGCAATGTCAACTCGTTGGGTAATGCGGCTTTTATTTCTCTCGCTGTTCGTGAATCACTACGTTTCTCTGAGTCGTCAATCGCATTAACAAAAGTCTGCCTGTCGTAAAATTTGGGCGGAGCACGTTGTGGTAGTAAGATTTCTCTGTGCAGAACATCTTTTCTATGAGAGTAATCGTGAAGCTTTCCATAGTATGTATCGTATAATTTTTCGCCGCTACGATATGCCGCTGATGCTGCTATAGACCGACCTTTACCTCGGCTTATGGGGCTTATGTTTAAGTGAAATATTGCCATTTTAAAATCTCCTTTGATACTGAGTTCGGCCACAAAATGTGTGCAATGTGTAAGTGCGCTTGGTGAAATTAGAACCGTCCCTCGCCTCAACCATTTGTAAGATGAGGATTATACATTATCATGATATAAAGTTCTAGGTTTTTCTTATCGGCGAAAACATGCATGCACCTTCCTTGATTTTAGCAACTATGTCATCACTAATTGACAACTCCTGAAGGAAATCATCCAAGTGCGAAAACTCTTCAGCATTCTCCGTATTGGTTTTGCGAGGTTGATACAGCATGACCTCCGGGAAATACTTACAAACCATCTCGCCGATAATAATATAGCGCCGGATATCCGTCTTTTGCTTAGCTTTGCGTTCTCGCATATCTTGTAGCTTTTTTTGATGCTTGAGCTGCTCAAGTCGTTCCTTTGCCTTTTCGATTCGATCATTCACGCTAGACATGTTGTGTATCTCCCTTCTGATTTTTTGAATCGGCCAATATTTTTCGCATTACTCGATCGCGATTCTTCTCCAAATGATCTCGAAGGAATATTTCCTCATTAGAGAAAAATGGGGATTTACGTACTCTGCAAAGTCCGTGAGGCGTAAACAGCACAACATCTTCTAGCGTTGCAAATTCGTGAGGATAGATGTTTGGTTCGCGGGCTTCTGCAATATTTCTGTTATATCCAATAGTTCTGTCGGTGTAGAGGTCATGGCTTGCACTCATACTCCGATGTGTTGATACTGATGTTCCTGCTAATTTCGAGAAATACTCTTGGCTTGTGACATCAGTTGTTTTTAATAGTGCTTTATATTCACAAACATCAGCAATAACGCTACGCACCTTCTCTCCGTATATCTCATCTAATTGCGCTAAGCTCTGAATAAATAGTGCGAAAGTGACACCACGACTCCTTAGGGTGGTTAGCCCATTAACTATGGATGGAATTTTTCCTAGCCGGGGGAACTCATCGAGCAATAATAGAACCGGCGGCAGTTCGCTACTTTTTCTGTAAGTTCTGGGCAGCCTTCGCTCCAGCGTTTTAATCAACTGATTAACCATCAAAGTGATCATAGGCTCCCACCTCTCTAGGTTGGCTTCCGGAAATTCTAGGATTATATCAGTAGGGTCAGTTGTGGTATTTAGTTCCTGCCAGTCAATTTGATTGCAGCCCTCTTATATGAAAAAAGCATTTAAAATGGCCGGATCTGTCGTAAGTGCGGCTAAGTTGCAAATTTCCATTCCGATGTTGCCAATAACCTTTTCTTGCACTTCCATCAGTTTGTTTACAAAAATCTTAGCAGACATATCTTCGCTGTCCATAATCTCTTTGATCATATTTGTAACGCATGTAAACTGAATGGCAAGCATTGTGTCGATAAATGTTGCCCCGAGGTTAAAATAATATATAATCACACCAGTCAGAAAAGCTTGTGCTGTTCTTACCCAAACCGGATCTTTATTCGATGGGAGCAAGGGCATTAGAGCAAAAGCCAAATCTCTTGCATTAGAGGCTAGGTTGTTTTCGCCACCATAGCGTAAAGGTGCGTAGGGATCATATCGACAACTTTCTTGAGATCCCGGACTGAACACTTTGATCTTTTTGCCGTGAGGCTTGTTAAAGAGTAGCCAATGTTTGTATAGACCGCCTTTAACATCAACAATAATCTGGCTTCCCTTCCAAGTCATCATTGTGGGAATCACTATTGCTTGGGTTTTGCCAGAACCTGGGATTCCAGTTACTAAAATATGGCCATCTTTGTGTGCTGGTTTACCTATAAATTCTCGCTGGTTGCCCATACCGAATAATAGTCCCGACTCATCATAAAGATCTATCCTAGACTCTTTGGGTGCGATGTAACTATCGTGGATAGCGTTCTGCTCTCGCAAAAATGACTTGACATGGTCTGGGTCGAAATCATAGAAGTCGTGATGAAGTCCAGCACGCGAGGTCAACGCAAAATTCGCCTTGTCCTCCTTATTCTCTTTTTTACCTCCTTTCTTCTTGTCTTTTTTTCGCTGATCATCCTTTGTGAAAAAGCTATCATGGAAATGTTTTAGTGTTTTCGGCTTTGGTTTAAATATAACTTCACCAGCTAATGGTTCTGTCGATCCGGTACGCGCCGCTTCAATATCACTTATTTTTGCAATATTTGTTTCCAAAATTTTGCACTCCCTTTCTGTAAGATGTGTAAATATTATAAACCAAAGGCGCTGATGCCGTCATTTGCCCAAAATTAACGATTTTTAATCGGAATAAAAAATGACCCGGGATGCCCGGGTCAGGTCTGCAATACTGCAGTATTCACTTATTTTTCTTACGATTGCCCCATTTTAGGTCGTTTCTTCTTCCGGAATCCCCAAATAAGGCTTTATTTATTTTTTCTATATTTGTTATCAGCTTTTTCATAGTTTGTCGCGAATTTCTATCGGCATCCTCCCATCCAGTACCCCATTCCTTGTCTGCTTCGTGATAGCGAGTCATGTTAAAGTGGTTAAAAATAAATTCCGACATCTGGTTATAATTGCTAGAGGAAAATATAAAATTATGATTGAATACCTCGTATGTTTTTGCCCTAATAGTATGAAGGATTGTTAAAATATAAGCATATATTTTATGCTCATCAGGATCACGGACATTGCATACGCTTTTTTGAAAGTCTTCTTCCGTCATTAAAAGCGGTTTATAGTATTTATGCTTCTCTCGATAGGAGAAAGACCCATCTTGACTTATGGGCCAAAACACAATAGGATGGAATCTTTTGACAAGAAAATTATCTTTGTCAATATCCATCATCCCCATGCTATCTAATCTCGCTGCAAACTTATACATGAAATCGATCCTTTTGTATATCTCCAAGTGATAATAATTCATAGAGTCATAAAAATAAATTTCATTCATTATATCATTTGAAGGGAGCAACTTGGCTACCAACTTGTCATATTTAATAAAATCGTTTACGAATCTCCGGTTGGGGTAATTGCCATATTTATCTCTTTCGAGAGTGCGTGAATATTGCTCAGAAGTTATTAAGTGGCGATTATAGTTGTAATACAAGTGATCCCAAAAAAGTTTTGGTTTGTTTTCATCACAACTCTTGATGCCGATCGAAAATGCAAAAAGTTTATATATAAACTCAGCGTGATATGGAGTGCCAATAATATCCAAATTTCTACCCTTCAGGTAGTCGATTCCGGCGCAATTTCCAAAATACAAACCATCATCTCCGGCAAATTTTTTATGAGTGATGAAATGCTCTGAACCAGTCCACTCTCTTATTCTGCTAATGATGCCCGGGTTTTCCGTTATGCATGATCGACTCATTGACTTATCGTGATATTGGTTGAGTATGCCTTTATATCTCGCTTTCTTGCAATTATAAAACGTCACTCTGTCTTCGCCAAAAAACCGGCGGCATATGTTTTCGTCGGCAGTTGCTGAAATCATGATGTATTTCATATCATCTCTTAGTTTACAAGGTTTTAAGAAAGCCACTGTATCCTCCGTAACTTTCTCTTCCTTGGATTTCTTGCGGAAGCAAAAATGTTCGGCTAAACAAAAAGCAGATATGTCAATTGGGGTTGGCATATCTGCGCCGCTTATGTCCTCAATTTCAATTTCGGCAGCGCCGCCTGCAGCACCGTCTTCATCAACATCCCAAACAAAACCATCAAGCTTAAATAGCATTTTAGTTTCTATGCACATCTTGACTCTCCTAATTTTAGCAAGCAGTCTATCGCAGGTTCCGGGCGTGACGAGCCCGGCCTGCATCTGCTTTGTTGCTATCTTTCTCATTTTGCGCAAATCTTTTATTGACACCTTGCCTTGGTTTGGAATAACGCTTGTGAGGACGAAGTCTTCGTCTATTATAATTGCATCAAAGTTTTTCAATGTATCACCATCCATGTTTACCATTCTACGGTGTGTGGTTATGACTGAGCCCTCGCATTTTTTGAATTTTTCCAAATTAGCCAAATACACTTTAAGGCTGTCTATTCCCTCTTCGTCGGCGATTTTACTGATGTATCGGTTTACAAGATAGTGCTGGCCCGAATTGTAGAGATAATCAATATAATTTTTGATTGCTTTGGGTAAATCATCAGCTATCTCTTTATCGTGAAGGGACGGCGTTTTAAATACTTCGATTTCTTTCTTTTTTGCTCTTTCAAAAATGTCATCTTTCAAAATGTTGGTTGGATTGGCGTATAAGAACTTTAGGCGCAGAAGTTTCAAAATCCTTAAAAATATCTCGCTTTTGCCAGTAGCTGTAGGTGCTTTGATTATGTGAATATTTGTGTCGTTAGCGGTTATTGCTCGCATAGCTAACTCCTCCAAGTGCGCCGATACTTCATCTAGCGAATGGTACTTTTCTTCATGACCAGGGATTTTTTCCATAGTGCCGCGTTCTGGTTTAACCGTAGATAGAATGTTTGCACCATGCAAGCATATGTCTTTATGAGGACAGAAGAAATTACAGCTCCATGGTTTATAGTTATTGGCTTTAGCGTACCCAATGTCGTTTCTCCATTTATCGTATTTTGAAGAGCCGCCATCATAGTATGTATGTTCGTACATTATACTTATAAATCTATTAATCCCCGATTCCACATGGATTAAGTTAGTACCTATGCCAAACCTCTCTTGGTGGGTTAATCTTCTGCTGCCGGTTTCGAATTCACTGTATAGCTTGCACATTTTGCCTATATCGCCGAGGAATGCAGTTCTGTATGGAGTTCGATTTCTCATTGCATTTTCTGCACTATTTTTAGCCACAGAATTATGACTGGTGACGTTCTCGTTATTCCTATTGACGTCACTGCAATTAGTGGTATCATCAAGATTAATCAGATAATATTGATTTGGTAATTTATGGTCATTAGATTTAATAATAGTAATAGGTTTTGTCCAATTTTTGCACCCATGATTATTAGTGGAGGAAATAGAATTAGAAGTAGAAGATATGAGATCAGATTGTTCAGTGCTATCTATATGACTGGTATCGGCATTGGGCGCATCACCCTCCACCGTTGAAATGTCAAGGAAGCCAGTTTTAGTAAGTGCAATATTGTTTGATCCAGCAAATCTCTCAATGTGCTTCTTGTAGTGGGTTGCGCCGTGCTTGCATTTAAGGAAAAGTGTCATATTTCTAATCAAAGACTCGATATTGATTATGGGGACGGAGTCGTCATATTTCAATAGCTTCTTGCCGCCATAATACATATTGGCTACAGTACAGCTATTGTCTGATTCCGGGAATATTGTTCTTAGAGCATTGTGCTTTATTTCGGCTGCCCTAACATCTTCAATTGGTACATCATTTAGAAACACGACTCTAAACCTATTGCGATCCGTGCTGCTGAAGGTCTCGTAGGAAAATAGGGTTGGTAGATCAAGTTGCTCGGCTCTTTTATATACTTCTTTCAAGCTGATGGGGTTCTTGCCGTCAAAATCAAGAGGAAATAACTGCATCTGCTCAAAGTTTTCTTTTCGTCTTTTGCTGTTACGAAAGGTTGCCGGGCAGAAGCGTGAGCCATGCGGTGCAGACGGAGCGAAGCGAGGGCTTAAAAGACGAAAAAATCCGCAGGGTTTTTCGGCGGGGGCTTGGGGGAAATTCCCCCAACGAGCAGCAGGAATGGATATGCAAAACGCAGTTTTGGATATCATCCTGCCTTGCTCGCGACATTAGCAAGCCTACCGAAAAAGACCAGTTGCGGCAACGGTTTACCGTTGCATTTTGCTACATGAAATTTGCATAGCATGTGCAGCTACAATGTAGTTTACGAATTTGTATTTCCTGTAATATTGCGAAAACCTCTGATTCGGAACATTTGCTAATTAAGTAACTGACCACTACTCACTCTTCATTGTACAAAAATAAAAACATAACAAAAACATCTTGACGCAAGCGTCGTTATAGTGTATACTATCTAATAACGACGCTTGCGTCTATTTTATTTTTTCGGACGATATTTTGGCCGAAATATGTAATAAAATGCCAAAATTCATACAGGATCCGTTGTTGAGAAAGCAAACTGTTGTTGCCACTATTCGTGCGAGCAAGTCAAAGCTGGCTTACACTGTAACAATGCGAGATGTGGTAAAAAGAAGCTGGAGTCAGCAAAGGAGGATTTAAATTGCAACCAAAAGAAGTATTGTTAGTTCTAACCGACCAATGGGCGGACTGGGAAGCGAGTTATGCCATTTCGCTAACCAATTCTACCCCAGAGTACACAGTGAAAACGATTGCTATCAACAAACAGCCGAAGGTTTCGGCAGGTGGGCTTCGAACAGAAATTGACTACGCCGTAGAAGATTACGAGCAGTTCGACAATCTCGCAATGGTCATATTGACGGGAAGCTTTACATGGATGGAGCATAGCTACAGCGAAATTGCGGAGTTCGTTAAAAAAGCCCGCAATTCACACATCCCAATAGCAGCCATGTGCGGCGGTACAGTTTTTTTAGGCAACCACGGATTTCTTGATAAAGTCAAGCACACAGGTGACGACCTTGAGTGTTTCCAAGAAGAACCTGGATATAACGGGCAGGACTTCTACACAGTGGCACAGGTAGTTGCTGACCAAGGCATAATCACTGCGAATGAAACTGCCGCTCTGGAATTCGCTAGAGAGATATTCCGCATTCTGAAAATCCATAACGATGAGGATATGGACGAGTGGTACGATGAGTTTAAGCACGTAGCGGTAAGGTAGTTTACTCCTCAATAAAGACGCTTGCGCCTGCTTTACTTCTGGAGACAAAATTTTAGTGGAGGTATAAACTATGGCAGATTTAGTACCCTATGTAATAGAACAAACCAGCCGTGGCGAACGTTCATATGATATATATTCTCGCCTGTTAAAAGACCGCATCATTTTCTTAGGCAACCAAGTTTCAGACGTTAGTGCAAGCCTCATTATTGCGCAGTTACTTTTCCTGGAATCGGAAAACCCAGACAAAGATATCAGCCTGTATATCAACAGCCCTGGCGGTGTCATCACATCTGGCATGGCCATTTATGACACAATGAATCATATCAAATGTGATGTGTCTACTATTTGTGTGGGTATTGCAGCAAGCATGAGTGCATTTTTGCTGGCTGGCGGCGCGAAGGTCAAACGTTTTGCATTGACAAATTCGGAAGTGATGATTCACCAGCCTTCTGGTGGAGCAAGAGGTCAGGCATCGGACATTCAAATCCATGCCGAGCACATTTTGCATACGAAAAAGAAACTCAATCAAATATTAGCCAACAATACGGGCCAGTCTATCGAAAGAGTAACGTTAGATTCGGAGCGTGACAATTTTATGACTGCCCAAGAAGCCCTTGATTATGGCCTAATCGATAAGATGATCACACGAGGAGCAAGAGAATGCCAAAAGTAACCAAGGAGTACGTTGAGGAAAAGAAAAAGGAAATTGTTGATGCTGCTATCCGTGTGTGCAACTCCAAGCCGGCTTATTCGGTAACGATGCGTGATGTGCTAAAAGAAGCCGGGATTAGCATTGGGAGGATGTATCATTACTTTTCGAGCATCGATGAAGTTTTTGCTGAAATCATCAACCGTACTTACGGTGAAATGAATTTTACGGCCGATGTTGATAATATCTTTGAAAGCGGAAAGCAGCCAAACGAAATAATCATGGATTCCTTGATGCTATTAGGCGAATTGATGGATGAAGTTATAAGCCGCTTCGGAAAACTTTTATTTTATCTTGATGTGATTTACATTAACAATCCGGAAATTGCGAAAGAGATGTGGGGAAGGTTTGCCGTCAACGAAGATGCTAATATTTTAGTAGTCAAGCTAATTACATTTATTGAAACCCAAATTGCAAACGGGTATTTCAAAACCAATCTACCCAGAGAGTATTTATCGTTTCAATTACTTACTTCGATTGAGGGGATTAGACGAATTGCGATTGCAAGACATTTTAATCAAGAAGTATCTACCGAACTTGGTGCGCTTAAAAGTGATTGGGCAAATGTAAAGGGTATGATGAAAACATCGGCAGAAATAATTATTAGGTTGCTTAATTCGTGATGGGGGGATTGTATGGTTGGAGTGAGATGGGTGTCTTGCCCTGTTTGCGGAAATAAAACAAGGACGAAAGTCAGAGAGGATACGGTTCTTGAAAACTTCCCCTTGTTTTGTCCAAAATGCAAAGTAGAAACAGTAGTAGAGGTAAGGCAATTAACTATGAAAGTTATCAAAGAATGTCCAACAAAAGCTAAGCTGCCGAATGTGGATATAGCGAAGAAATACTACCGAGAGTCAGACGCACAGACGCAGAGCCGATGACGAATGAAATTCAACAGTCGTTGGCTCTTTTGCATCGAGTGGCTTCAGTGAAAGGAATAGCTTGCTTCAAGAATATCAACGCAAAAAAACAAACCAAATGGAGGAAGGCCAAGTGAAAAAAACTTTCAAAATGAAAATAATATCGGCAGCCATCTGCCTAATTATTTTAGCACACATGTTTCCGGCTGTTGTAATGACACAGGCATTAATCAGCAGCGAAGCACAGGAGCATATCACAAGTCAGCTAAGACGTGCAAACATCCCTAACGCTGCAGTTGCCATAATTCATGGTGGTGAAACAACGTACATTTTCCGAGACAGCCAGCATGATACATTATTTCAGATAGGTTCTTTATCAAAATCGTTTACCGCCTTTGGCATACTACTCTTGGAGGATATGGGCTTGCTTTCTGTCAGCGACCCGGTAAACAGGCATTTGCCGTGGTTTGAAGCGTTCTACAGAGGTGCGCCGGTGCCGCATGAAGATATAACCATTTACAATCTCATGCAACATACAAGCGGTCTTACAAGTGATGAAAGACATTTTCCGTCATTTCATATTGAAGCCATCAATGCGATTATTTCTCACTATACAGGAATAGAACTTGCCTTTTATCCCGGCACAGAGCATCAGTACGGCAATATAAATTACGTTCTCTTGGGGATTTTGATTGAAGCTATATCAGGGCAAAGCTATGATGAGTTTGTGACACAAAATGTATTGCATCCACTGGGCTTGTACAACACATTCACTGATATGCAAAATGCACAAGAAACAGGACGAGTGGTAGGAGGCCACAAGAGAGGATTTTTTCTGTCTTGGTCTTACAATCCGCACATTAACTATCCTTTGATTCCATCAGGTTTCATTTATTCCAACATAACAGACATGGCACGGTGGGCAGGAATACACTTAGGGATTATTGACATCTCGGAACAGTTTGCCAGAGTTGTACAACGGACACATGAAGATAACCATAGTCATAATAACCCCTTTGCAGAGTTAGCCGGATTTTATGCAGGTGGTTGGGAAATTGACAGAGAAAACGGCTACATCAAACACACAGGGTCAACGCCCGGCTATTTTTCCGTAATCAAATTATGGAGTATGGATGAAGCTGCCGTAGTGGTAATTGGCAATCTCGGGATGCTGACAATAACAAGTAGGTTTGTGGACATAGTTATAGATTCGGTAGTTTATGGAACATTCAATAATATAGGCATAGATTTTTTTGCAATTCTTGATATTGCATTAATTGGGTTTACCCTATGGAGTATTTTTAGTTTATACAAATTTATACGCCTTGCGATTAAGACGATTAAAAGAGTTCGATGCGGAGAAGGCGTAAAATATAAGGTAGGGCAAAAAGGGCAGAATCATTTGGGCTTCACAAACGGAGATGTCGTCAAATACAGCGGCATAAAGCTAAAATGGCTGTTTGATTTGGGTTTCGCAGTTGCAGTTATACTGGCACTGTATTTTATTCTGCCTGCCGTTATGGGTACAACCCTTTCTTTTATAATAACGTTCGCACCGGTCAGTTTGGTTGCGGTTATTATATTTGCTTGGATAGAACTTGCCCATGCTTTGTTTGGCTTGTGGGTTAAGGTCTTTGTTGACAAGAAGAGCGTGGACATATAAATTTTCAATTTTGTTTGATTTAAGGAGAGCAAAATATCAGGTGTGTATTGAAAATACATGTGCTAAAAAAGGAGAATCATGTGAATATGTATGTATTATTTTTTGCGGTTATTGTTGCTTACTTTATAGCACTGGCCGGAATTGAATCAATAAACACAAAAAAGTTGCTTGCTGTTCCAATTACAGAAAAACTAAGGATTAAAAATTACATCAGAATTATCATCGGAGGTTGGGGTGCATTATTAGTAATATTTTTTTTGAGCTTATTTGCAGGCATCAGTTTTTATGATATTGGTTTTCGTCAACTGAGTTTTGACCAGAGTTTATGGTTTACAATTACCGTGTTTGCCTTGTGCGGTCTACTTTTTGGCCTGGCTCTTTATCAAATAATTGCTGCTTTAACCAGCAAAGAATACCAAAAAGCCGTAATTAAAAGTTTTGGAAATGATCCAAACAAGAGTAACTACGACAAGGTGATAGCTTTATTGATTCCCTGCAGCAAGAAAGAGAAAATAGCGTTTTTGGGTGTGCCTGTAACTGCGGGCATTATGGAAGAAATTGTAGCAAGAGGATTTCTATTTTTTCTTCTTCAAATGATTTTTCCGTACCTCTCAATTGTCTTTGTTTTAATAATAACGAGCGTTTTATTTGGAATAGCGCATATTTATCAAGGGGTTACAGGCGTTATTAAATCTACACTTTTAGGTGCTTTGTTTGGGTGCTTGTATCTGGTCACAGGAAGTCTAGTCCCAAGCATATTATTACACTTTTTTATTGATTTGGCTGCTGTGTTTATGTTTCCCACAGAAGATAATAGCACCGACGCTATTCATGCTCATGAGAATGGGCATGGGAACACTCATAAAAAAGAAGCAAAATAATGAATAGAAAATAAAAAGGAGATTTGTTTTATGAAAAAAATCATGATTGGAAAGCAGACAAAGCATATATTTATTGGCGGTAGCACACATGTTGATATTTATTGGCGGCGTGAATCTCGCAAGGTTATTTGTCAAGAGGTAGATGCTCTATTAACTTCAATTTAAATAATATGATGAAATATAAGTCATAGGGGGTTTGCTTTGTGAAAACAAGTTGGAAGGAAGTAAAGAACGGAGCAGAAATGACTCATAAACGTAAAAGCATTCTATATATTATATGTGCTTACGTATTTTTTTGGATTACGTTTTCGCTGATTGGTCTTGTTCTTATATCAATGGGCGAAGCTGCCCCTGCGTTTCAAGAGAGCATCGTATTTTCTTTTTTAGTTGCATTTGCGGCATGGACACCCACGTTTGCTTTGTTTTTTCTGTTCAAAAAGCTATTTCCCGGTAGTTCAATCAAGGCATTCTATAAAAACGCTTTTCGAGAACGATTGAACTTGAAATTACTATTAAGCGTTACGTTGATACAGCTTGCCATATTCTTTGGTGCGGTTGGTATTACAGCCCTTACAAGAGAAGTTTCATTTTGTAGTTTACTTCACATAACCTTGCCTACGCTTATAACAGGCTTTTTCTTCACCGCTATTCAAGGGCCAACGGGCGAGCAATCCGGATGGCGCGGGTTTTTGCAACCGCATATGGAACAACGATTTAATGTTGTTAAAGCTTCAATTGTTGTTGGTGTCATATGGGGCTTTTGGCATACACCTTTGTGGTTTACAAGCGGGTATATGGGATTAAATCTTATGCTGTTTATCGTGGCCTATATGATTGGAATTACTTGTGTAGCGGTTGTCATCGGCATTTGCTATAGCCATTGCAAAAACTTGTTCGTTCCTATGTGGATACATTTTATGTTCAATTTCACACTGACTATATACACTGGTGAGCTGCTTGTTGCGCTTGCATGGCTTACAGTGCTTTATGTCCCTGTCACGATTGGATACATTATTTGGCACAAGCGATGGCAAGAAGTGAGGAGGGTTGGATTTAATGATACAAATGCAATAACCAAGAGGTAGAATCTATATTAACAACTATTCAGGCAATTTAATAAAATATAAACCAAAGGAGATTTGATTTATGAAAAAAATAATGTTTACAAAAGTCCTGCTGCTTGCACTTATCATTTTAACTGCTTGCAATGGGAATGCCGATACACAGGAAATCGTGTCAACGACCGCGACACAAATCGATAACAACTCGATTGATGCGGTTGGTGAAGAAACAGTAACCGAAAATCTATCCACCGAAGCACTCAAAATCCAGATTGATGTCGCAACAGACGAGATTTTAAATGCATTTACTAATCTATACCACGCAAATTTAGCTACACCCGACAATAGCGATGGTGTAACCCTTGTTATATGGGCAAATCAACCATTATTCAATTTTTCCGTGGTGGCATTGGCGGCTGATTGGCTGGAAGATAGCGACGAATGGGGATTTATGCCAACTTTCGAGTTCGGTAGTGTGAGTGATTTTTTGCCAGGTGAAGCTTTTGTCATTGAAAACTACAAGGGATTAGGAACATTGCCACATCGAGGCGTTAGCTTCACAGATGAGAATGGTGAAAACACAAGGGTATTCTTTTTTAGCGAAAACCAAGCTTATCCCGAAGTTGGCGAAGGCCCGTGGATTATTCACGAGATTGAACCAGA
>Ga0131853_10016986_pt1 | contig 13273 bp, 8 predicted proteins | sample TergutLab28metaG_FD_92764 | JGI IMG/M metagenome (GOLD analysis project Ga0131853, IMG submission 92764) | Labiotermes labralis P1 segment gut microbial communities from Petit-Saut dam, French Guiana - Lab288 P1 (version 2) (version 2) | ecosystem: Host-associated > Arthropoda: Insects >...
ACTGCAGGAAAACTTTACCCGACAATACCGTGCAACAATCCAGACAGCGACACCGGTTGAAAAACACAAATATCCTTATCAAATAGAAAAAATAGACGTACCCAACATCAGCCATGATACGACAACGGAACTCACAGTTGAATATCCGATGATCATCAACGCACTGTTAAGGAAGAATTTTTAAAATATTTTAATGTTTAGACACAATCTGTAAATAACACTTTATGAACAAAATCAAAACCTTTTTAGAAAGTTTTAACTAGATGTATTCCACAATTGTAAACACTATGGGATCCCAAAGTGGACAAAGCATCTGGTAACGGAAAATGTTGTAAGGGCCTGAAGATGACTAACTTTTAGTCGAAACATGTAGCCTTGCTTATGAGTAAAAAAGATTGTGCTGACGTATACTATGTAACGTTAAAAGAAAAATATCTACAAAAATTTCAGATATTTTACGTTCCTCACACCGTGCGTATCCTCATAATCAATATAACAACGAACAAATTCACTTACTAGAATACAATTCATGAAAAGTATCAAACTCTGAGGATGACACCCCGCTGCCGAAACATGTAGTGTTTGATACTTATCAAGAACTGTATGTTAATAGGTGCACTGCTTGGTTGATATATTGATTTAAGATAATTATTACAAAAGTCTCTGGCTTTCACAGCAGACGAACGTAAAATTTGAAACACAGAATCGCAGTATTGCCTCTGGAAGTTAACAAACGGAATAGCATGACGTCACTTCGTATGTATGAGTGTCAACAGAGTGACGAACATTTGAAACGGAGTTTCAGTTTCACCGAAAGTCTTAGAACTCCATTGCTGCTTTTATTTGCGAGATTTCTCCAAACAATTTTGAGATTTTTAAGGCTTATCGTCCTCAGGAAATTCTAGGCAACAGATGTGTAATGGAATGAGCCTCGCAGAAGGAACTTAAAAGCTGTGGAAATTCTTAACGGTTCAACAGCTAGTTCTTGTCACCATGTTATACGCAGTGGAGACGTCCACTGCGTTTATTTAAAAACGTATTATGTGAGTTCTGGTTTCTTTGTGTATTGGGAATGTGAATTGAACCGACTGCTATTAATTATTATATTGTTACTTTACAACTTATTACAGTCGGGATTAGCAAAGTCACATGCAACAAAATGGTGCAAGATCAAGTAGCGTTTATGCGACTTGATCTGATTATGTTCAATAGTTTACTTAAAGAAATAAGAAATGGCTGAACACAGAAAGAATTTTGTGACCGGCGAATGGAAAGGCGATATATTTCATTAAGCATCTTGTTACATATTTATATATCACGCAATTATACGCACAAATAAGGAACCGGAGTTCTGCAGTCGACGTAATGCGTGGGCTATAGGATGGAAGAGTCGGGCTTCTTTGGCCGGCAGGGACAAAGGATTGCTATCTGCTCCAAAATGTCCAGACCAGCTCTGAGGTCCACCCAGTCGGATATTTCGTGGTTCCCGGGGTCAGAGTTCTTTCATCGAGGATAGAGGGACCGAGGCAAGAACCTGACCCCCCCAAGGCGACGGTAAGAACGAGTGGAGCTGCTGTCTACCGTCGCTGCCAACACGTCCTTCACGGTATGCACATGGAGAAATTGGCATTTGTCTTATCTATTTATATAAAATGTACATAAGAGATTAAATAAATGTTACTTTAAAATATATTATGTTTATACATAATATAACCTCTAAGACAAGGTTGCCTTATGTAGTATACATATGTATATATGAAACGGAAATACAATCTACCGCGGGGCTACCTGACATTACCACAGGTATGAACAGCCGGAACTCACTGATCGTGTGCACAGCAGTGGTTAGTGATACGATGATTGCTGAAACGTTCAAATAACACCCTCAGCTGCTGTTTTACTTCCATCGTGAGAAAATCGGGTATCCGAAAAACGTAAATCTGTGTGTGGTACATGGATAGTCGACACCGACACACAATAACGTATCACATTGCACTGCAGTCGGTATAGCGACTTGCTAAGGGCTGGACAGTCCGGGGATCGAATCCCGATGGGAGCGAGATTTTCCGCACCCGTCCAGACGAGCCCTGGAGCCCATCCATCCTCCTGTAAAATGGGTACCGGGTCTGTTTCCAGGGGGTAAAGCGGCCGGGGAGTAGCGTTGACCACCCACCTCCATCTAGCGCTGGAAAGAGCAGAGCTATACCTCTACTCCCCACCTGCGCCTTCATGGTCTGTTTTGGTTGGACTTCAGGGTTTCATCATCGTTACACTACGTAGTGTAACTCTAGGGACTTGGGCCACTTTAATTATCCGATACGAGGCCAGTCCACGTGGGGTTTGAAGCGTGCGAAGTAGCATTGGAACAGTTTTATCCTCTGAGTACTTCGGTATTCCCCTGGCACTACCATTATACCAGTGCTCCACTCTCACACTTCATTCATCTATCACCGACGCCATATCAACTTAGCAACAGGCAACGTCCGTAAATAACACAACACGCTCTGTCTTGGACACCCAGTGACTCACAATTGCGCCCACACATTTGTTCCTTTGCTGTTTCGCACACCCTGAAGGAACTAAGGAAACAAAGCTCTCGTTTCTCAGTTAAGTTAAAACAGTAATTTGTTGTAAAGAATCATATAACGGAATAACATCAAGAATTCAGGTACAAAATATCTACTTTCTCTTACGCAAGGTAAATGGCAGAAAGCCATAAAAGTCATTTTAGACATGCAGAGCAACACACAGAAAGATGGTAAGATTGCAATCACGTACAATGTTTCAACATCGCAGTTCTTATTAGCTGTGGTTAAGGAAGAAGTTTAATCAAAATGGAAAAGATGAGAACACCGTAATTAAGATTACTGATTACTGGAAAGCAAATTGAATGAGGGAATAAGGGGCACAAAACGTTTCAGATGATATTGACACTAACATAACAGAAACTTGTTTCTGCGTGATCCATTTTTAATACCCCAAGTGAAAGGGTTCCTCCAGAATTCTGTTTAAATTTTTTGCATTCTTCAATTGAGTTAGACGCCCAATTCAGTGCATTCCCTCAGATTTTAAAACATAAAAAAAGAGCAACCTTCCGATCAACGGAGCTAGGAATGAGATATTTTGCATTATAGGGTACGACGAGCTACCATCTGTATCTTACAGGCTCACAGGAGCCTGCAGCAAAAGTGAAATTTGCAGCTCTTTCAGAAGTACTGCTATGATTTCCACGATAAAGTATCAACATCTGTGTTCTGAGGACTGAAATGTCCAGAAATTGCACGCTGTGCCTATCGCTAACAGTTACCGCCGGTTTCGAAGTATGTAGTGCCATCATATTCAGGGTCTAGCAGTTTAAGAAGGGTATCTCTCCACTTCTAGGACTATTCTTGGATCGCTTGACTTTAAAAATGAAATCATTCGAAACGTCAGTAACACGTCATGAATAGAAACCGCGTAAGGTCCCAGAAGGTTGAATCCTTAGTGACGAAGGCATGACAGCCTCAAACCTATTATCCGTGTTTGTGTTTTAGCAAAATGACAGCATATTTGGACGCGATTGGGTTGTCAAGTTTCTGGAAATATGATTGGTGTACATGACGAATATTAATTAACCTAGAACTCACCCCACCTTATCTTATATCACCTCAACAGATCTAATCTAATCTGATACGATGTATAACATAATATTATAATATAATATAATGTAATATATCATTTAAACTAATTTCATCTCACATCCCCTGCCCTCGCCACAATGCTCCTAATAGTGTCCAATAGTAAGGGAAATTCCAAAGGCTGGTAAAGAACAGGGCAGTGCAATAGGCAGTATTAAATTTAGTTCAATTTAATCAGAACAGTTTATATAGATTTTCTAATTAATGACGACTGATTAGGAGTTTGCTGGCTATATCCTGAGAAATCCAGAATTCAACTGGTGAAGTGCGAGTTGTTTTACACGAGCAACATGAGTGACGTAACGGTTAGTTTAGCCATGTAAATACTGACTAATTTAGTTAAAATCATAATACAACAAAGTAACTGAAGTGAAAAGAAATGTACAAATAAACTACAATTTTTTTTTGTCCAGGAATCCAAAGTTAATAGGTTTAAAATATCATATTTTTTTTCCCGTCAATGCGTAATTTCAGGCTTCCGCTGCTGTATAGGTAAGATCTGCGATATTATAGTATATTACGCAATGTACAGTGGTAATTACGTACCGACGTTTCAGGACAAGCTATCGGGTCCCATTTTAAAGGTTCAAGAAATTCAAATCGTCTTGGACTCCTTGACCCTTGAAGATGGAATTGACAGGTTGTCCCGAAACGTCGGCAAGGAATTACCACTCTACGCTGCGTAATGTCCCTTTCTGTAAATGTTTACATTCAGCATAGAAATTATCATATTTTCATATTCAAATTTTCGAATTCATTACATACGTATTATTTATTAAACTGATTTATATTAACTTCCTCATTACATTGTGTGTACCAACTCTTGTAATCTATTTAGGAGTGATGCAGTACAGAACAACACGCAATACTACTGCGTGTTGTTCTTTATTACGGGTATAAACTGCAATTGGGTTTAAAAATTTGTTCATAACATCTCTATATCATGGAATGTATGATACCAATTTCATTAAAATTTTATTCACATTTATGTCTACATGTGTGAACGGCCCTATAAACACATATTACTTTTCAAAACCTTTTGACATAATTTTTCACATCTCACTTAGATGCACGTAAACACTGTTTTATTCCGTTTGGTGTAAGAACAGAATAATGAACGGAATGTTTATCGTTTGGTTCCAGATGTACAGAGAACTGAGTCCGCTGACACGCTGATTCTGTCGTTCGCAGTACTTATGTATCTAATTTATAAACAAAAACCTTTTTTTGTCCAGTATACACTCTAATGACTCCTATTACAATACTTCTAAATCTCCCCTCCCAATCTGTCAGTAATATGTTTATAAAAATATTTTAACATTTGTGTCTAAATTTCTGCAGACATTTGCCAAAGATCTTAACTCTGTAGTATTAACTACTCAAAAACTGATTCCTCCAACTCTGGAGTTTCTGAAAATTTCAATATTATCCTCCCTACGTAATGGCCATTTTCTTCGTACAATCTCACTTTTCCCACACCTGATTAGGAACCTAACCTCTAGGAATGAACATTCGAAGCTACAATTTAAACGAAAAGGCATGCACACTTTTAATGGATGTACTACGACGGTGCCATTCTTAAACACATCAACTTCCCTCACAATTGTTTTTTTTTAATAAAGGGTGATTAAAAAAGATGGACTCAACTGAACAGTAAACTACTAACGAAATTTAGTCCATCTTTTTAATCACCCTGTACATTTACACGTTATCTCGAAGAAGGGTACCTCTTTTGCTAGGAATATTATTGTTTTATTATCAGGTTCATCACATACCGTAACTTTACAGAAGGAAAAAAGTACACATTTTGAAATTAAACCGTATTTATGCGATAATAAAAACATGGAATTCAAAAATTCTATTGCAGTATCTGCGCACTGCTTTAAAAGCCACCGCATCTGTGCACGTTGTATTATTCCGAGTTGCAGGGCAAGTGTCATTATGTCTTTGTCAGCTTCCTGTTGGGTTCACAACGGAAAACACAAAACGAGGGGAGCGGGAAACAGAAAAAAACACATTTATGTTATTAAACTAGAAACCTCCCAACTTACTTTCATTATAATTATGACCATGAACTCTGCTCACGTTCATTCGGGCAATAAAAAGGTAAGTGTCGTGCACCACCCCTCTGTTGTTCTCCCGCCCTCTGTTGTTTCGTTGGTTGTTGGTTGTTGTACCATCTGCCCGTTATCTCAGCGGTTACGCGACCCCAACTCGCTGCAGCATTGCGGGGAAACTACCGTCTGATGGTACAAACTTGCAGTCTTAACAGATCCTCTCTAGGACCAAGAACAAGGGAAATTACACCTCGCGACACTTTCCACTTTCACAAGCCAGGTGGCTGAAAGTTCTCTAAGTTCTGATGCATATACTCGAAAACTCTGAACACATAAAGCTGAACTGTTTGTGGTTGCCTGAACAAAACAGATGTTGAAGTATCAGGTTCGCAGAAGTTTGACAATAAAAATCTGGTTGAACGTCGCCCATCATATTAAGTGTCAAGTTAAATTAGCGTGGGATGCATGAAGCAACAGCGGTGTACAAACTTTTCCGCCAAAAGTTTCATTTTCGATAGTTTGGGTGTTTTTGAAAACTCGCTTCTATTTTCACTTCCAAGTTCATATATATTCTGTTTTCATTGTGTGTTCTATGTAATGTTTGTGTACATGTGTGCTGTACTACTGCCACCGGGTGCAACACAATTGCAGTTAACAAATATATCATATATCGTATCATATCATTTATATCATATCATATATCGTATCATACATCATACCACATATATCATATCATATATCACATGATCACATCACGAAACTGCGTTTTTTGGTTGCATCATGTGTACAAGATTGTAAAGTTACAGGTAAAGATCTGACTTCATACGGAGAAGTGGATTTATTTCTCCAGTTATTCTTACCTTCGGCACTAGATGAGAATGAGGGGTGAGCTTCATGGACTGACCGCTTTAACCCCCGAAAAAACGTCTCTGATACAAATGGTATAGGACCTTGAGTGAGTCTGAGAACTGTCCTGGACGCTTGAGGGTAAAACAAGAATATTTTGTTCTTACCGGGAATTGAACCGAACATTCCCGGACGTCCAACCCAGACCGTACACACTACACCGACCATATTATCCCATGTTTCATAATAAAATCTGCCTAAATATCTAATATCTACGAAAAACAATTATCTTTAATAGGTCACAATCGAAGATAACTTCTAAAGGCATCGGATTATAATAAAATATTCTCCCTGGCAAGTAACTGCAGAATATTACTCAACAGATAATATACTCGATGCTAGTCAGTACGTTTTCTTCAGTAAATGTTTTCTCTAAGACCCTCTACATGTTTCAGACGGTTCTTCCGCCTATCATCAGGAGCTCAAAATTGCACATACGGCGTTACGCATTGGTCTGACAAATACGTGACGCCGTATGTGCAATTTTGAGCTCCTGATGATGGACGGAAGAACCGTCTGAAACATGTAGAGGGTCTTAGAGAAATAAATTGAGAAACGTCGCATCTTGTTGTTTGTACTCTGCGAATATACTAGCGATGCACAGACCTATTAATGTTAAATGACAAATTACACTCCATGTTTTATTCAATATTGTAAGTCAGATTTCTAAACTGAGACATAGGGTTCCGAATTCAGAAACTCTGATGGGATCTAAAAACACAGACAACAGGCACTGAAGTTAAGCAGGTAACTGCATAAGTTCGCCTAAGTCGCAACTGCTACTGTCACCTGACGACTGAATTCACATGAGCGCGGCTCTCCACACTTCATTACTCGCACGCTACCTCATTCTCCCTTTTATTGTAATGCTCGATCTTCATCAGATCACTGATTCCAAACGAATGTTCCGCAGAACTGATTCTCAAGTGGCTGATTGAGTGAATTTGAGGTTTTAATTAACTCAGCTACTTCAAATACAGACGTCACACGCTGGAAAGCGCCCCCCAAAAGGCTGTACGGTTAACTACAGATTGTGTCTGGAAGACATGTAACACACAGTCTCGTGTAATATTTTAAGACAATATCCTGTAATTCGTAAGGAGAGTCTTAGAAATGCCAACGTTAGCCAGCATAAAGCGACTTGAAGGAGATACAAACTTGGCACCTTCCGAATACAAGTCTAGGGCATCCCTATTCAAATTCTCGATTTGTGGTTCCTCCAAGAATATGTCTGACGATAACTCACTAATTTATTGCTCTTCATCCATTCTGTCCTTCACAAGAAACATCTAAAACGTTACTGAAAATGGCGAAAGTGAAGGACAGAAGAACGGTGCTAAAGCACGAGAAGTTCAACAGCTGGCAAGCATGATATTTACTACAGTTCCGACCTCTGTGTACATATTTGTAATTTCTGATATACTAACACGTACTAGACACAATACACAGATTCTCCTATAGGGACCCACAAAGATTGACGCCATAATTTCAAGATAATAACCTGAAGCATCTGAAATTAACTTTTCTGAACTTCTTTCGGCGAAATAATAGAGTTACGGTTTTACAGTACCAACTGCCTATGGAGAAGGTGTCAGGCACTGAGTGTGTATGTGTCTGTCAGTTTATTGGCGTCTCTAATCTTCGATATTATGTAGACTAATAATGAGATTTCGAAGAAATTTGGAATTAGAGGTGCAAAATACAAACTGTCGACAAGAATTTAACTTTTATGATTTATATGTCCGTGAAATGTAGAGATAAGATCAACAAAGAACCGGTACACATCTATATTTCTTACTTACTAAAATATTCTGCATTCAAACATGGTGAAATAATCAAATCTCTTCGAATGAAATCGGGTGTGGAGATACTATATATTGCCATTCTATATTTATACCATGAAGAATCAATCTTAGGTTTGTAGTACATTTTATTATGTTGTAAATATATTGGTGTATGTGCTCCCTGATGATGGCGAGTGGCAGCCGAAACATGTGGGGGTAAATTAGAAATGGTACTGTTGCGTATACGGCAGTGCACATTTTTGTTTTACAAAATATATATATAAAATCTCACAGTCAAGAATGAATAAGGCGAAGATGGCCAGTATCGAGATTAATTTTCATTCAAGTCCTGTCTGCAGTAAGTGACTTGGTAAAGTGGTACGAAAAAGATAATAAACCGACAGAGGCATGAAAAATGAATTTCCGCCTGGAAAACAGAAGTAATAAATTGTTAATTTATCATATTTCCCACTAAGCACGCTACGTGTGCAAAAGCGTTAGGTGGAACATGGCCTAACGTTATCAGCACTTCTAAGCACGCACACTTGCCAGTTCTTCACTATGCCTCGCGCTGCAGAAATTGAAAAGGAAACAAAGAAAATGTTAAAAAAAAGACGAAACTTAATTTCTGCCAACAACAAGGATGTTCCAATAAATCAAACTACGTATGAGAACCGGCAAGAAGGAAGAGTCTATATAAGGAGAAGATAAGGAAAGCACGAAGAGAGAGCAGTAGGAAATAAATATGGGGAAGAAATGCGAGGACCATAAAATAAAACATTTGGGAAATTAAAAATAAAGCCGCTCGATCATTGAATAAATTTAAAGATGGAATCTTCAAAATGATATTAAGAAAATTCATCACGTTTACTACAAAGTAGGCAAATTCGGTAGAAACATTTTACAAAAAGAACGTACCTTATAGCTCTGACCTAACCATGGCAGGAGTCACAGAACGGCCTGGAGTAAGCAGGCTTGCTAAGCGACAAAACTGCCGTGCTATGATTGGTGACAGGAGGAATTTTATTCTAAAATATTTTTAAAATATAAGGAGTATTCAGCCACGCTCCTGCTTACCGCAGTTTGTTCACATTACCCTGACAGCATACTGACCGCGACAATTTTTCTTCGATCATACGGCGGCAATGAACGAAGTAGTGATTTGCAGTTCAAAGTACTGTGTTCATGACAGCACCTCGTCGGGCGGTACCGCAAAATGCTGCCAACAAGCCACAACTACTGTGCACTGTCCACTGTCTAATCTACATATAACAACCACCTTATGACACTACGTACCTGTCTTTCTGCTTCTTTAATGGCAATGGACCAACATCATTATTGAATTGTTAGCATTTCTGCGGTGAATTTTGAAGACTCGCGGTTCGAAACTAGTTCCAGTGACGGGCTCTACACACGTTTTCCAGCTGCAAATACTCTCATCCCTCGCTGTACGCGGATTGAACTTCATGATTTTGCAAATTCTTATGGTCGTCCCGAGAATAAAAATACATTACTTGGACCCGTCAGTGGACAGGAGCATCAAAATTGTTCACTAAGTCGAACAGTTCTTCGACCCTTATCGCTTGATGTTCTAGGAGCTGCAGGAGGAAAAGCAGCTCCCATTACAACGTTTCTTCACACATACAAAAAAGCGTTAAAATACTGACATATATTCTTCAGGAGAGGGGGGGGCGGGAGGGGGCGAACAGTTATTCGCGGATTTTTACTCTTCGCGGAGGTTCTTAGAACCTATCCACTGTCAAAAGCGAGGGATGAGTGTACAGCGAAATTTTTAAATGTTATTTACGCTGAATATATACTGCATGAGGTCATGGTCAACATCAGTACAATTCGATGTAGTGGACCATCCAATGACACGAATACCTAATATCTTAAAATATGCTACAGTAGTTACTACCTACATAAACCAGTACCACTAAGTATGCCCTGTTTCACCAACACATTACATTTATGTGTGTCGTACGACTGGCAAAATCAAGAAAGAACATTTTGCTCAACAACTTTCAGCAGTCTGTCTTAGTTATGAAGATGCCTTTGTTTCCTGTCAAACGGCAAACAAAGTTTGACATAACATTTAGATTAACCTGGCAATGCGAAGTGCCAAGGATGAAGTTACACAAAAACACAATACTTCGCTACATTTCCCACCGGAACGTCTGAAGGAGGCCCATTTAGAGCAAACCCTCTATGAGTTTTCTTACAACCACGAAACTTAAAACTGCCTATTGCTGGAGAGATTTTCTTTGTTAGCTCTTGGAATTTTCTTCGTGTCTTCATGGGGATGAACCTCCTCTACAGTCAACACAGTGTGGGTAGTTACTATACAGGGAGTTGCACAGTAGGCGGTCTTTCGCTGCAAAACACGCTCTCTGTTTCGGTTGTCTTTAAAACGCTCGACGAATTACAAATTCAGACAAAACGTTCTGCACACGTTTCCCTTGAGCAAGCCCTGGTTGCTGTAGCATAGTGGCTAGTACTGAACAAATTAAACGTTCATCAGCACTACGCACATCGTTATTCTACCTTCATTCTCTGTTCTGTCATGATCATCATTATTGTGTTATAATAAAGTTATTTCAGTCTTAGGCACGTGTCTCTTCCGTTGTCTTACAACTCTGTACAGGAAGTTTCCTATCATTGTTAGTAAATGTCATTTGCTACAGTTAATGACATAGCTAAAAGGCAATTCTTCTTCACTCTTCAAACATTTCCGTTTTTTTAAATTAACATTTTTATGTAAGGTTGCACTACAACCAAAAATAACTTCTTTATGATACTCACGCTCATAGATTAAGAGGTACAAATATTTCTGGAATTCCTCCTGTTGCGTCATTTCATTTTTCAAGAAGCCCTACCTCCTGTTTCGTCCCTATTACAGCAGATAACAGACAGGCTGTAACCCTCTTATGCACAAATAATGATGATATTTCCTGCCATCATTCAAGAATTTATGATATGATGGGACATAAGTGTCTGTTCCTGGTGATCCAGGTTTGTGTCCCGTGTGTGGCAGCTGTTGTTACAGCGACACCATCTTTACTTTTGTGTCCGCCAAGATTCTAATTCAGTACTAAAGCTGATAAAATCGCCTGACGACGAATTCTCCTGATAGGATCACAGTCAGCTTAGGTTCTGTATTTCAGAGTTTAGAAGCTACGTAAAGTTACATTACATACCGACTGCTACTCGTTGAAAATGGTTTTCTAGCAGATTTTCCTGCAACTCAGCAAAACGACAAAGAATTGGGAGGGCAACGTTTAAAATATGGGGCAGTATTTGTATAAACTGATAACATGCTTACCATTTTAACCCTTTCTTAATAAAATTAAATGATTGAATACAGAAAGAGTCAGGCTTGGTTGTTTTGAGAGCTCACGAATTACTGAAAAACCTCGCTAAAGAGATTTTCTCGCGAACCTGAGTTTGAGATTCCCTGCCATGTTATAAAATTCAGACAAATTTGCGATAATTAACGCCCATGTTAATATGTTCGATGTAATTAATATTTAAAAAAAAACAATGCCACGATAAATATCTTGCTGTAGTTAATAGGAATATCTTTGTAACAACATGTTTGTACTAATGTGTCCGTTTGTACTAATGTGTCCGTTTGTACTAATGTGTCCGTTTGTACTAATGTGTCCATTGCGGAGTTCGTAGCACAACGTGCTCCGAACTCCGCAATGGACACACTACCTGCTAACCGGTTCTGACAGCCTTCCTGCAGCCACGGCACAACACCAACATGTGGCGATAACACTACGCAGTCGTCAGCTCCTGAAGATGGGCACATGGTTGCCCGAAACATGCTGAGTAACTTGTAAAGGAGAAATAAAGGATAACACAAAGTGACATCTAGTTGGTTTCTTATCCGATACTGAATTACGATGCACGGTCAACCACACATCAGATTATTTATTCAATTCAGACACAATTTCATTCTTACAAAGCTAACCACAATCTAAATATCTAGACAAAGAACGTAATAAAATATAAGCAGCTTATGCTTCATTAAATACGCTCATATCGAAAAATATTTTAAATTAATTTACCCATCTTGCACACGTACTTACAACTAAAGAAGACAAAGCTTTCATTCCCCAAACACAGTCGCTTAATTAAGGGCTACACGTTTTGTGCTGTCAACATTTTACGCGGTATTAGTCAAATGACTCCAGTACAGTCGGAGATATCTATCCTGGGATATGATACAAAATGTCAGCTCGTCGACAAGAGCGCAGGCAATGTTGTGAACCGTGTCTGTGCTCTGTCCACGAGTGTTTGTATGACTCGCTTCAGAGTTCTGTGAATATTAAATTAGTACTTCCCGTTAGGCCATACATATATGGATGTAAAATTCATAATGATACATTTAATACAGTCTGCACACGTTATGTATTGTTACTTGTAATTAGCTACACGTTTCGACTAATATTCGCTATTCTCAGGATAACCGCTCCTTTATGTACAAATACAGGAAGTTTACAGACACAAAGAAAGAAAAAAAAACAAACAAAGACACAGACACGGTCATTTTTCTTAGTAGCAATGGTGTAAAAGAGACGTGTTATTGCCTCCTAAGGCAGATATTTAACCTTTTGGCGCCGGAATTATTTTTTTAAATTTTAGCACACTTTGTATATAAAATGTGAATAATACAGGAACCAAATAAGTTAGAATTATGAAACAAACTGCATTTTGAATTTAAAAAAAACGGAGAGTATATACCATGTTTAAAATATTCAGTACCTATATTTGTTGAATAAATATATAAAATGCAACTTTAGAGGTTAGCGGTGCGGTACGACCACTATAGTTGACATTAGGC
>Ga0131853_10016988_pt1 | contig 13272 bp, 10 predicted proteins | sample TergutLab28metaG_FD_92764 | JGI IMG/M metagenome (GOLD analysis project Ga0131853, IMG submission 92764) | Labiotermes labralis P1 segment gut microbial communities from Petit-Saut dam, French Guiana - Lab288 P1 (version 2) (version 2) | ecosystem: Host-associated > Arthropoda: Insects >...
GCTACTTGAATGAAAAAAGTAGCGGCTCCAGGTCTAGAAAACAGAGATTAACGGCTGTGGGGACCCGTTGCGCTGACCACGTGACACCCCTCTATCCGCAAAAGTTGGCACTAGTTTCGCCGAACGGCGGCGGCCGCTCTGTCGGTATAGTTCGCGTGCGGACTAAGGCCACGGAGTTTAGTTAATTTTTTTAGTCTAACAACTGATTGAGAAACCGAAGCAAAGCACACAAGAAGAAAAGATAACAAATGCAAAGCTATGTCTCGCTTCAAAGCTGAGCTACGCCGACAAGTTGAAGATGAACTCGAGAATTAAAACATAGAAGAGGCGCGGATAATTCGAGAGCAGAACAGTCGACGTCGCGCAGAGCGAAGAGCTGAAATAACACAGGAAGAACGCAACCAAGCTTGAGAAATTAATGCAGCACACTAAACAGCATCAAGAATGCGGCGTGCACTGCGACTGGCAAGCTCGTCCGCCATAAACTACCTGAATGGAAGAAATGTGCCCTTTGGCCCAACTGTTAAGTGGAATGCTGAGAGAGCAAATAGTTGCTGTCGAAGCGGAAAATTTGTGCTTGCACCGTTGCATGATCCTCCTCAAGAGTTCAAACAGTTGTTTGAAGATCAATTGTTTCTAGTCAAACTCAAGTCCTACAACAACATCTTTGCATTTACATCCATTGATGCAGCGTTTGTGGATAATTCCCGGATTGACGAATAACTGGCAAACGCTTGAGCAAACGTTCGAGAAGGCGGTACACGTTCCCTTTTCAAGGAACAATATGTCATCGTGTAGGTACGTTTCAACCCGTTGGATCAAGAACACCAAGCTCTATCCAGTTGTACATTTTCGAAACAGATATGCAAACACAATAAATATATGATGCTCTATTATGAATGGCTCGGGTAGGGAGATACTGGCAACAATCCAGTGTGTCCTAAGTCAAGTGAACAAATTCGTCGAAATGTTCCTACGAAGTGGCGAATTAGTAAGAAATCAAGTAGTTTCCAACGCCCGATTAGCCATCCACGAAGCCTCGGGAGTCCATTTGCGAACACATAATCGCCAACCTGTAAAGAATCGGCTGCAACTTTACCTGAAGAAAATATGAGAGTCGAACGAGACGTAATTTTGCACCAGCGAGGTGGGGGGATTACAACGAATAGCAAAAGGCATGCGGCTTACGATCTGCGCTTATTTTGCTGTTCCCACATGGTGAACTGAATTAGCATTTTGCAGTTTGGTATCAAGGGGACGCCACAAGCCATAACAAAAACTTAGTTTTATGTCGTGCATTTGCCGCCAGCAGATTCTACATACAGGCTAGCCGGTACTCATTGCTGCATCGCACTGCACGATTAATTCTTGGCGAGGTTTCCACACTAGTTACAGAAATGCGAGTGCCTAGCCTGCCCGGGTCACCGGGCACCAGCACACTAATATATAATATAATCCCATTATCCGACGTCACATAATCTAAGCTGCTGAATAAACCGAAAATAAATTGACATCCTAGTACAGAACACCAAGGTTTCGATGGAATATATTGCCTCCAGCTACAATAAAGATAAAGATGCTGCCAGCCACTCATCAGAATACACGGCGTCATAACACAGTAGACCACGATACGAAGCTTCGTTCCATGAAAAATTTCAAATCTCCAGTTTGAGACCACCCAGAACATCAGACCCACATAACTTATGTGTTTAGCGCGTCTAAATGTATTCAACTAAACAAAACTGAGAAAAATCAAGACAAATTCGTAAAAATACCCTAGAACTTTGTTCCCTACCGACTAATAAAGTTAGGGCATCATTTGACGTCACCGTTGCGTTTCCATGGTTATGCGGAACAATGGCACCCGCGACTTATCAATAACATGACGGAGGCTTTCATTAAACTAGACTAAGTGAAGTGAAGATGAAGAAATACACGTAAGTTGGATACACAGGCAGCCGACACACGACAATTCATCGTGCTCTATTTCGTGACTGAACAGCAAGCAAGGCGGGGCTTCCTAATTTAGGAGTACAGGCGAAACCGCGAATAAACTGGGACGCAACGGCGCTGTTGCCAAACACTTATGGTTTATGTAGAAAGTCAGTAGCTCAGAGTACAGGGTTTAATGTTACAATTATTAGTGAATAATTAATTGCACGGCGTATGGAAGGGAAAGGTCGTGACCTACTTCGAAGTACGTCCCGGTATTTGCCTTGGTAGCGGTGTGAGAAGAAGGACTACAGTCGTTACTGTGGGCTTGTTCGCGGGCCGCACATGTAAAAAATCGCAATGACTGGCATACCTAACCTCCTAAATTAATGTACAGTCTTTACAGAAAACGTATTATTTACAAATGTAACCGCGGGTCGCTGGTTGAATACCCATGGCCTAGACGGCTACAGGAAATTTACGAAAGGCCCCAGTCGGAGTATCAGAGTTGACATCAAAACGACCAGCAGAATACGCAACAAGAATTGCTAATTAATCTACCACGACGTTTGTTCCAGATATTGGAGTGCGACGATGACAAGGATGATGGTGATGACGATGATCATAATAACAACAATTATAAACATAAAAGGTAAAGTCTTCCCGTTACACGCCCGGTGTGGCCCAGAGGGTGAGTAGAGGTATAGCTCTACTCTTCCATGACCGCGGCACTAGAAGGGGGTGAGTGGTCAGCAGCACGCCCCGGCCGCACTTTACCCCCGGAAAAGACTCGGTACCCACTTTACAGGAGGCTGGGTGGGCCCCAGGGCCGGTCTGGACGGGCGGAAAATCGCGTCCCCACCGGGATTCGATCCCGGACCGTCCAGCCCGTAGTCAGTCGCTATATCGACTGAGCTACCGGCCCACAATAACAACAATTATAATAATATAAAAGAAAAACGCATTTTGTGCGGCAGCCATAAATCCACTGCTATACTTTATGTAGGGTAAAAGGAAAACTAATTTAACGAATGAATAATTCGCCTGCACTCACACAGTATTTCATAATCACTGTGTTAATTGCCGCCGGCTTTGTTCCCGTCAAAAAATTTTGCAAGGCGGCCACATCTGTATTGTTTAACTACAATAGGCTGCAGAGGCGACCATTCACACCGATTTTCATTAAAATCGTTAAATTAAACTCATAAATTATGGTAATATGCAAGTCATTATGCACACATACAGAATGGACCATCAAACAACACATGTCTTACACACGTGTATGCGAACCGGGACCCGTGTTTATGTGATTGTTTTTACCCAGCAGAATAACTTGGCACTGGAATTAAATCGCCAAACAGGTATAGTGTGCCTAAACAAATAATTCCAGATCGCGTTAAATATTTTCGTTATGTTCCCAATCTGCGGGGGTAACATTACGTTGCAGTTCAACTCTTCGCCGCTCCATCATCGGAGATCTGCCGTCAGTCCCAAAGATTACCACCAGACCAATATTGGTCGTCAGATTACTTCAATCTCCAGATGCGTGCAACATCGGATCAAGGAGACAGCTCTTTATTTAGATGAATCTCTTTACTATTTTCGGATTTCAGAAATTTGCAGAGAACCACACTAGTCCATTAAGCAGAGTCATTTTTGTAAAGCCAATAGTTTCTCAGCTAGTCAAGAAAATGCTGTAATTTTATAGAATATGAAGGTCCATGCCCGTGTTCACAAAAGCCGGGACTTGTCGATATCCTAAACCACACAATCAAGTCCATGCCTCCATCATATTTCTTGAAGTACCATCTTAAAATCAGTCTCCTATTTATGTCTAGGTCTTCCAAGTGGTTCTTTCCCTCAGATTTCCCCACGACACCTGTATGCACTTCACCTCTCCCCCATAAGTGCCACTCACCGCGCCCCTCTCATTCACCTTGATTCGATCACTCAGATAATATTCGTTGAGGATTAAAATAATGAAGCTCCTCATTATTCAATCTCTTCCAGTCCCTCCCCACATTACATCGACCCTCTTAAACCGAAATATATTCCTCAAAGTCCTAATTCTCGAACCCCCTCAGCCTGCTTTCCTCCCTCAGTGTGAGAGGCCAAATTTCACACCCACAATGAACAAACCAAATTACAGTTCCCTATATTTAGTCTTCGCCAGTCCCAATGGCTTCGCGGTCTGAAATGTAGGTCTGCGGCCGCTCGCCTGCTGAGATTGTGGGTTCAAATAACGCCAAGGGCATTGAAGTTGGTCTGTTGTATTGTGTGTTGTCAGGAAGATATCTCTCTGCGACGAGTTGTTCAATCGTCCAGAGGTCGGACGTCATTGTTTGTGATCTAGAAACGGCAAGCATGAGAAATGGGCCGCAGCGCCACAGGACAAAAAAAAATCGTTACGTGTTTGGATAGCAAACGGGAACACAAAATATTCTGGACCGAATGGTAGCAGGCATTCCCGGAGATCTACCTGAATTTAATTTCATCACGAGTGCAATTTGAATTTGTTAGTGTTATTCCCAAATATTTGAAATTTGTCACACATTCCACGCATTCATTGCCTATATTTATGTTCTGATTTTGAAGTGGACTACATACATTTTGCAAGTAACATCTTTGAGCTTCTATATCTATTTGAAATCAAATTGATTTGAGCATACGCCCACCGTCCAAAAGCCAATTGCTCTACACGCGGCATGTAGTAACAGTTATTGTTACCGTGATTTCATTGCGTACTCACTGCACTGAAAAATTAACCAAAATCAAGTTGCAAAACTCAATGCGATCTATAATTGTTACCCACCAAACTTCTGCATAACGAACACTTTTTTAAAATAAAAAACCTTAATATAATGTTTAAATAAATTATGAACTATACCGCAGCGAAACCAACAGAAATTCAACTGTCCCCACAACATTTAATGTAAGGCCTCAAAAATCAGTTTCATCAAATTGCATCTATTAGTTTCCGAGATAAAATAACTTTCCCATTAGACATTAATTTTAGGCGCCAGAAAGTATAAACAACGCAACTCTACAAACACGTTACTGGTGATCTAGAGTATCAACATTTAGAGGCCTAACGGTGGTCACAATTTAACTACGAAGAAGGCGGGGACGTTCTCTAACCACAAGGTCTTAATGCGAATCGGATAATCCAGATTACCGCATTTTGTACGATCCTTATATCATCTATCACTGCCATGTCAAGCCCGTGTGAGATGGAATAGTTTCCCGTCGCGAGTTAAAAACAGCGGCTTGTTAGTGAACAACAGAAAAGTACCTGGAACACGATCTCAGCTGCTTCCACTCTCGACCGGAACGAAGGTGGAATATCAGGATGCGTACCTGCCTGTCCGTCCGTCTGCTTTCTGAAGGTTTGGTTTTTATTCTGACACAGAACTCGGTTACCGCGGTGGCACAGTGGTTAAGGCGCTGTGCTAAAAACCGGAACGTTGCTGGTTCGATTCCAGTGGGTGTCATTGGAATTTTTCATTGACATAATCCTTCCGATTGAACTATGGCCCTGGGGTCGACTCAGTCTCTAACAGAAATGAGTACCAGTAGTATACCCTGGGGGTAAAAAGCGGCCGGTGCGTAAGGCTGAGAACCTTACCACCATCCTGGGTCATTGTCACGTAATCTGGGAACCTTAACTTCCTGGAACTCTCTGGGCACCTCGGGCCTGTAATGGGACTGATTTACCTTATTTACCTTTACTGCGCCCTCATCGCCTTACCAACTTATAATTTTAGTTTGCATTCTCTTTAAGCTATCTCATACAGTACAAGGATCCCTTCTAGTTGTTGATCAAGAAACACAGTAGGATTTCATGCTGCAAACATCATTACACTAGCAGTTAGTCAAAACGCATATTAGCTGCTGTGTAAATGTGGCTCCTTCTGAATTGGGAGATGACTTTTATCCTGAGTGAGATATTATCTGAAACTATTGTCTTTAGCTATTGCATACGTCCGTTTGTAACAGGATATCGGCTTGTCTTCTTGTTATAATTCATAGGGAGTAAATTATTTCCCTCATGAGCTGCCAAACACTGCAATAACTGAAAGCTACAAGATCTCGGTACAGTAATTATTCTCTTGTGGCAAACGTGAATATAAATAGAAGTGATTCAGAAAATGCTGGGTTCATATTAGTATCGACCTACAAATTTATTTATTACATTTGCCAGTTGTCCGGGAAATTCTCGAAGTCTACATTCCAAGGAGAAGCAAACAACACAAATCACGGTTCCATTACTTGTCAGATCCGAAACTGTTCTTCGAGCTCCTCTCGTAGCACGAAAATGCTCCTCGCATTTTTTTTAATACGTTCAATTAGAACGGTTTGTAGCGATTTCAGGTGCTGAAAACGAGACTCCAATTATTTTCCCACAATCAAAGCTTAACTTTAAAGAATTTGTGCTGCCGAACATCTCTGTGGTGAGTTTATCTTTCTCTTTTAACTTCTATTCACAGTATTCACAAGACCTGTAGATCTGCGGCCGCTCGCAAGCTGAGATTACGGGTTCGAATCCCGCCGGAGGCGTGGATGTTTTTCTGTTGTGTGTGTTGCATTTTGTCAGGGAGAGGTCTTTGTGACAAGCTGATCAATCGTCCAAAGGCTACCGAGTGAGATCTAGAAACCTCAAGAATAAGGAAGCCACGTCCGATATTGGGCCACAGCACCACAGGGGGAAGGGGGGGGGGGAATTCCATGAATCATTTGGTAATTGTCAATAAATTAATGTGAGAATAATATGGCAATTAATTACACAGCGTGAACAAAATGGAGACCTGCTGCAAGTCGAAGCAGGTGGTAGATAGAGGAACTACCGGATTATAAAGGGTCACTAGTTAGTAAGAAGATAGAACGGTGATATTATAAACCATTCATAAAACTCTCTGCAAAGCAGCCTTGTTTCATTTTTGCTCAGAGCCGTTGTTTGGTAATCCGCATCGCCATATTGAAGCGATTAATTAGCACAAACAAAGTGAGGCGCCCTCACACACGGTCGGCACGCAGTGGCGTAAAGGAGATCTATTCGGATTTTGGGTAGCTGAAATCTATTTTATGGCCTTAGAAATACACATCGACGCAACATCCGTAGCTGTTTACATACCGGCAAGAGCACGGCTCAAATTTCTTATTATCTTTGGGTGTTATGTCCGCTGTAGCAACAGAAAACAAATAGGGAATTTACGTGAAATAATGTGAAATGCCAACTTGATGCAACGAGGTAATTTTATTGATGTACTCTTGGCTCTACATGTTTCGGGCGCTTACGCCCATCATCAGGAGCATTAGATGTTGAGTTGCAGCATATGGGTTTCTGCACCGAGTTTGTGGATAGATGGTGGTCTTGGGACCCGCTGCGTAGGTCGTGTGGGCGGTTCGGACCATCCGCACCATACACACGACCTACGCAGCGGCTTTCAAGACCACTATCCATCCACAAACTCGGTGCAGAAACCCATATGCTGCAACTCAACATCTAATGCTCCTGATGATGGGCGTATGCGCCCGATACATGTAGAGCCAAGAATACATCAATAAAATTACCTCGTTGCATCAAGTTGGCATTTCACATTATTTCATGAGGAAGATGCACGGTCAAACAACCCTCAAGCGAATTTACATTTTATACACACCGAAAAGTGACGTCGTTTCTTTCGTAAAATTAAAATGACGAACCCCTCCTTCCTCCTCAATTGTCCTCTCTCACAAAGGTTCACGGTACATAACGACCGCGTGAATTAACGAATGTTCTCCGCGAACACCGAGGCTAATGAGCATTGTCCATGAAATGCCCCTCCCGCTTTCTCATATATATATATATATATTACAAATGTCCCATTTATCGTTTCCCCGAACACGGCAAATGTTACGGTATGTCCCGACGGATGCCGGCTTTCTATGCTACAAACTTGAGGCGCACAGACGCATGATAAATGGGACACCTCTATACAGACATACACCACGTATAGGCACCTACATGCTAGACAGCCTTCACAGTTGTCTGGTTAACTCAGCTAAAACTGCCAATAAAACTGCACTAAACTGGTATGTTAGTAAACACAGTCAACTACATTGCTGATAATGAAAACAGTCCACTGAGAAACACATCAAAATCGTGTCGCCTAATGCCATGACACGTAGAGCACATCCACAACATCACGCCTGCTTATTTCAGCAGCTATTAAAAGACACACACATGGACGAAGAATGTTTTATTGAGTTTTCAACCCTTTCCTCGTTACAAGCAAGATACAACATAGGTCCGTGTCCTTAATGTTATATAATGTTACTGGTCCATGTAGGCCGGGCAGCTCAGTCGGTATAGCGACTGAGCTGCGGGCTGGACGGTCCGTTATCGAATCCCGGTGGGGACGAGATTTTCCGCCCGTCCAGACCGGTCCTGGTGCCCACCCAGCCTCCTGTAAAATGGGTACCGGGTCTTTCCCGGGGGTAAAGTGCGGCCGGGGCGTGCTGCTGACCATTCACCCCCTTCTAGTGCCGCGGTCATGGAAGAATAGAGCTATACCTCTACCCACCCTCTGGGCCACACAAGTCCTGTAACGGGATCACTTTTACTGGTCCGTATATTTGACAGCTAGTATTACCGGACAAGACACCCGGCGACCAAAAATTTCACTTATTTGCATATTCAGAATAAAAGTTTATGTGAAACTATGAAAGGGAAATATGCTTCTCTGCCGAAAACGTCAAAATTGAAAATATATGACCCCCCAGGAAGTTTTCTTCCAGTTAAGAAGTAAAAATAGGATACCTACCATTGATTATGGTGTAGAAACAAAGCACGTGTTCTAGATAGCTCGCCATATCACGTGTTGCTAAGGTGTGTTGTACACGTTATTGTAGGTTCGTGTGGCACCAAAATTCGACACGGTCAGAGGGAGGCTGCGCAATGACGTGACGTACTACCCAAGTTCCTTCTTCTGCACGTATCATTAACCGCAAACCTAGTCTGTTCACCTGCGGAGTTACTTCCGAAACAATCTTTTGGATTTAATATTACGCTCTTTGGTTATAATGTCATGTAATCTCACAGGAATCAACGATTCTAAGAACTCCAACATCTCCATCCCAGTACAGATCCATCAGATTTTCGATTCGAGTCGCTGGACGGGAAATATGTACACATACATATGACAACTTAGGGGAGATATACATGCAAATACTATAATCCGAACAGACATTGCAGCGTTCTAGCATGGCTGATTTAATCAGAACCAATTAAGAGGTAGTTTATTGTAAAGTGAATGTGGAGATACTGAAGGTACAGCTGCACGTCAGGAAATACATGCAGGACATTCGCGAGGAATAATTGTCATATTTTACTTCATTTAGTGGCAAGCATCGAATAACGGCATGACCAGTGAATGATAAATTGTGAGAAACATGGCAGGAAGCGGTAGCGATATTATTTAAGGAACAATCTCAGCGCACGTGCGTCGGTAAGGGCAGAGAAAAACTTGGATAAACATTTGTCAGAAGAGTGCATATACTGGCGGCATTTGGACACGACCTCCCAGAAACGAAGCAGCATACATAAAAGATTTGATTTCGAGATTTAGTGACAGGTTAATTTTAAAATGTATCCCATTGCCTTCTGCATACGCATTCGAGTCTCATCCTACTAGTATTCGCTGGTTATCCTACGATCACCCATGAATTTCCCCAGTACTTCCGGGCATTTATGATGAAAGTAAGCCCACCTCACACAAAGCTTTCATCGCTTCTTTCCAAACTTTTTCCAACACATTAGTCACTCATTATTCAAATACTGCACTTTATCCTGAGCTACTGACAGCGGCACTAAATAAACCAGTTATGTACAAATAAATCGGTGGGGGACTGCGGTACACACAGGCGCGCAAACCTGCCACCTTCGAAAGGTAATTAGGGGCGAGTGGCAGAGGCAACACAATAGAGTGCGACACTAATTAGAACCAAGGGCCTTCCGTGCCCGATTAATTGGCTTCATAGTATACCGCCACTTTGTCGGCTAATTAGTGTAATATTCAACGTTAATTAAGGTATGAGGCACAGTTCACACGATGGCAAATGCACGTAATGTACTGGGTTTTTCGTGACGCAATAGTGTGTTAGACGCTGATCATCAATTGCTGTATACTCAGACATAGGGGCACGTGGTAGCACTGTGCTACAAGCCGGAAGGTCGCGGGGTTCGATTCCCGATTATGTCACTGAAATTTTCATTGACATAATCCTTCCGGTCGCACTATGGTCCTGGGATCGACTCAACTTGTTACAGAAATGAGTACCAGGAGTATTTTCTTGGGGGCAAAGGCGGCCGTTGCATAGGGCTGACAACCTTACAATCTTCATGTGCCGATTGTCTTGAAATCTGGAAGTCTCAGCCTCCTAAACTTCCATAACAAGGTGGTAATGATACGAATGTTAACCGGTGTACCCCATGTCTCACGTACGTTTTCATGGCGCAGATTTGGAACTCCAAATGACACAGACTGAGGGCGACACAGTGGCTGCAGGATGCTCCAGATGTGACACGCGAAGCATCGCAAGCCAGCCGGAACAACGTGTGAAGTGAGCCTAGCACATCGCGCGTTCGCTAGAGTAACGATTTCCAGACTTAAACAGTCGTGAGCGCGAATTACTTTCCAAGTGTCTGAATTCCGGGCTTGATTCATACAAGGAAAAAGCTGGTCGGTCGCCGGGCATTAATGTAACTACAGTCCAAAACCTGGAGATTCCAGCTCTTTCCTATTCCCTCCCCTTCATATAATCATATTTTTCTAATCATCATCATGACCCTTCATTCAGGTTAACAGGCAAACTTTATTGGAGATGACGGTTTCTGGGACATAGCTACTCTTCGGTCCTGAATACCCAGGCAGTTCTTTCCTCTAACACAATATACAGCGCCGCTTCTCAGAACACCGCAGTATTCATATTCAGCGCAGTGAAAAACTAAAATATCGCCTGATTATAAAATCTATGGGCTTTTAGACAGCAAACAGAATAAGGCTGAAAATTCTGAACTGAATAACAGAAAACATTTCCTGAAATTTACCTGCTTTTAATTTCTTCGTGAAAGCAATTTTAATTTGTTAGTGTGATTCCCCCAAAATTGAGTCTTCCATGTTCTAAAGAATCCTTCAGATATCATTAAGTTATAATTTTGTGTTTAATTCCGGTGACATACATGTAAAGAAACAGATAAATATTATCAAAATTTCTGTCAGAAAATTTTGACGGGAAGACAATTTCGGAGGCAGACAGACAAACGTAGATGAGAGATGACTGAGGATAGGAAAATTTGTAGTAAACTGGTATACAGAGAATAAGCAAAGGGTCAAGTGGAGGTCTTTATTTAAAAAATAGGTCACAAGTCTTCGGGTACAGTACAAGGAGGAAATATGAAATTATAGTGACATATTACGACGAGGAAACAGGAGTTTAATTTAATATCAGTAATTGATACAGTAAACGACAGATGTGATGACAAGGAAAGACAGATCAAGGTACAGAAAATGTCCGACAAGAGTTCATCAGCATTGTATCGGTGCTAGAATTTCAGCCGGGGTAAAAGCACAAGTATGGAATGTTATAATAGTAACGAAATAATTTGAATAGCTCGGTTACCAGCAGGAGTGTGGAAGTTGAAAGGAATTAGAAATAAAACAAATTGCTGAATTGTTTAGAAACTATGTACCGGAGAAATGTATTTTTAAATTAAAAATGACAGGATTTGAAAGAGGAAGTGTTTTATAAAAAAAATATTAAGCTGCGATAACAAATCCCAAAGTGAATCTGTACATATTACATGCATTTAACGGAGAAGGGTTGACCACCGTAAAAACGTGGTGTTAATCGGTAGGTAGTTTCAGACATAGTAAGGAAATGATGACGATGATGATTATGATGATAAATAATAATAATAATAATAATAATAGATAGAAGGTAAAGATGACCCTAGAACAGGCCACGAAAGCCCAGAGGGAGAGTAGATGTAAGCTTTACTTTTTCTTTAACCTCGGCGCTAGGTGGGAGTGGGTAGTCAACGCCACGATCCGGTCGCTTTACCCGCGGGGAAGACCCGGCGCCCATTGTACAGCAGGCTGGGTGGATCCCAGGGATGGCCTAGATGGGTGCGGAAAATCTCGCCCCCATCGGGATTCGATCCCCGAAACGCCGAGAAAGTAGCGAGTCGCTATACCGACTGAGCTATGCCGGACCACGATAATAATAATAATAATAATAATTCTAGTTTATTCGCGTGCTGACTCAACAGACCGACGGCATGAACATGTATTACGGAGAAAAGTCAGCTACATATAATATAAATAATTAAGACTTAAAATAGAACATTAAAGAACATTTAGAATACAAAGCAACAAACAAAGGCAGCTATAGAGAAAACACAATATTGAATATAATGTGCATGTTACAAACAATGTGTACAAAAGGAGATAAAACATAAAAAGCAGATGAAAATACAGTACTATAAGATAATGCTGAGTAAGCCAATGCAAGTATCTAAGGAATTAAATACAGATATAAATGTCTATTATTATTATTATTACGCTCTTAGCGTAATAATGGGTTCAAATCACAAGCAAGCCACTCCGAATACGAAAATGCCTTAAAATTTGAGTTCGTAACTGTGTCTTTTTCCTGCATTGGAACTTTTCACTTGAACGGTAACACTAATTATATGCATTCCGCGAAGCCAGGGCAGATAGACTTCGGGCTTGGACGAAAGCAGAATTCGATTTTGAAGATTTTAATCGACACTATCTCGCGCTACGGCTTTTTGTTCAGGGAAACGATTAGTAATTTTAACCTACGAGTATCCCAGAGTGCCCTCTGTAAAATATTGGGCAACCAACGAAAAAGGGACCTCTTTCGTTGGCTGAACAATCATGTTAAGCCGAAGACATATATGACAGAAGTACACTCACGAACGGCGAAATACCGATATGTCGAATAAGTAAGATCTGACAGTTCTGTCAGTCGATCACTGTACATCCAGTAACAACGGCGGTCACCTTTCTTTCATTACCGGGGACAGCGTAATACGAGAAGGTGCATCGTTTTAACAATGCCGTGAAGAACCGTTAATACTCTGTACTTCAGCTAATTTATTTATTATTATTATTATTATTATCATCATCATCATCATCTCCTTTATGTAAGGTGTTTATACTTATATTCCTGAGACAAACTATGTCCCTAGGGAATACAGTGTTGCAGCTATTCTGTTGTTACTATTCATGGTGCTTATATCATTAGTTTCAGTGTTGAATCTATTGTACTTTTACA
>Ga0131853_10016990_pt1 | contig 13272 bp, 9 predicted proteins | sample TergutLab28metaG_FD_92764 | JGI IMG/M metagenome (GOLD analysis project Ga0131853, IMG submission 92764) | Labiotermes labralis P1 segment gut microbial communities from Petit-Saut dam, French Guiana - Lab288 P1 (version 2) (version 2) | ecosystem: Host-associated > Arthropoda: Insects >...
CAATTCAAGCTTAATGGAACAGTGAATCGTCATAATTGTGTTTACTGGGCACCAGAAAATTTACACGTTCATGTTGGCAAGGCGGTCAATCTACCGGGGGTGAATGTCTGGTGTGGACTGTCAGCTAGGGGAGGTTTAATAGGACCCTTCTTCTTTGAAGGTACTGCTACTGGTGAAGCGTAACTGGAAATGCTACGCTCATCTATTTTACCAGCTTTATGAAAACAGTGATGTCTTCTACCAACAAAATGGGGCACCCCCACATTACCACTAAGACGTGCGGGCTTTCCTGGATGAGAATCTGCAAGGACACTGGATAGGACGAAGAGGTACATTTGAATTCCCACCACGTTCACCAGATTCAGCACCTCTGGACTTTTACCTTTGGGAGACCTTGAAGGATGTCGTGTATCGCAAGAAACCGGCTACGCTGTGGGACCTTCGTGCAGAAATTAGAGCGGCATGTGCAGCAATCCCCACAAACACTTTGACCGAGGTTGCTCAATCAACTTCTCGCCGTTGTAATAGGTGTCTAGCCGCTAAAGGCAACCACTTTCAGCACCTCCATTAACTGTACAGGTACAGGAAACTTGTATTGTGTTCTATTGTAACGTGTATTCAACTTGTGATGTATAACTAAAGCCAGTACTAACGTACAACATAGAGTTTTCTTTCGTTAAAGTTTGTATACATTTTTATGGCGGACCCTGTATTTTGAGTGGGAACAACCCCAGCGAAGAATAACCAAATGTCATGCGATTACACCCATAGTATGGTGTACGTGTACATTAACATGCAACAAGCTCAGCCATTAGAAGCATTATGAAGACTGTAAAAATTTCTACAGGCTGCTTTGGGTTACGATTAGCTACAAGTGCGTGAGGCATCGATACTGGATCCATTTTGGCACTTCGCCTCAGTAATATTTAAACGTTCAGTCCTTCTCACACAGAAAATCCAACCTATCTCCACTGGTAAGAACTACCTATTACAGTAAATATTCAGGGTTTATTCTGAGTATAACATGAAATACTGACCCCTAATTACATTCTAGGGGAAAATAAAGAGAAATTTTCATAACAAAGTAGATGTCGATGAAAGGCATGGCAACCAATGTGCTTCAAATGGTTATTTAGAGTCCACGTCAGTGTGGCGAGCAAGTATAGATTAATTGCAGAAAAAAAGACATGCAACACTATTAGCACTTCATCAAGCCGGTTTAAAACCCGTAATCTGCTGCACTGAACATGAGCTCCTTACTCTTAAACCACCTAAAAGAATGACAGTTTTAATAAGCTTGTTACGTTCTTCATGGTGTTTATAAACTTGAGGGTGGGGAAAATATTAAAGTGTCTTAATAAAATGGCGGCCAGGATAGCATATTCGGTATGGGGTACCGTTACGAGCTGGACGGTCCGGGGACCGAATCCCAGTGGAGACCAAATTTTTTTGTGGGTACAGAGCGGCTCCGAGGCCCACCCACCAGGTCTCTACCAGTGTAAATCGGCCGGAACGTGGTGCCGACCATCCACCTTCCTCTAGTGCCGGGTTGCGAATGGGTAGGAGCTATACCTCCCCTCCGAGCCCGTATTGGCATGTCATGTGGTGACCTCTGCCTTGCGCTTTAAAGAAATGGGTGCAAATATGTAGATGGGGGACCTCACCGAATATCGCGATAGAATAAAGAGCACGTCTGTTCCTTAATCGAGAGTTTTAGCGTTCAAATTTAAATCTAGAGAGCCGATACTCTGATACTTTTCGTATTTTTCCTCAATCTCTCCAAACAAACGTCATGATAGCACCTCAAATTAGTGCATAACCCGTCTCTTCCATATCATTTCCAAAATCACGTTCACCGACCATCCAGCCATTCTACTCTATACAGTCTGAGTCAAACAACTTCGTCAGTGAAACCATAAATAACAAGACAGGCAATGTGCGTACATATAACGTAACACTGAGGCGCATTCGCGCAACCACTGATGCCGTGTAAAAGCAATAAGCATTAAAATTCTAAATGTATGTTTGAAGCCTTAGTTATCAAGTATATTAAACGCTTGCGCCGTGTTATATTGCCATCTGTGGTCTCTCCGGTTCTACCATATTTTTACACATTATGTCATAAACGGAACGATTTTCCAGGAAAATTTATTGAACATAAAATGTGTGTTTTGATTTTCTCTACAACTTTTGTCCGAGCCATTATTAATTCTAAGAAGAATTCGGCGAGATATTATCATAAATGTACTTATGTCTTTGTGTAAAGCATCATATATGCTTGTCAGTTTGTAATGAAACTTGAATTTTCTCAAAAGATTTTTCGAAAAATACCAAATTTCATGAAAATCCGTCCAATCGAAGCCGTGTTGTTTCATCTGGACGGACGGACGGAAAGACAGACAGGCAGAAAGACATGATGACACTAATAGTCGTTCGTCGCAATTTTGCGAATGCGTCTAATAAAATCAAACAAGTATATAAATATATAAATAAGGTACTAATCAATTAATGGAGTGTCATTACGTAATGTTAATCGCAAAACCTGATTCTCAGAACAGACGAACACTAACAGTTTCGAATAGTGTTACACACTACGAACGCAGCCGGTGCAGGCAGAAGAGGTCTACACGTGTGACGACGACCATTCGAACAGCCGCGTGGATGGAGGAAATTCCCACCTATAAAAGCAGTGCCGGAAAGCGGCAGCTACCATACAGTGATTTGCTCGAGTGCAGTGTAGTGGTGATAGCACACTTCGCGCCTGCAGGTAAGCCGGTATTTCGTAATGAAACAAATACCTTGTGTGTTTGTGAGTCTGAATGTGTGCGCACGCGTGTTTATCCACCAAGCATTTTTGAACGGCATTAGCTAAATTTAACGTCTGAAAACAAACAAACAACGTGGAAGTACTTTGTGCAATGCTCCCCAGTATCCGAAAGATCACTGCTTGTATGTGAAGCTCCCTCCGCCTTGACCACTTGTACTTCTGCTAATAGTAGTATTCAGAGAAAGATGGGTATGGAATATCAATGGATTCAAATTGACTGGGAAAAACCGAAGTAGTGGAAGTAAACCCGTCCCATTGTCGCTTTGACCACAACAAGTCTCACATGGAGTGGCTCGGGATCGAATTCGAGTCTCCGTCGTGACAGGCTGGCGATTAACAGCTTGGCCCATGGTACAACCTTGAGACTTAACTGAAACTACATTATGTATAAATATTCGGTTTTACCGTCAGATGGCACAGTGTGTTCCAATTAGAAAGATCAGTCTCTTACTTGGGAAGTAATGGCTGTTATTGTGGGAATCACAAGAGTGCGTAGGTACTAATGCGTGGACAAAATTAAAAGAGTTTTAGTGGTAAACCTTGTGGTCCATACAGTAACCATTATGTTCTAAAGTGTAAGCATGCACCTATTAGAATATCCCAGGCTTCAAAGGAAGTTAACCTTGCATCGACATACAGCTGCCGATTATACTGCTGACACTGTAAACGAAGGTGCTACGAACCTCCGAAACGTCGGTAGATATCAGTGAATTAACAAGGCCGGGCATCTCAGAAGACTTGAATTTTCAGCACCGCCGCAGGAGCCGGTTACATTTTACTCGTCTCTTTACATACCACCTACAGTGCGGCGATGTTAGGTTCGAAAAGGGTAAAACTGGTGCCATCGGTCAATAATAGGCGTTAATACTGGCTAAAAGACTGCAATTTGATTTACTGCAGAAGCAAACGTTTTTCTTTTCGTCATGGCTTCAAGGCCAGCTATGAAGCCCACGCAGTCTCCGGAAGTGGGTCCTGAAGGACACTCATCCGTGATCACAGCGACCTCAGCCGAAAGCTGAGCTTTCGGTTTTAAGGATAATCGTAGCCTTACTTCGGCGTTCCCTACGTTCCTTAGTGGCGTGGATCTTGTACAGTACATAGTTTCACCTTTTATGTTGAATACGGTTGTCTCAGTCTGAAGGAGAAACGGGGAGGGGGATTTAATAATAGAATGCCAGTACGATATTTGGCATCTGAAAAGGGCGAACAAACACGGGAGCTGAAAAAATCTTAATTAATTTATCAGTTTTTTTGCACGGGTCTAAGTAATGTTATGACGGTAAGTGGTGAACGAAGCCGTGTGGAAAAGACATGGAACGGCGATAATAGCAAGTGCTTTAAGTAAACAGAATGAGAGGGCGTGGACCAGACAGACACGTTTGGTTCTGGACAGATTCGTGGCGAACTCTTGTTAAGAAACAAGGAATTTCTTGAGTAACTGGCTGTAAGAGAAACCGAAGATACCGAAAATTTAATAGTGAAGTCCGCATTTTGTACTGCATACAGACTATATTTACAGTCCGCTGATGGACAAATATCTAATGGGTGATATATGTAGCTTGGATGGGAGTGACAAGCATTTCTGGCTGGAGAACATGAAAATACACTTTGCAGAACGGAGGGGAATACGGACAGGAATTCTGAGGCGGATTCCATGCATCCGCACTGCTGTAAACTGGCATAATGTAGCTTCCGGTGCTTGGATTTTGTGATGAAGGTAATTAATCTTATTGCTGCAAATGAAGAGGAAAAATCCCTGAATCACTGAATAGTAAATGGTTTCGTACATTTTAGTATGAATACGAGCACTTTAGCTGTTGGTAAATTGCAGAATTGTAATTAATATATATTAACTCATCAGGTGATCCGTACGCTTATAGACGTAACTTGGGGGTGCAAGGGGGGGAAATGCCTCCCCCCCCCATTATTTGTTCTGTACGAGAATATTCTTTGGCTAGTAATTTGAAGAGGGGGGAAAACAGACATATTTTCTAAACGATTATTTTGGTGGCGTAAAGACAAAAAAAGAAACTTCTGCAATTTACGGAACACAGAATAAGGGCATGGTCTATCCCCCCCCCCTCTGCCCCCACCCAGTGTTATTAGCCAAGTTAACACCTATGCAATTATTGAACGTAATATTTGTGCCCTATCATGAAAGAGGATGGTTTCATGGTTTCACTGCGCCGAAAATCCATTTCCTCAACTTTGTTACCCCATGTCCGACCCTACAGAATATAACATTCATTTTATAAGTTAAGAAATTTATCACAATTTATGCAGCTAGGAGTTTTATTAACGTATTTAGTAAATGGACTGGGTTCTCTGGTCCACTTCAAGAAACTTCCTTTTGTTATTCTTCTTCCATGCAGTCTCCTTCTTTTCATGTAATTCTGCATTATGTAAACTATCTTTGTAATTTACAGTGTTTTATTATTTCGTAATTTTGACGTCCGTTACTTTGCAGGAGCATAAGAAATCTCATGCGTGAATATTCCCATATTCTCCTGTAATTCCTTCTGGCAACATATTTCCTGCTTCTAATATATTCGGGTAGGATGCAGTGATGTGTAGGGTTTGTAAAATATATCTTTTCTTGTGGTTTCTGAAATATTTGTTTATTCATTTAACAACGCTGTCGTATCTCAGATTCTATACCATCGAATAATAGGATGATAGATGAAAAGTGAATGAAAGAGGACGTAGAAGGAAGCCGTTGTAGAATAATTTCAGTTACTTTACCAGAACTTGTGTGGGGGAACGGAAGAAAACCACGAAGACCTTTCACGACATCCTCGCGAATACGAAACACCAGTTTTATCCTCCGGTAGCAACGTTCGGCTAAATATGTTCGTCTTACTGCATTTAAGTTAAGCACCTGCGACTGCAATAAACGAACATCATCTTTATCAAAATGCTGTTAAGAATGAGTTCCAAAATACTTTGTATGAGAAAGCAGGGTACCCACTGTGATATCTTACCAAAACTTTTCTTACTCCACGATTGGCTTTCCGTTACTGTTGCAGACGCATTTTCCTCCTGGCGTTTTAATGAGCCATTGCAATGCATTCTGCGAATAGTGCGTCAGTCACGTACATTATATCACTGCTGATGTAAGCTAAGTGACAGGTTGTAAATACCATGGTCAAGCAGTGCCTCAGGCTGTTGGGTTCTTCATTTCCTGCTGTTGCCATCTTTCCCATATTTAAAATGTGTGGACAGGCAGCTGATTCTCAGAAGTTGATTAGTCAAGTCTCTCATATGCTAGTACATCAAACACTTCAACTTGCAAAGGACGTTGTAGATAAATCGAACCCGACCGACGGAATAACGAATGATTGCAGTGCTACGTTGCCGTAGACCGCGTAGCAGTGCTGATTTGTGTTCCTGAACACCACGGTTCCAATATTCGCCTAGAAACCAGCTATATATGTACTTAACAGAGGATCTGTGTGCTTTTTCGTAGTGCCTCAGGCAAATGCCTGTATAGTCCGTTATATTAGGACTATGCTGCGTCTTACTTGCCAATCCATCAATTATTCATTGAACTTTCTATAATTCGACGCTGTATATCCTATACGTGGCCCCAGCTAATGAAAGAGTCATTAAAAAAACTATAAAGGATTACTGGAGAAACAACTGAAGAAAATATAAATAAATAAATATAAATGAATAAATTCCCAGAGTAGACAAGAAAGGTACACAAAATTCCCACATTGCAACAAAAAAATGAGTTACAGAAGTTGTCTACTTTCGAAGCGTGACAAGATAATCGGTACATATTCCACCGCCAACCACCTCCTCTACTAGCTGGCGTTACTTTGTGTTTCGAAGAGACTTATAAGGAAGTTCTAACAAATAAAACTGCATTTAAATTACATAAAGACGAGAAAAATTCAGGAAATTCTTGTTACCATTTAATTAGGACTTTTTGTCTTCTGGGTCGCTATATAAGAACGTGAAGATTAAAATATTTGAACTACAACTGGCTTTGTATGGATGTGAAAATTGGTTTTACACATTAAGGGAAGAACATTGTTGGGGGGGGGTGGGGGAGGTTGACTGTATTCAGTACGTACCGTGCAGTCACTATACACATCATAGTATAGCTGTGGCTTTGTGTACTACAACGGTTGTGTACCGCGATGGATACATTAAATAAAATATACGGGTTGGATTATGGGTGTTTGAGAAGTGAAGTACCGTCGAAAATGTGTCAACCTAAAAGGGAGGAAGTAATAAAGGCTGGAGAAAATTGCACGTTGAGGACCGTCATAGTTTTACACATGCCACATTTATGATGATGATCAAATCGAGGATAATGAGACTACAGGACATGTAACACGTATGTGATGCACTGAACAATTTTGTCTGAAAACCTGAAAGTAGGAAACCACTTTGCGACTCTAAGAGTAAATAAGAAGAATATCACACGTATAATAAACAATTAACGGAGAGAAAAAAAAAGAAGTTCAAACAGACGATGCAGAGAACGTACAATATCCACATTATGTTTCTGTCTTCAGGTAACAGGTTAAAAATATTTTGCCTTTATTTTCACGCATTCGCCGTTTAAAGAACTGATAGGATTACAGTTTCAGAATGGACAAAAATAGACCCAAGTCCTTTACAAACAGGACGGACACACAGGTACAGAGGGGCCCTAGCAAGATGGTAAGATGATTGCCTTTGAAGAAGGAAGAAGCCATATGACGTAATCCTTGACTTAGTGCGGGAGTGTACGTATATGTGTGTGTGGGGGGGAGGGGGGTAGTCATTGGGCCATTCCAAACATTTGTATCCGACCTGTATACCATGATACTGGAATTACGAACTGCTCTTTTTACAAACTTGCGTTCTCCAGCGTTAGCCTCCTGAATGTAGTATGCGAGTGAAAGTCTTGTCGCGGACGAGTAATTGTCGTTTTGTTGCACGAACGAATTGTTTTATTATGGGACTGAAATTTCAGTGGTTGGTTGGTTTGTTGCCTGGTTCTTTGTGTTTCCAGGAACTGACCTCGATGAAAACACTTTGATAAACTGCCTACAACGGAAATGGATGCAAATGATCGATACTGCGGAAATCGTTTCAAAATAATAAAATGACGCGATTACAGAACAGAAACCACGAAGTATGATCGTGCACCTGCCGGTCAAAAAGTAAAGTACTGTTTTGTCGCAGAACAACACAACGAATGAATAAAAATTATTGCATGTATCACTGAAACTTGAATTGTTCTTGTTCGAACAAGTGACATTCGCGTAAAAATCATTCGTATAAATAACGTTTGGGTTCAAACACTGTTCACATTTTATGTTTATTGGACCATGCATCATTGTAATAGTTGAAGAACAAAAGTAGTGTCCGTGTTGCAGGTTGAAGCACAGCTTCAGCCTGCAACACGGACACTACTCAAACCCAGCCGCGCCAAATCTCCAACACACAACGAACCGCGAACAAAACGACCGATGTGATAATTCAACAGCACAGTCGCAAGCTCCTGATGATGGATATATTAATGTCCGAAACATGTTGAGTACATAAGAAGTTAAATAAAATTGCAAATGACATCAAGTTGGTCTTTTATTCTTCATTTGTTCACGTGTTTGGTATAGCAATCTAGTCACAATATGACACCTTAAACACATTAGATCCACTTTAAGAGAAATGTGGCAAGCATATACTTAGAGTAATGTTTGAAAATGTACCAGGTACCAAACGGGAGAAAGAAGCCCACGATCCAGAAATATTTATTTACTTTCTGTGTTTAGATTCACCTTGCCCTATGTATTAAACATTTGCTTATTCATTACTCTGTATGACTTTCGCATGCTCGCAACGTAATCTTGAAATATAATCACAGATAATTAAACTTTCAATCCTATGATGCAAATAAAAAACCGACGTAGTCTAAAACAAAGTTACCAGTGGAGCGAATACCCTTGTTTCACTGGCGCTGTAATTTCAAAATACATGTACTAGGTGTCTGCCGCGAAGCTCCCAAGTCGAGCAGACGTAAGTCTTTCTAGTGACATAATGGATGCTGTGTGGGTGGTTAATTTAATGTTAACGCTGCATCAGTTATTTTTAAGTATACTGTGTACCATAATAAATGTTCAGGCGGCCTTGGTTTCAATCGCTTCTACCCATTTTCATTATGTAATCCTGTCATTATTACCATTTCGTGTTCCTTTGCAGACAAACCTGCCCTGAAGATGCGGAGAACCTCCTAGTGGATACAGGAGACGCAAAACCATTCCAGAGCACTTCCAATTCACAATGCTACCGCTGCTGTTATTCCTGCTCGGACTCGAAGTTAGGGCCATCATAGGAATGCCACAGTTGACTGTCGGGTCCATTTCGTCTCCGCCCGATCAGGGCTTTGCATTAGAGTATCACGACACCATTAGGACCACAGAGGTAAGTGTTCATTACGCAGACAACTTCTGCGAACTGATAACCCTCTGTTTAGTTACACCACCCGTGTTTCTGTTAAAGGGTCCTCAAGAGTTGTGAATCAGTATTATAGTATTTTGTGTACAGGTTATCACATTTTATAAGACTTTAGAGTAAAGCTAAAGATAAAGCTGTCCCTTTGCCCAAGCATCATGCTTTGAAGGTATATGGGAGAATGGAGGAAAGCTCCACACATACTCTTAACCACGTGATTAGACGAGGTTGTCACCCTACAGCTTCTGCTGCTTTCACTCCAGCGCTTTCAAACTTTGCTTTCATAGCCGTTAAGGTTTTAAATGCAAGAGTGCCTTTTTATACGTTCTTTGCATGGTGGAGATAGAGAATACCAAGTGTCTGTTAGACTGTCTTTTCTGCACTCGAAAACCGCTGAATGGATATCCTTGCAACTCAAAATGCACATTCTGCCATTCCAAGTTCGTACTTTTAATTGAGCGTAAGCGTCTGTTGTTTTCGGTGTGATGAATATTCTGTCTGTGATCATCTGTCCGTCTCTGTGAAACAGCTTCGCTCTTACCAGTCTTCTGTCCTTCCGTTTGAAACAGTTTTGCTGTAATCGTCCGGTTTGTCCCGACTGAAATTCACTGTAAGCTGACGAATGGTGATAAAGTCGGCGTTCGGATTCTTGAGTAAAATACCTAATATGCATGGTAGTAGCAAAGACTGTAAGGCAAGCCTCGTACCTAAAGCTTTGCAGTGTGAAAGCGTACAGGAATATTGGGTGTAAGATACCATGCGTTTTCCACTTACGCTCTCAGCCCTCTGGTCGCGGAGTAAAATATTTAAATTTTACAGCAAACTTTATGTAAAACATGAATTGTTTATGACCAAACAAGACGGCATTATGAAATACCCTGAATTTTGTGGACAAAAGACGGAGATTGTGCAGCACGTCTAAAAGAATCCAGTAAGTACATCTGTTGAGTAAATACATGAATTCCGGTCTTTGGGTGGTAGCGGTACTTACTTAATTACTTATTTACTTACTTACTCCATGGAGCAGAGTCCTTCTTGAGGAGCTAACCGGTTTGCAGCTAGTCAAGAAAACCCCCGCATTTTACGGAACCCGAAGGCTCATTACCACATTCACAAGTGCCCGCCGCCTGTCCGTATCCTGAGCCAGCTCGATCCAGTCCATACCCCCACATCCCACTTCCTGAACATCCATCTTAATATTATCCTCCCATCTACGCCTGGGTCTCCCCAGTGGTTTCTTTCCCCCATGTTTCCCCACCAAAACCCAGTTCACGCCTCTCCCCTCCCCTATACGCGCTACATGCCCCACCCATCTCATTCTTCTCGATTTTATCACCCTCACAGTATTGGGTGAGGGGTACGGAACATTAAGCTCCTCATCATGCAGTTTTCTTCATTCCCCTGTTATCTACTCCCTCTTAGGCCCAAATATTTTCCTCAACACTCTATTCTCAAACACTCTCAGCCTACGTTCATCCCTCATTGTCAGCGGTAGCGGTACTTGCGTCCTATATACGTAGGAAGGGCTGTGGCTAAAGGTGTTTTCCAATTACGGTCTTAAAAAGACGCGCGTGGTAAACACCATGCCATTACTTTCGGGGAGCAACCGATATTTACTAGACAACGAAACTGCCACGTGGAGCGAACAGCGTAACCACTGCCTCAGGTATTATTTTTGGTTAGGCAGATGTTCTTTTGCCTCATTCGAGTAGATTGCGTTGCAATGTACGTAAGAGCCACCACTATCAAATACTGCGATGTCACGTATTAAGAAGGCGCTGCCGTAAAACCAGGTTGTGCAAGTCGTCTTATGTTACAGAGATATGATGTCGAAATTGACGGTTGTCACCGTCAGCTGTTTGTGAATAAGCACTGGAAAGCTGTGACTGGGCGTATTCCGTAACGATATTGAATAGTCAGTAAATCCTTGTGAGTCAAATGCATTAGTGAGACGATTCCTTCAGTCCCTTCGACGAATTCCGGGATATCTCCTTAAAATAGTCAAGACCGATCCCATCTGCGGCAATGCTAACACACCATTCATTAACTTCTGGTATTGTTGCTGTAACTACCTGAAAACTCACAAATGTGAATGGAACAACTTCCTCACTGACATGCAACAGAGGAGAAACAGAATTTCCGGGTACAATGCATGTACCCTACTTTCCTAATGCCGACCCTAAAACTCAGGTATGGTTCATGTCTTATTGATACCACGAGAATTTACAAATGAATAAACCGATATTTAGTTCATGAATTATAATGCTGGACCCATGAGTGCATGACCGTAACACTGAATAGTAAGGTACTCACTCATGCAGACTTACTTCTTGTAACTGTTGTTATTATTATCATCATCATCATCATCATCAGTATCAGTTTTTTTTAAGATTCGCGACTGAAACGTAAATTGTTTGCTCAAATTTGCTATATATGACTTCTTTATTTCGGGGCGTCGTCGCGTTTTAAATTGTTGACCGATGAGCAGTCCCGCGTTTCGTATTACCATAAGTAATTATCGGGGCCTGCACACTCAGGGTGCTCTGTACTTGTGATATATTTTGAAGATTTATGCAGCAGGTTCGCCTGAATTTCGGTACGTTGGCCTGGCTAGTAGATTACATTATATCGCTTTCCACAAAACAGTCATATTTCAATGCAGGATGTCATGACAGAGCTTGTAGTAATCGTTAGGCTGGAAAATAGGCCGGTTGGCTCCTGCAGTTCGTATTTGTGGGTAGTGCTGAATCTATGTTGAAAATATATTCCATCGTTAGAGCGTAATTCTTAACGTTAAGAAGAATGGTGATGAGTTTTAAAACTACACGGCGCAGAAAATAGAGTTAACCAAATAAAGCGTAGGTTGTGTATATCAGATTATATATTAAGTGTTTACAACCACTGGAGGCAGCCAAATTAATTAGGTGACAATAATACATTCAATACTCAGAAACCAAACAGATGTAGCACACGGGTTGATCCAAGCTCAGGCTGCCATTGCACTATATATATATATATATATATATGTGTGTGTGTGTGTGTGTGTGTGTGTGTGTGTGTGTGTGTGTGTGTTCTTATAAGAGTAAATACACGCTATAATTTCCCAAAGAATCAATTCATAGCAAAGAAAGAGTACAACATCTCTGCCGACCCACTGAGTAAAGAAGCACAAAACTACAGCACGCTAATACTGGACTCCAAAATGGAGACGTGCTTTACGCGAACATGTCCAAATGGCTATATTTTTATGGTAAACAGCTTGAACCTGATAGAAGTTTCGCAGTGTTTTCGTTCTTTTCAAACCCGTTTCTTTTTCAGTCAGACCTAAATGTCTCCACTTTGTGGTTCGACTGATCCCCCGATTCATTCGATCAGTTCATGACTGCATAGTTCATCTCGTGACGTTTATTGCAACTTTGGCAGCATTATAGAGCTGTTTAAACATATTCAAGATCCAAATTTGTTCAGACATTCCGAACTGCTAATAAGTTGTGGGAACAAGCAAAACTGTACCCAGGACTCCTTCAGCATTTGCATCACGGCTGCGTTCTTTGCTTGCGAACGCTTTTTAAGTCAGGACTGACAAACTGGGTAAGTTAACTTCATTAAAATGTAAAGGTAGGTCGTTTCCTGTGCACGCCGTGAAGGCATATGGGGAGTTGAGGCAGTAGGCATAAGTGAGTGATCAGCTTCACGCCCCGTCCGATTTACCCCCCAGAACGCCTTGAATAGGAGCTGGCTGGGCGTTTTGGAAAAGGGAAGTGACTCTTGTCCCTACCGGGAACCGAAGGAAGCTTCGTCGGTCGTTGACTAGTAGCCTAGTCATAGACCTAATACCGACTATGTAATTCTATCTTCTGTTAGGTCTTTGATGCATCTGCAGGTGGGGAACTAACAATTGATGCGTTCCCACCTGTACAGGTGCTTTGGATGTGTTGCCGAGCGGGAGCAATGGGTGTGATTCTTGGGGTAGTAGATAGTACAATCGTTGAGAC
>Ga0131853_10016992_pt1 | contig 13270 bp, 7 predicted proteins | sample TergutLab28metaG_FD_92764 | JGI IMG/M metagenome (GOLD analysis project Ga0131853, IMG submission 92764) | Labiotermes labralis P1 segment gut microbial communities from Petit-Saut dam, French Guiana - Lab288 P1 (version 2) (version 2) | ecosystem: Host-associated > Arthropoda: Insects >...
ACCTTTTGCCCATTTTTTTTTCTCCCTTAATCCCCCCCATTTTTGCCTTCCCCCGTGCCTTTCCTTTTCCCACCGCTTTTCTTTTTCGTTTACGGGGCTTTTTCCCGCCCCCCCCCCCCCCCCCCCCCCAATTTCCATCGCCATCTTTCTTTTTTCTTCTCTGTTATGTTATCCTTCATTTGTCTTGCTCCTCTCTGTATTTCTGTGTTGAGGCGTCTTAGCGTCTAGCTGTCTATAACACTGCCGAGTTGATGTTCCGGTGCGTTCTGACAATCTACATTAGTGGATCTTCCTTTCTCTCTACATATTCCACCATTTTTGTAATTTCTGCTGCGTAGGTTTCATCTAACTGCATTAGGCCCCTTCTTCCTTGTTTTCTAGGAATATACAAGTGAACTATGTATACACGTGTGTGATGTTGCTCATTGATCGTTAGCAACGTCCTCTTTCTTCTATCTTGTTATTAAAGTTAATCTTGCCGTCAGTTACCAATTCCAAAATTGTACCTAAGTACCGGTATGGCCAATGTTCCAATTTCTTGAATTTTATTCTTTTCGCTTAATTCTATGTCCAAAATTAATCTCAATCCCCTCAAGTGTTCCTTCTTCAACTTTTCTTTCTCATTCTTATGGTGCACGTCATGGGTCTCTTCTATGCTTAAATAATTATATGCTTTTGTCCAGTTCATAAATGTCCTTTTCAAATGTGCTTCTTATATATGTTTTGTTCCAGACTTACCGTTTTCAAGCATAGTTTTGCATACTTTTCTAATCCTTAATTCATATTAATACCTTTGCTAATAAGTTTTAAAATTTTTATTTCATTCTCAAAATCTTCATTTCTACGTAGCAGTTTCATTTCATCCATATACAAGAAGTGACTTATTTTCTTCTCAGTTCCGTGTTCTTGATATCCACAACCTGCTCATCTCGTCTAGTGTGTTAATGAAATAATTGTCATACAAAAGACTAATGGGAAAAGAGAGTCTCTGTAGAATATTCCTCTTCATATGTGAATGGGTTGCGACTGCATTACTTTCTGCTTTGTTTGTAAACGAAGCGTTGTTTTCCATTTCTCCATTGATAAATTGCAAAATCTGACAATTTTACTTTTCATTCCTATGAATTCTATTTATTTTTCTACCCATCTATTTGGAACCTTGTGCAACGCTTTCTGGAAATCGGTCCAGGTGATACTTAAATTCGTATTCCTCCTCTTTCACTCCCAATGTATTGCTTTTGTTGTCACAAATTGATCCTTGCAAACTTTACTTCCAAAGTGACATCCTTTTTGCTCTGCTGGTAAAAAGTTCTGCTCTTCCAGAAGTACGGATATTTTGCTACATATTATTTATGTTGGGGTTTCTAAGCACGTAATCCATCGGTAGTTTCTGACTTCCTTGCACTCTTATAATTTTGGTAGAAATTAAGTTATTCCTATGGTTAGCCAGTCAGATACCTTCTCCTGTTCCTCCACATTTGCATTGACGTTTTCTGCAATATGCCATTGGACAACTGGTACTATTTTCAGCCAGTAACTTTGTATTTGATCATTCATCAAACTGACAGGATTCCAAAAAAATGTCAAAAAACTTTGCACTATCAGAATTACCTCCCAATCCAAGGAAAGCATAGGGTCCAATATTTAACAGTTAATAGAGAGAAGGATTATTTTTCTATTATTGATAATAGTCTATAGCTAACTTCAGGTTATTTTATTTTGTCTTTATGCCGTCCTGTTAATACACAGGATTTCAGACCTGCGTAAAAGATCGCCATATTACAAGACGTTGTTTTTCCAACCACTCCACATCATAATTTTAAACCTTTTTTTTTTTACAGGGGTGATGTTATTTCGTGGGTTACCACAACATGCAGTCTTGTATGTGAGTTAAAACGTTTTAGAGAAACGCAATGCTTCCTTCTCTGACGTAACCCTCAACATAACGACAGCCAGTTCCTCTGACACGTTAGTACTCACATACCAGGTTATGCACGACCCATTTACCTGCACTACCACAACATTAATTGCTACCTTATTTATCTATTTACAACACGTAAGACTTAACGATCTTGAACATTATACTAGAAGGTAAGGAAAAAAGTAGCACGCAAAGGAAAAGTTATCAAATCAGTTCAGGTGGCTCGACACTTTTGCTTTGGACAGAACATAATTAGTATATGCTGTGGAAGTTCCCTTAAGAAAGTGAGGTAAACAATGGTAGCAGCAGACAAATGAGTGGGCAGGTCCAGTAGCAAGAATATTGCGTTAACCTTGAGTGGAAGAAAGATTAATGAATTAATTGTTATGTTACTGCTGTGCGCTGGTCCTCCCACATATCAATCACTATAACTTTGTATAGCCTAATTGAATTTTCTTTTGAAACAAAAACTCAGGACCGTTCGTTAGCAGGGCCTACATGCTCACAGCACTTGGGACAAAGGCAGCAGTCATGCCAATAAAAAATAAACCAGACTACATATGAAATATTAAACCAGAAAAAAAGTGGGGAAGTAATTGGTGAATTGGGGACCAGGAACGGAAGCAGGAAGAGAAGCTAAAAGGATTACACCTGGACAGAGCTCACATGAGTGTGCCATTTAAATGGAATGATAGTAAAACTGAAAGAAATATTAGCGTAATGTAAACAACGCTAAAGAACACAAGATATGAAATGCGTGTTTGCTTACTGAACACCATGTTTTCAAAACATTTTTGTTAAAGTAAGTACGTATAGAGGGGACCGCGGTAGCACAGTGGTTAAGGTGCTGTGCTACAAATCAGAAGGTCGCTGGTTCGATCCCAGCTGGTGTCAGTGGACCTTTCATTGACATAAAATCCATCCGATCGCACTATGGCCCTAGGGTCGGCTCAGCCCCTAACAGAAAGGAGTACCAGGAGTATTTCCTGGGGGTAAAGTCGGCCGGTGCGTAAGGCTGACAACACACCACCATCCTGTGCCGTTGTCACGAAATCTGGGAACCTTAACTTCCTGGAACCCTCTGGGCCTGTCCAGGCCTGTAATGGGGCTGCTTTACCTTTACCTTAATGTATGTATAGAATCATAGACATAAAAGTAAACTCGTCTTCACGTAACTTGAAATTTTGCCGGATTTTGGCCAAAACTGGAAATGTATGAAAACTTTGAACGAAACCACAAAAGTAATTTTTTCGGGGGGGGGGGAGGGAGGGAAGCTCATTGTCGAGGATTGGAAATATTTCGCCCTGAAGTACGGTGCCCAGTCTGTGTGGTCGCTGCTCGGTGCTTCCAGGCACTTGTTGAAATAACGTTTTAAATTAGGCTCCGATTTCTTCTTCTCCCATCATACTAAATTAATTATTTATTGACCAACCTTAATTTCGACATTTATACGCAGAAGGGAATTCCTTTTATTTTTGACCACTTACTTATGATGCCAACAGACCGATAATAGAGCAAGGCAAGGAACATTACAATAATTTACTTGGAGTCACAGTCTAAAAAAAAATCTTATAGTGTAGTACGATAAAGTTTACCTGTCCCTTAAAGTGAGATTGAAAAAATTTAAACGAAATGTTTCGAAACATGTAAATTTTTTTGATGTGCCGTGTTAATTGGTTCTTTTGGCACAGTTAGTGTTACTTCAGCCTATCTGTATTGTGTAACAGAATAAAGCATTAAGATATGTTGATAACCTATAACTTAGATCTGCAAACATCTACTACAATCACGGTGGCGGTGATGATGATGGTGGTGATAATAATAACAATAATAATAATAATCTTTTAAATCGTAATTGAAGATTATTCATGTCAAAATGTTAATATTTAATAACAAAATCACACTTTAAATTTTTAAAGATTATTTGTTACTACAGTGGTGCTGATAAGTCCTCAGCCCGACCAGGAAGGAAACAAGCTAATATTTCTGTGAGAATGGCGTGAATTTCCTTCGGCGCCTTGCCTTGCAGAAAAAAAATTGATGACAGCTCGCGTCTCCATGTTGTTGAAATCGCACGCGTCGCCTGACAAGCTTCCGAGCTTGTTCCCTTCCTGGTCGGGCTAAGGACTTATCAGCACCCCGGTACATACGCCACATGATTTAATATTATACACAACCTGCTTGTTGCCCTAAGAGTGTCTTTACATTCATTCGTAAGGCAGTGTTCTCAAAATTACAATTTTTAACTCTGAGAAAATCCAACGAGATGCGACAGTATGCAGATATTTATTTGCTGCTAAATTACTCTACATGTTTCGGGCGTACATCGCGTCCACCATCAGGAGTACATAAAACTGTAGTTGCAGCCTCTGGTACAGATCATACTATCTGGGGAGCAAGCTTCCTCAAACGTGGTCACGTTTGAGGAAGCTTGCTCCCTAGATAGTATGATCTGTACCAGAGGCTGCAACTACAGTTTTATGTACTCCTGATGGTGGACGCGATGTACGCCCGAAACATGTAGAGTAATTTAGCAGCAAATAAATATCTGCATACTGTTGCATCTCTTTGGATTTCTTCGACCTAGAATTACGATGCACGGAACGACGAACATGAAACAATTTTTAAGTAACATAAAGTTTCGGCTTTTATTGTAGGAAGTGAATACAGTATATTATTGACGTGGTGTTGACGCCTGATAAAGTTACATACTCTTTCAAGTTAATCATATCTTGAAAATGTTTACATATTTAATTTGTCAATACTTATTCCTACGTATAATACTGTAGATCACGAATGGAAATGTTCTTTAAAAAATTTACACTTCGTGATGATGCCGAGTATACAAAATTACATACGGTGTTCTGTGTTGTTTACTAAGCTTAATTAAAAATGAGAATAATTAAAACGAATTAAGTGCAATTTTCCTGTATCAAATATTAAACTAAACCAGGTTTACGGACGACGTCAGTAAGCCCATATCTACGTCAACAATACTTTCAGTTGAATGTATAGCATTAAAATTTGGATCACTCAGCAAAATTAGATTAATCCTTATAGAATATTTTTTTCCACAAATCCGTGAAATACTAGTAGTATATGGAGAAAATTTAAGCCTAAATTTATAGCCTAATGTGAACTGAGCTTTGTATTACCTCAAGACAATAATAAAATTATTTGTTTCAATTATTTATTTTAACTATATTTTACCTACATGCTAATATGTTGAAATAAATCATTAAATATTTTTGTGTTTGAAACTAATAATTTTATTATTGTCTCTCAATTCTGTAACAAACAATGTATTATTAACTAATGTGGCTAAATATTGGAATGACCCTCACACTTTTAGCGAACATTTCACTGTCTATTACAGGGGTGCTGATAAGTCCTTACCCAGACCAAGAAGGAAACAAGCTAATTTTTTTTTTCAGAATGGCGTGAATTTCATTCGGCGCCCTGCCTTGCTGGAAAAAAAACCTTGATGACAGCTCGCGTCTCCATGTTGTTGAAATCGCGAGCCCCCCTGACATGCTTCCGAGCTTGTTTCCTTCCTGGTCGGGCTAAGGACTTATCAGCACCACTGTACATAATCCGTCCAACTGTTGACGCGCAAGAAGTTCTCACGGAAAGAAGGAAAAAGTTTCTGTTCATGTTAAGAGGTTTTTCCTAGTAAAAACAGCCAAAAATAAAGGTAATGTGTGAAGTTCAGTTGCAGTCAATATTAGCAGAAGAACGAGACTCTATAGAGCGTTTCCTGGGCTACGATAATATTTTTTCAATTTAAAGTGCTATTTCGTGTCCTTTATTGAATGTCACTGCCTACTGAACTTCTGACGTAGCATATGAATTACAGGTACGCGAAGAACACTACTCTTCACTGCGCCTTCACGTAGTTGTTGATTACTTTGGCAACGTAGCAGTTCTGTTCACTGAATGCTGTTATACTAATTCGTGGGTCTGTGTGCAGTTGCAAGTTATTTTTGTTGTGTTTAAGTACTACAAACCTGTAGACTGATACTTTTCACAGTAAGGTAAAGTGATCCCGTTACAGGCCCGATGTGGCCCAGAGGGTGGGTAGAGGTATAGCTCTACTCTTCCATGACCGCGGCACTAGAAGGGGGTGAGTGATCAGCAGCACGCCCCGGCCGCACTTCACCCCCCGGGAAAGACCCGGTACCCATTGTACAGGAGGCTGGGTGGGCCCCAGGGCCGGCCTGGATAAGTGCGGAAAATCTCGTCCCCACCGGGATTCGATCCCGGACCGTCCAGCCAGTAGTTCAGTCGCTATACCGACTGAACTACCCGGCCCACACTTTTCAGAGTACTGTCATATATTCTGGAAAAAACTAAACCTCATGTAGGTAAAGATAGTTTTAAAGTTGTTTCCTCCCACGATACGAAGCCAAACATTAGGGAGTGGATGTACTTGTTTGTTCATTATTATCTGCGGGACTGGGCGGAGGTGATTCGTTCATTTGATGCACCTTGTGCTTTACTCCCTGGGCAGAATATTCCGGTAACTTTTGATTAGTATGGGCGGGCCTTAGAGCTAGTCTGGATGTTTTTGACCCTGCCTGGAATCGAACCCCGGATCCTCCAGCCCTAGGCCAAGTCACTATATCTACTACGCTATTTCGAATTCATAACCCCTACGTTAAGCTGTGAAATTCAAAAGGTAATTATTTCTTCTTTATCTTCTCCCGGCCATTTTTTCTTACATCAGATTTTTTTGTCACTTAATCCTCACGTTCCTCTTTTTGACTTGTGGCACTGCATAGCGGTGCATTAAGTTACATCTCTCCACTTCATATGGCTCAATCCAGAAATTAGAGCTTTCACTTGTCCAAGAACGTGAAAACTGTGTGCTTCCACGAAACGCATAAAAATAGTATAATATATACAACACACTATAAAAGGCGCCTTTTATATGCAGGCATATAAATTATTGCAGTCCTTGGCCTAAATGTTTTGCGAGAGGAGCGTTCGAAAAGTTGCCTAAAGCGACTACTAGTTTTGTCACATCTGTCTGTCTGTCTTCCCTCTGTTCTTCCGCACAAACAACTCGGCTCCTACTAGGGGACTTTGTTAAACAAACCAAGAATATCCAAGTTTTGATAAAATCCAACAAACGTATCAAGCATTTAATATGAAGACATACGTACTTTTGTAACGACATCTCGCTGAGTTCTTCCAGAAATAAAACAAAACGTGTATTCTTCTAGGGTTGTAACAAAAGTCAAGGTAGACATTTCATTTCAAGTCTTTTTCCAAAAATTGGACTATTTACGATATAATTAGTAATATTCGACAGTCGGAGTGCGAGGTTTTTCCTGGAACATAAAGCGGTACAAAGTAGGTTTGATTTCTATGCCGGAATATTAAGACAATAATGCATGAAGACATAATATTGAATATTAGTTGTTTTCAGCTGGGTGAAATTTGAGGTTAAGGTGCGTTTTGCATGAAGGATGATTAAGGAAAAATACAGATATATTGCTTAAGGGTTATTGCTACACAGAAGGTTTGAGCAATATGGCTTCAAGTACAGCGGACAGAAATGTGTTCTTGTGTGAGGAAATAATCACCACAATTAACTGCGTGTGGTGACGTCACGTTTCTGTGCTATTATCGATTTTGTTGAGTTTTAAATAATAGGTAATTAAAGAATATCATTACACACACTCATGGTATTCATTATACGTTGCTTACATCTAGGGAAGCGGAACTTGCTTTGTGGTTAGGTTATGAATATACCGACGAAGTTTTTAGGAAATAATGTTTGTGAGTTTGAAATTATACAAGATTAAGTGTAGGTGAAAATGTGAGCGTAGAGAGGGTAGAGAAGAAAACCAACTAGATGCTATTGAAAGCTTTATTGCACTTATAATCTGCTCAACATTCATCTTAGTAATTAACTAACTTGATGCACAAAATATTTTGTTTTACAATAAGCAGGTGTGCTCGAAACATGTAGAGGTATGAAATAAACTTATTGTAAAACAAAATATTTTGTGCATCAAGTTAGTTAATTACTGAGATAAATATACTGAGATACACAGTCAGCAAAACGTCAAAATCTGCTCAACATGTTTCGGACACTTATATGCCCATTATCAGGAGCTCGAGACTATACTTGTGTTATTGCCGCATATGGTGTGTAATGCTGCAAGGATGAGAAGATATAATAATTGTTGGGTAGCGTTATGTATGTACCGTGTTTGTGGGAGTTATATTATCGTGTGTCTTTGGCTATGAGACGGGTAGTTTGTGTCAAATGTGTTGAAGGTGTGTTGATGTTCGTATTGGTGTATTTCCCGTGGTTATTTGGGTGCAGGAGTGTTATTAGAATGAAAAACAATTCACTGTACCTACCCTTGGTTGCTGTTGGTGGCTGTTAGGAGCAGAGCAGCAGTGAGTTTATGTAGAACAGATAAATTTAACAAAAAAAATTGACGTAGATATAAAATAAAAGTTTAAAATAAATACAGCGGAACAGCAGTTACGGTAACAATAGTGTGCATGTGCAAGCTGTGGACAACATAAAGAGTCAACCCAGTGGATTACAGAGTATAACCATCTTAGAGGAGCCCAGGATGCTCGGATCCTAAGGCGCTCCAATATTAGGTTACTCGCATATTTTTTAACTTTTTATATTTGCTTGCATGCCGATATTTATGCAATAGGGGCGCACACGCATCTTTTTTCGTTTCGCCACGCGTCTTTTTCACACAGGAGTTGGACAATGCATAATAAGATCTTCAGAAAGTCGCCTTAATTCAGAAATTTCACTTGAAAAAATATTAGCTGCTTCAGCTATCCTACAGGGTATAGGCATAGGAGAAAGAATGGAGTTTTAATTATAAGAAGTACTTAGCGAAAGAACTAGAGATCTCTGGAATACAAGACGTGAGACTCAAATGCAAACAAAACTGGATCAACCATCTTGAAAGAATGGACAACACCAGACTCCCGAAACACGCCCTCAACTACAAACCTCGAGGAAGAAGAGACCGTGGACGCCCCAGGAATCGATGGCAATGCGTCGATGTCGTAACAGGTCAAACGACCTAAACCATGGAGGAAGATGATGATGAAGTATTTAGCCATCTGAACTTCAGTTTTAATTGTTTTATATAATATAACCTGTTGGTAAAGCAAATTTCATCCCAGAAGGGGCCATGAAGGACCAGAGGGGGAATAGGTGTATAGCGCTACTCATTCTTTAACCTCGGCGCCAGACGTGGGTGGGTGGTCAACGCCATTCCCCGACCGCTTCGCCCCCGGCAAAAGGACCCGGTACCCCTTGTGCAGGAGGCTGGGTGGGGCACAGAGCCCGTCTGGCCGGGTGCGGAAAACCTCGGCAACATCGGGATTCGATTCCCGGACCGTCCAGCTCATAGCGAATCGCTATACCGACTGAGCTATCCCAGCCCAGTACTATTGTTTGTACTTTACCTTGTTTTTGTGAAAAACGTATTATTTACAGGTGAAAAACATACACTTTATATTCTGCGGACAAAGCCCACTTTTTCACCATTATGTGCGTTCTTGTACTCTGTAATCTGTACTGTGAAATGGTTTCACATAGCCATATCTTATGGTTTAAAAATGACCGCCATTGAATTAAAGCTAAAACAATTTTCCCGCAACTAACACAGCTGATAGCCTACTGCAAATCCCCTTCATAATTTTCCAAAATCTATTGCCGGACTTCATATCAGGACTCTGAAGTAAATTGCTCTAGTACAGTTTTCCCCTCGTAAGTGAGCACTTGCCTTGTTCTTTCATTTACCCAGTTACTCGTGCAAGTAAATTATTTAGCGTGGTCCTTTACAATGTCGTCTCTAAAGTAAACGACTGCATGGTAAAAAGCAGTTCCAACACAAATGTGTAATAACATATGAGGGATTTTATTTCATGCATGAAGTGTGAAAGATAAAAGGCTTATCGCTACAGCTCACTGTGGGTTTTGGCCGTATTTTGGATGCAGATCGCCACACATTCATACAATTTTGCACCGGTTGGAAGTGGCTGACTTCACGGTCCTGGTGCTGCTACCTTCGGAAATAGCTTCCAATGTTCATTAGCAATGTGGGCACAGGGCCTGTATGGATGGGCTGGACAGGAAGAAATTCTTTCTTTAACAGCCACTCTAACACGTATTCCTTTTTTGATGTTTTGCTGACCGTGTATCTCATCTCAGTATAATCTTAGTAATTAACCAACATAATGCACAAAATCTTGTTTTATAAGAAGTTTATTATATGTCTCTATATGTTTCGAGCACTATGTGCCCATCATCAGGAGATCAAAATTGTATTATACAGCATCTGGTATCATCACACCTGTAGGTGGCCGTCCGGTGCTCAGGTGTGCATGTTTCGGGCGTCCATCGCGCCCATCATTAGGAGTACATATAACTCTAGTTGCAACCTCTGGTACAGATCATACTTTCTGGGGAGTAAGCTTTCGCAAACATGACCAAATAAGGATCTGTACCAGAGGCTGCAACTACAGTTTTATGTACTCCTGATGATGAGAGCGGTGGACGCTCGAAACATGTAGAGTAATTTAGCAGTAAATAAAATATCTGCATACTGTTGCATCTTGTTGGATTTCTTCGACCTAGAATTATGATGCACGGAACTACAAATATAAAACTTCAGGTTTTGCCTGACGAGCGGTTTGAAGTGATTATACAATCCCATCCAACATTACAGTTGTTGGCTTTAGTAGCTGCAAAATAGTATTTAATTACAAGTTCCTGTTGTAACAAACACACACGTTATTTATTGTTTCCAAGAATTCTCCATAGTAGATAAAAAAGTCCATTATAATTATGAGTCGAGGCGAACCATTTTTACTTACGATGCATTAGATGAAGATAGTTGTATGGTGCTACGATAGTATCGGTCCTGCTGTTGGTTGCCCAGCAGCGGCCTCCCCAAATTCAAAACTGTGCGGAGCTTAATGTGGAATGCATGTTTGTTCAACTGGATTAATGAAATATTCATGTCATGGCAAAGTAACGTCCTCGTTTCAAGACCGAACAAGGCTTCGTAGTATGAAAAATTAATGTCTTATATCAATATTAATTTATTACTCCATGACGTTTCTCGCATCGACTGAGGTATTTTTATTACAAATGATATCGACGTTTGATGATATTTGGGAAATATTTACATATTTTTTAAATTTGTGACAATTTTCAGCCTGATGCCAGGACAGTGTTTTATTACAATGAATAAGTTAAGGACTTAATACCGAGAAGTCGTATTTCGATTCCCTACAGAAGAAATATTTGTTCATATTTTCTCTGTCTAGATTGCCACCGGGTTTCACGCAGGCCTCTATTCAGTCACACCGTGTGACGTATTCCAAGGGTTGAAGTGACTACCCATTCGCCTCCTTCTAGTACCGAGGTTACGAATGCGTGATGCTACACTGCCACTCCCTAGTGAACTTCAGATTGTAGCGATTGATTAAGGACGAAGACAGTTCTGCTTCTTTATCTTTAAACTGTCATGTCTACTGCCACATACATTCTGCACTTGATGTATTTTCTTAAGTCTTTTACTTTATATTACCTCCAAAATGTGGCCGGGTAGCTCAGTCGGTATAGCGACTGAGCTACTAGCTGGAAGGTCTGGGATCGAATCCCGGTGGGGACGAGATTTTCCGCCTGTCCAGACCGGCCCTGGGGCACACCCAGCCTCCTGTACAATGGGTACCGGTTTTTTCCCGGGGGTAAAGTGCGGCCGGGGCATGCTACTGAGCACTCACCCCCTTTTAGTGCCGCGGTCATGGAAGAGTAGAGCTATACCTCTACCCAACCTTTGGGCCACACCGAGCCTGAAATGGGAACAAAAAAACATTACCTCCAAAATATATTTTGCAATAAATGAGAAATTATTTTTATTTCAAAAAGGGTCACTTGAATTACCAAAAATATTTCCTGTACTAAGCCGATGCTACAGTAATTTTTAAAGTTTTCCCTGCAAGCAGCATTCGATATCCTCTAGTTTCGCTCAACTTAAAGAATTCTCGACTTGAATAATGACGAAATAATTTTCACGTACATTTTATAGAATTTTCTCAGTCCGCGACAACCATTTTGCTGAGTGAAGAGTGAGGGACACAACTGGCATTACGTTTAGGTCCGAAATGCAGAATGATAACATATTTTGAGAAAACATTCAACTGCTTAAGGTAATGTTTTCGTGTAATATAAAAAAACTTGTCTGTCGATCGGATGCTTTCTTCACCTTGTAGTTTAATAGAATAATTAATGACGTGTTGCAGCTAGGCTTGTGACGTCTGTAACAATATGGATCACAAATACACATATAAGCAACTTACACGTATAAAAGTTTATCATAAATCCTCACTTTAAAAATGGCGACGATGGGAATTTTAGAAATCACACGAAAATTTTAATGTATAACTTGGAAAATTAGCAACTTCTCACAGAAATGTGTCAATAATGATAATAGTTCTATGAAATTAGAAATATGAATGACAGGAGAGTATGCCTTGGGAGTTTTGGAGAGTCACCTTTGTTCTCATCTACATCTGCTCGATGTAAAATAAAGCCGGTACTAGGTTACAGATGGGAAATGAGTGAAACGTACAATATTGGCCCAATATTCTTGGCTTCAAATATTTGCTGATGCTAGTGTAACATATCTAGACATTGGTTTTAGAAACGTATTTTTGGATACCGGTTTTTAAATTTTCCACAAGTGTCGACACTTATTGTCGTGCAGACAGTATATACAGTTAGTTCAGGCTTGTCGTCTTGGCCCTAGAGCCTGTTTCGATCCCTAGTGTCTCTACAGCACGGATTGTCTAAATTCTCATTAAACCAAGCGGTAGAATCCTGCAATGTTAAATAAAGAAATTATAATTCCTTTAACACCCAATACAACGGTTTTCGACGTGTTTCTTTTATGTGCATCTTAAGGTGGCGCTAATGTTTAGAATTTTTACAATTGTATATTGTTTTTCTTATGTATATTAGACCGTGCATCATTGTGATAGTTGAAGATTAAGAGACCAACTTGATGTCACTTGCTATTATGTTTTATTTCACTTGTTCTATGCTCAACATGTTTCGGACATTAATATATTAATACATCGCAAGCTCCTGATGATGAATGTATTAATGTCCGAAACATGTTGAGAATAGAAGAAATGAAATAAAACTTAATAACTAGTGACATCAACTTGGAAAATTGTATGTAGTCAAACACAACTGTGTCACATGAGATGTATTTAATGACTATATAATGAACAACTACATGTTGCATATATAAGCATGCACGCGCACGTGCGCGTGCATGCTTA
>Ga0131853_10016993_pt1 | contig 13269 bp, 8 predicted proteins | sample TergutLab28metaG_FD_92764 | JGI IMG/M metagenome (GOLD analysis project Ga0131853, IMG submission 92764) | Labiotermes labralis P1 segment gut microbial communities from Petit-Saut dam, French Guiana - Lab288 P1 (version 2) (version 2) | ecosystem: Host-associated > Arthropoda: Insects >...
CCATCTCATTCTTCTCGATTTTATCACCCGCACAATATTGGGTGATGAGTACAGATCACTTAGCTCCTCGTTATGCAGTCTCCTCCATTCCCCCGTTACCTCGTCCCTCCTAGGTCCAAATATGAAGAGAACTGACACTAAAAACCATATATCAGTTTCATTGATATTCTTTACACATAAAATAATACAATCGAAACTTTTATGAAAATTCAGTTCAATCAGTTTAAAAAGACCTCAACTCATAGCTGGCTCTGAGGAACTCGATATAGAAAGAAAATAAAAGACAGACTTTGGATGACTTATAGAAAAGGTCCAATCCCATTTGTGAATGATCCCATAGATACAAACATTTAAAGCACATTTACTTTGTGGGTTCATTGTTATTATATTGGTTCCTACATTTATGTGCTTCCCATCAAGTGACATAAGTAGCCACATAAATTCATGGGCATTCAAAGTTACGGAACAGAACCGAGAGGTTAGAATTACAGCATAACAATGATTAATATAAGACACATTCCTATAACAATGAAATTTTAATGACTGAAATACAGATGTGCATTTCTCAATTTTATTAATCTCATTCAACATCTTTGACATATTATATGCTACTGATGAAGGCTGTTTGTTTGCAACTAAAACTGTAACACAGCAAAATTCACTATGTACAACCTTATCAAAACAGTAATATTTCTGTATCTTCTGAAGTATGTGAATGAAATACTTCAAAGTACTGCCCACAACACACTTCACTTACACATTATCTTTCAAATAAATGGCATATTGTATTCCAAACATCATTTGTTGTTTCTGTTAATCTCAATAATTACCATACTAGGTCCAACAGTTTATATGTCCTTTCAACGGAATGAAATACAGTGGTATACCTCTTGCAGTAATGTAATTAAAAATTGACTTGCGGTCTGAAATGTCTTTGTAATTTGTTTGCTTTCACTCCAAGACTAGTAGCGTACCTAGACTGAATTCGCTTCATATAGTCGATGTCTCTTGCTTTCCTGAAAACAGAAATATGTATGTCAATTTTAAATTTTTAACACATTCCTGTAATTACGTAAGATGAAGGTGCACAAATACCAGGTGCCATGTACAACAATCCCATTACAGGCCTGGACAGGCCCTGAGAGTCCCAGAAGATTGAGGCTTCCAGATTCCAAGACAATCAGCACATGAAGGTGGTAAGGTTGTCAGCCCTACGCACCAGCCCGCAGGAAATACTCCTGGTACTCATTTCTGTTACAGACGGAGTCATCCCCAGGGTCATAGTGCGGCTGGAAGGATTATGTCAATGAAAAATTCCAATGACACCATCGGGAATCGAACCCGCAATTCTCCGGTTTGTGGTGCAGTTATAAGGTGCTAGGCCACTGGGGAAATTAAATTTTGTATGGTGGCACTTAAAAATTTGTAGGCCCGCAGTATGGAACCTGTTGCATGTCACCTTTCTGGCACCTCGGATTTTGAGGTTGTTCCTAGATTTCTGGAAAATCCATTCACCCATGATGTAAGCCACTCTATTTGTGGTAAGTAGTGTGAGGACTTAACAAAAGAAACGAAGGTTCCTGTGTTTATATATATGAATCTACAGAGGCATTATCTGATCAATATGATTTGTCACTTTCTGTCAGCTTCCTTATCATTTGAACTGTAGATAGAGAGTGGCCCACCCACATGCACACAATGCAGTAGGAATGATAAGTGACAAACAATACTGGTCAGATAAAATAATGATGCTCAATAAATAAAATAAAAACATGTATGAAGAATTTTATACCTGACTGCAGCCTCTTGTTGTGTTTCTGTCCAGCCTAAAGCACGGTACTGTGCTATAACTCTATGTGTCTTCTTCTGGTATTGAACAACACTCCGATTAGGATCAATGTTTTGCCTGTAAAGGGTTTCACAAGAACAGTCAAGCTTGCAAATAACTATCCCAAATTACTTAAAATTATTGAGTTCTGCAAATTAAAAAGAAAGGGCCTCAATATGAACCCATTCCTTTGAAAATGAAAGTTTCAAAATCAAAGGCTAATGAGAAGAAAGTAGCAAGACATCATACCTTAACTGAAATTGTTACTGAACTAAACATGACGATCCTCCTCCCATCCCGTCATGCTCTGTACTTTACTTAAATGGCGACTGAACTCAGCACTAGCTTTCTACTCCTGCTGCATTATGCTCTGTACCTCACGCACCACGTGTATTTTGCAGTATTACTGACAGATGCCAATGCATGATGAAAGCCTGTCATTACCGTGGCATATCTTTGTTAATGTTAGGTTATGTTTTAGATATGTTTAGTATTATCTTCACATTAACTAGTAATATTTACATATATTACATACATCATGCCACTTACTGGCAACCACTTACACAGTTTCTCTTACTATTTACATTTGTTATGTATCATGGCAGAAGTAGTGTCACTTTGCTTTGAACGAGTAGCATGCTTATTATGAACTGCTTTGAATGAGTAGCATGCTTATTATGAAGCATGCTTATTATGAACTGTAACCATTTACACATACTTCAATATTAAGCCTACTAACCAATACAAAAATACAGTATTTAATTTACAACTAGCTGATCTAATCTATCCAAAAAGAATTACTGTGCAAATTTCTGACCTCTATCCTGTCCACATCACTGACTATTCCTTGTACTTTACACAGAAGAGTAAATAAACAAGTCACCAGTTTCTTCTTTCATCCCACAACCTCTTCTTTTTATTTCTTTCCAGTTCTTTCCCATTGTCTTGCTGTCTTCAGTATCTTACTAAACCATCTTGTTCTGGGTCATCCCACATCTCTTTCCCTACAACCTTACCTTTAATTACTTCTTCCAACTCTAACAACAAGTGAATTCCATTTCCCTCCTCAAAATTTTATTTCTAATTCCATCCCTCCTCGCATTTTCCTCAACATTTCTCAAAAGTTCCACTGCATGTATTTTGTTTTTGCTGATCCACAGTTTATGGAAACAATTTACTGAGCACTGATACAATGCAGTACCACTTAATACAATAAGCATATGTTACCAAAAATATGGTTCAGACAGCACAGTAAAATTCTGCAACTGCTATGGTGTTACACAAATGGTATTATACCAACCTGTAATATCTCATTAGAGATCTGTGCCCTATTGTAGCACCAGATGGAAGAACAAGCTGAAAGTCAGAGCCATCCAGAAATGGAATGGACACTTCTTCATCTGCATTTGATTCTTGTTGGTCTGGATAACTTGAGCTGTAATCATAGAAGTCCGTGTATTCTGCAAGCGCTTCACCTTCATGCAGCATCTTGCAGTGTCCTTTGTCTTGCATGTGCTGTTGGGCAGCTTGAACAGAATAGAAAGTCTTTCCTCTGTCATTACACCACAGACACATTAAACCCTGTGACACTTTTTCCCCTAAATATGTAAGTAAACCCTTCATGTCAATTACATATTCAGCATCTGGTATGAAAAACGAATGTTCCAAACTCATGTGTTTTAAATTTTTCATCATACTAGCACTATGGTGAGAACAAAACAAGCAATTGTTATTCAAAATTGGATTTTCCTCTTCATCCCATTCATCTGAGTCAACTTCCTCTACATCCGAATTCTCAGAAACAACTTCCATGCTGGTACTATGTGAATCCTTAACTTTCGGAGAATCATTGGGCACTTGTGTTCTTTGAAAATCGTTTACGCCAATTTGACTCTCATGAACAGGGCTCGTACCCTCCAGTACCCCTACTTTGTGTTTCTTGGAATTCAAATGATTATCATATGCATTCTGTGTACTGAAATTTTTTCTACATACTTTACAATGAACAGAGGTACTTCTATTATCAAGATCGTCTTTTTCCCGCTGAATAAGCACCCGACGTTGAAATTCTTCGGCACTCACAACAGGAAGGTCTGCTACTTTCCTTTTAAGATTGTATCTGTGCCAGTCAGTTTTATAATGCTGTCTCTGCATTTCAGCATCCTTAAAGGCAACTCGACAGGTTATGCACGTATACATCGATGACATTTTAACTTTCTACCTTATCAAGCAAAATACACAATAGTATCTTTTTTTGTTGTTTTGTTACACTTATTACACGGACAAACCGAAACGTAAGAAAACGGTTCTTCGAATTATTAGACAGCCACTCTTCCCACACAACCTCAAACACGATTTCAGATTCCACGAGCACACGTCTCTTCGTCACCAGGGGCAAAAATATTACCAACATAAAATCTTACATTCGGCTTCAGTGGCTAGAAATGTTAATTTTTGTAATGTTTCAGAAAATTGTCTTAAAAAAAAGAATTTACATTTCATTGATTTTTAATATTATTTAATATTCTTGCATTAAAATAACCTACATGAAGGATTAAACTGTTCTGCGTGTCCATACTTTGGCAGCAATGACGAGTGTTGAATGTAGCGGCACGTATCGGTATCTACAAAAGCTAGATTTCGTGACGTTATGTGATGTCATATCCCTTTCCTTTAATTAATATTTATTTCAATGGATTAATTAAGAAAATACTTAGGTTTTAAATTTTATGAGCCAATCATTTATTAAAGTGTTAATAATAGCACGCATATTTCTAAGTTTATATTGCACTAACATTATTTGCGACATTGCAAAGTCCTATTCGAGCATTGCCTACCGCGTGCGCGTGTTCGTACGTTGCTGTTATCTCTCTCTCTGTTCAAGAAGTTGCGTGATATTTCTGGCTCAGCCTGGAACGTAGCGTAAGTGGGTAGGCTGTGCAAGGAAATAGCTTGGTGTAATTATTGGATTTACTTTTCCAGTGGTTTTGTCCGTTTAGTATGTACTGTGTTTTGGAATTTTAACTTGGATAGCCTTTCGTCAGGTGAAATTTATTTCCAAGATGGAAAGTGTTAATACGAGAAGATGATAGAATTCTCCTTTCTCTTTCCAGACTTCGTGGATTGTTCAACCAAATTCCACCGCTTTCGACTTCGACGTGTGTCCTGAGACCTTTTCTTATTATCGCAGTTTCGCTACCGTCCCGCAGGGCGTTACCATTTTATATGACTTTATTACCTACATGCAGAGGTAAGAAGGAGACAACTTTTTTTATTTTAATTAAGCTCTTCGACGCATTTTGCCATTTTTGGACGCGTGCTAAATTTAGTAGATCCCAGCACATATGCTAGGCAAAAGAGCATGCTTCGATTAAATCAAGCAATGTTATGTAAAATATCTAGGAAAGCCATTAAAAGACTACAAATTCGGTGATTGTGAATTCGAGTACCTCTGATACGTTATCTCTGAAGATGGCATTTTGTGTTGTATATGACTTGTTGGTGAATGTTCTAGTAACTTGTTGACCACATCACCAGTGCAAGACCTTCAAGTATTTTCAAGGCCATATGTGAAATGAATGATACTTTTTGCATTGGTCAGCAGATATTTTATTTTTATACCCTTCTTCCTGCAAATTTCAGGAACACTGTTTTGTAAATATTTATTGCAGTTGCAGACATTTAGTAGGAACATTATTTACAATAGCCAAGTGCAATATGAAATGTGTAAACCAATTCAGGCCATTCACCAGTGATAGTTTGTGACTGTTAGCACTTTAACCCCAAGCACTCATTATGTGCTTATCAAAAAAGAAAATTTGCACTTATGTAACCATCTTTATATCGATTGGTAGGGTTATCTTGCATCATTATTACTTACTTACTGTCACTATACCAGAACACTGAAAACTTGGCCAGATATAGTGACAGTATTTTTTAGTTTGTTTTATATTGTATATAGATATCATGAAAATTATTATTGATTGATATTTTAAATCACTCTGTAAGAAATGTCACCAGCAGGGCAGAACCTCACATTCTTAGACCAAGAGAATATATACACCATTTTATTTTCAGTTTTTTCCTGGAGTACTTTGAAATTGTTCTTTGTTTTGTTTGAATGCTCTGATCTTATTTCACATGGCAGGATTCGGCATTTTTCATCTTCTGTAATTGAGGCTTTGTGGCTGGAACACTAATATGGGTGGCTTGAACTCTACAGATATTTACTGTTTAATAAATAAACTGTTCCTGCAGTATAATTAACCATCATAAAATTACACATTTTGCACTGAATTTTTGCAGTAACATTCAAATTGTGGTATATCTCCTGCACTTTGAAGTGGGGTAAATAATATCCAGCAGTATCTTCCAGGTTTTAATGGCTTTTACCGAAGGTTGTTGATGACATATGAGTGATGTTATAGATAACTGAATGTTGTTACTGGCTGGTTTATGTGTATGTAATCTGTGAAAATCAAAGTGTACATTGGCCTTGGCCAAATGTAAGATACACATCAAGAGATCATAGTCCATCCCTTGAGCATCATAACTACTGTTCCCCCTCGCCCAGGCTGGTGTAACAGAGTGATTTCTTTTGTCATGGTCTGGTCGGTGTGCCAGACGAGTCCAGTTTCGTCTGTTAGAAACTCACTTTCCCATCCGTGTCTCGAATTGACCGTGTATGGTTTATCATATGCTCATCTTAGTGTGACTTTGTGAGCATTCATCTTTGGGGTGGATTCCTTCTTTATACCAGCTCCAGATGATTCGGATTTTTGCTGTTCATTACAACTGAGTCATGCTTTTTCCTGCTTAGGCTGCAGTCACTTTATTCGGATAGAGTGGGGGGGGGGGGGGGGTGGAAATTCCCAGGAGGATCTGAGGTGCCCCTTTTTCCCAGACAGACCAGCGTTGGCTCTTTAAGCTCATCCCTGATGGGTTTTGTACGTGTTTTTAGGCTGCCATAGGTAACTACAGGTGTTACTATGGTAGCATATCTCTGGTTTGAATCCCTGTGCATCTCCAAACATTGCTTGTATTGGTCCAAAATTCCCTTCATGCCCTACTTGTGAAATTGTTAAGTATTTCTTCTGTGTCACTCCCATATCCAAAACTAGTCAAATGTAAAGGCTGCCACAGTGTAGCTGACGTCTTCACTGTTCTGTAATGTTACACAGCGTAGGTTTGTACTTGGCCACCAACTAGAAGCGTGTGTCATGTGAGTCGTCTAGTCCAATGTGTTGGACAGGTGCATTTTTTGGTGAAGGCTATTGGTTCCTCAATACCTTCTAACCTTATTAAAGAACTGTGTTTGCATATGTGAATGCACAGAAGGAAACATAGCTACAACTTCACTTTATATTTGAGGAAATTCACTACATTTTTTAGACATGCTGTGTATTTATTTTCCACAATATACTGTTTATTTCATAATCTTATTTATTTATTTTTTTCAAATAATATGTTTTTCATAAACCATGTGCAGAAATTTAAATATCCTTGTTGGTAGGATGAAGGTTAAGTCTCTGCTCTTCATCGTCATCAACATTGGCTCTACAGCCATTGGTGGGCCTCGGCCTCTTCGAGCAAAAATCGCCAGCGGCCTCTATCCAGGGCATTTGCCAGCCAGTTTCTATGACCCAGTTTCCTTGTGTATTCATCTACCCCATAGACCTTTGTGTATTGCTTCATGTCATTGCTGAGATATCCTTCCAGCTTCATTTCCTTGAGGTTTTGTAACAGTATTTTTTTTTATGGGGTGGGCTCTCGTTAGCCTCATGCCCAAATCCCAACCCTGAGGGCCTTGGTATCCCTTTTTGTCTGGGTCATCACCCTTGACCTGTCTGGCATGGGAAGCCCTACCAGTAGCATATGCTACTGGTAGCACAGCTCTCGGGATCATACGACCACACAAGCCCCACCACTATGCCAAAGTATGGATGCCTTCAGGGAGAAGTCTCTGCTCTTAGTAAAACATATTACTCCCATTCTCTTTGGCTTGACAGTTGCATCTTATCATTCCATTTTTGAACTATTGCCAAAACAGTGTGCAGCACCTGTAACACTGCTGAAGGACATTTTTGGTTTAGAGTTCTGGTACCTTCATATTATCACCTGAGAAGTTTATCATCAACCTCAATAGCATATATGATAAGACATGGCTGTTGTCACCCTCTTGTTGTTGACCTCCTTGGCATCTCTTCCAGTAGTATAGTTTGTTATGCACCTGCTTTCTAGTATGAAGCATTTCCACCTGTGAATTTTTGGTTCAACTCTCTGCTTTTGAGCAGCTCTTGCAGTTGCTTCAGAAGATGTGCTATTGTGTGCTGCGCATGTGGAGGAAAGCCACATGTGGCTGTGTGCTTGTGTTTTATATTCTATGCACAATACACGTGCCCCTATTGTGTGTAAAAAGGACACAACCCAGAAAACATGAATTTTAGTGTAGAAGCCAGAAAAGGAATTCAAGAGACTTTTCTTTTTATTGCAAATGGACTATTTGAGCTATCACAGATGATCATTTTGACAGCTCAGACAGTACATTTTCAATAAAGAGGAAAGTTTAATGAAAACCTGTTTTTTTGTTTCTCCAGTAAAATGCACGTTTTTTACAAAATGGGGGCACGTGATAAAATGTGTAGAATGCTGCTGTGAATTTTGTGTTTGACACCGTTTCTGATAGTTTCGTATGAAGTGTTGATCCCACAGTGGAACTTTACTTGCGACTTAACGTTTGTGCCTATACGTGATTATAATAAACGTGCAGTTGTGAGAATAGAAAATTTATTATGTTTGTGTGCGTTGATAGGAATGGTAAGATAAAATTACAGATTTTTTAGGCTGCTGCAGTGAAGTAATTGTTTAGCTGGAACTGCACTTGTTGCTGTCTGATTGTGACTGATTCTTTGAGCAGTATGTCCACCTTAAAGGGGATTTTCAGCAAATTTTAAATGGTGATTAGTCTGCATCTTTGTACTTTGTTGCTGGCCCTCCAAGTGTTTTGACAATTTGGAATATTAGGATTATTAGGAATTTTTATTTCAGTGATATGTATGATTAACTTCAGTGTTAATTTATCCTGTTTTTCTTTTCTGTGTGCTGTAGAACTTCTCCGCATCTCCCCCCCCCCCCTCCCCCAATTCGGAGGCTTTTGGTTTTCATTTTGCACGATTTAATGTTGACAGAACTTCTCTAATGGCCGTGGTGTGCATTTGATGTGCTTTTACATGATTATTTTTTAAAATGTGTTAGAGATTATTAAAATGAGATAAATTTGTTGTAACCATCAGTCTTTGGATTCCAAAACTGTTTGTGTCCATAACAATTGGAATCCAAGTATACTGGGGCCCTGGCAAGAACACCCATGAATTGACTTGGTCCATGTCCCCTTATTCCTTCTCCTCCAGCAAACTTTTCTGTTTTATTTTACTTCCACTTGCCCTACTGTTCTTGTTGGTAGTGCCAACCATGTTATTACCCGGCAACAGATACTTTGAACCAAGCGGATTGGCACAGCTGGTAACACTTCTGTGTTGTATTGGGAGGTGCCCAGTTCTTGTCCCTTTGAGGACACTGATTATGCTGATTGACATTTCTGGTAGATTTTCTCATTTACTCCAGCTGAAGTCCAGGATTCATCTCATAGTAGGCCATGACCACATTGTTTAACCTTTTGGCGCAGGAATTATTTTTTAATTTTAGCACACTGTATATAAAATGTGAATAATATAGGAACCAAATACATTAGAATTATGAAACGGAGAGTATATACCATGTTTAAAATATTCAGTGCCTATATTTGTTGAATAAATGTATAAAATGCAACTTTAGAGGTTAGCGGTGCGGTATGACCACTATAGTTGACATTAGGCGTCAAAAGGTTAACATTTAGATTAATTTCTCACTAATTATTCTCCTATTTGATGCTATGTGGTGGTGGCTACTTGTAGCATCGTTTAATAAACATACAAGAAAAGCATCTGCTGAGCTGGTTGACTAAGCCAGAAGGGCTAGTGGAGAGCATAACAGGCAGAGAATGGAAGCGTCCAGGTCTGTCATCCATACCATCCATGGGACTTCTTTCTGTTGCCTCAGTACATAATGCATCCTTTGAATTTGTGCTCACACGACTGTATGGATGCCACCCTGTGCTTGCCGAATGTGGCCCACATATTAATTGATTGACTTGCATTTGGGTTCTAGCCCTTACCCGATTTATGCATCTAGGCCTCAATTGACGGGCCCTTTATGGTCCTACACGTTGAAACCAAACAAGTTTAAGTGATAACGCTTGTATGTTCTATTCAGAAGGTGCGTCGTGAGTGGTATGTTCTTCCCGACGTTTCGGGTTGTGGTCTCGAAACGTCGGGAAGAACATACCCAGTTACGCAGAGTCACATCCCAGAAGTGATACCGCAAGAGGCGCCTTCTTAGATTATCAGCCAGGATAGAAGCTGTTTGATACGTTTCTCATAGGATAATTTTAGTATTAATGTTGGAGAAATGGGGAATATGGGTGTGGTCTGGTTGAACCTTGCCCCGAGTGTGGTATCCAGTGTCACGGTAATTTCTCTCTCACCGACACTTAACCAAGGAAAGTGCTGAATGAGCCTAGTAGTTGTTTGGTTTCATACCCTTGAGTGGGCCTCTCATGCTGTACTGTGTTCCGTTCCTTGGTCGGGACAAAAGCGGATTACAGCTGCTGGATGAGTGGTGTAAACAGTGTTCAGTATTGGTATAACAGAACTATGTAAGCGGTATATACAGCGTGTTCCTCATTGAGGGAAAATGTTAAGTTTTCAGGCAAATATATGTTGTGTTTGACTGCAAACTTGGCGTTTTTTTATCGATTGAGCTGTAGACAGCGAAATGTTTCCCGTTAAATTAGTGTTCCGTACTAATTAAACAATGTATGTAAGCCATATATACAGCGTGTTCCACATTGATGATACAGCGTGTGTAAGCACAATATACAGGGTGTTCATATTGATGAAACGTAAGAGGTACAATATATACAGCGTGTTCTGTACTGATACAACACGTCTTTGATGAATTCTGGGATAAAGTCAAAGTTAAGGCCACGTTACCATCGTGTCAAAGTGCCATGTTACACTGGCGTATACGTTGTTGGAGATGACGCTTCACATAGTCGGTACCATTAGCTGTGGGAAGGGGTCGTCCCGTGCTACGGAAGCTCTTCTTCAGCGTAGTAAGGGTATGAGGCTCGCATGGCCCCACAGACTGAACTGGCGAAGATGAATCCTTGTCGCGCCCCTGTCCCCTCCTTCCGCTTCGTAACCCTCGTCTGGAATTCTGTCGTGATGTTCAGTTGATGTGAGTCCGTCTGACAAGACAAACTGCCTGAATCTACAGCTGCTTTTGCATGCTGAGTTGTCGCTTATAAACTCGGCAGCTGGATGCAGCGTCGTGAAACAGACCGACTAAACAAGTAGACTTTAAGGAAGGCCCCAAGCTGTTGGCAGATCGCTACGTGGAAACTAAAGGAGAGGAATGGTCATGTTAGTGTTGTGGGGGTTGGGGAGGTACATCGTCAGAATGTGAACTGAGTCTCTTGTTCAGTAGGTACCTGGGGCCCTTTCCTTGGGGTTTAAGCGGCCGGAGCGTGAAGCAGATCGCTGTTAAATCTAGTGCCGGGGTTAAGGATGAATGGATCTCTACCGCCATCCCCTCATAAGCCTGTGTGACATGAACAGGGACATTACGTTTGAATTGTACTGTCTCGGCCGGTAGTGCCTGTGTAATTAGAGATTAACTATGACGTCATTGCGCCTGACGGCAGCGCATACGGTCGTGCATGTTATTTAAACAGCCTCTTAAGTAATTAGTGACGGTCGAAATGAGTCCCTTAGATCGTTTCGACACTGCATATCGTACTCAGTTGAAGACCGTCGTTAAAAAGCCTGATAATCTATCCTAATGATCTTCGCATTATATAGAATAACATACATGCTGTAAAGATAAGAGTCTTCGGACCGTCTATAAATAAATGTCTTATTATTCTGGCGACTTGAGTATGATTTGCAACTAGCGAGATGACTAGCTTGGCTATGTGTTTCTTTCATTTGGTCTGCATCATTGGCGTTTTAGAAATAAAACTGGCGTTTATCATGCTGTCCTTCGTATGATCCCCCTGTGTATATTACCTTGATCTTGTCTTTGTTTTTTTTTTTCATTTAATTAAACTTAACCTGAGTTCAATATCCTTCATTTCGGCTGGGCTGATGGCAGGTTTTCTCGGTGTATCTCCATTTCTTTATCACTCTTCCCACTGTATTACCGATCATTTCTACGTACTTAGTGATAGCTTATACTAGCTGTACACAAATTTTACAGAACTGTAGCTGCCACCTCGCAATTCTAGGCGCCGGAAGCGTGACATGAAGCAAGTTCCATGCCGGGGACCCACAAATATTGGGCACAAGGTTACAAAATTTGGTCGCCTGACACACACCCCTTGCTTGTGCTTCGTTTTCGAGAAGTCACTTTTAGACTGCTGGAAATAAGCTGATAGCCAATAAGAGGCAAATGATGAGTACGTCAATAAGCACGGAGGTTTGGGTAGGGTTTTCGGTGGGGCAAACTAAGGAGGTTTTTAAATGTGACGACGTGATGACGTTTTGCGTTTGTGTTTCCAAAACCAATATTTTTGTTGCGTGAAGTCTAAAATGTTGACGTAAGAAATGTTTTAAATTGCGTATTTCGATTCTTATCTTCGAACAGTTGCCGATCGCCGGTAGTGGGGCAGGCAGCTTGAATGGCTAGATGTTTATCACTGGGAATGGTGGAGGGAGGGGAGGGGGCTGAAGTAGTTTGACCTTTGAGAAGTTACAGATTAATTATAATTAGCCTTTGAGTGCAATAACAGCGTCTCTTATCACTGACAGAGGCAGCGGAGTTAAAAACATGGTCTTTCGGAAGATATTTGTGTCTTTCAATGTTATCAGTTTTTTTTCAGATACCAACTTATTGCACTATTTATTTACTTGATAAAACACACGTTAAAATACGTACGTCTAATCCATTAGAATGTATGTAATATAACACTCCTACATGTTTCAATCCTTCTGGATCATCATCAGGGAGTAAATGTTCCTATATATGAAGTTATTGAATATTTCTATATTTGTTGATGTTATTGGTATGGTGGCGGCATGCGTGTGGTTGTATAGGTTATGTTGTGTTCCTATACCTATACAACCACATGCATGTGGTTGTATAGGTATAGGAACACAACATAACCTATACAACCACATGCATGTGGTTGTGTAGGTATAGGAACACAACATAACCCATACAACCTATACAACCACATGCATGTGGTTGTATAGGTATAGGAACACAACATAACCTATACAACCTATACAACCACATGCATGTGGTTGTGTAGGTATAGGAACACAACATAACCTATACAACCA
>Ga0131853_10016995_pt1 | contig 13269 bp, 12 predicted proteins | sample TergutLab28metaG_FD_92764 | JGI IMG/M metagenome (GOLD analysis project Ga0131853, IMG submission 92764) | Labiotermes labralis P1 segment gut microbial communities from Petit-Saut dam, French Guiana - Lab288 P1 (version 2) (version 2) | ecosystem: Host-associated > Arthropoda: Insects >...
GCTGACCACGTGACACCCCTCTATCCGCAAAAGTTGGCACTAACTTCGCCGACCGGCGGCGGCCGCTCTGTCGGTATAGTTCGCGTGCGGACTAAGGCCACGGAGTTTGTTTTTTTGTTTGTGGTGTATTTTGTTAACTTTTGCTTTTGGGGAACGCCAGACAGGATGTGGCATTATTAATAAAGAACACCTCAATAAGCATACTTTCGGAAGTTCAGTACTGAACACGAAAAGTACCTTAGTGGATTCTGATTTAAAAGCAGATTTATAGAAATAGTAATTATGCCTTTCGTTATTATGTTAATAAAGTGCATAAAATGAGAAATTCTTATAAGTTATGTCGTAAATTTCAACTGCAAGTAATGTTCGGGATAACTAGGCGAATGTTGGAATGTAATTATAAAATTATTCTTTACTTAAAAGGATTTAAGAGGGTTATTTGGTTTCAGCTGGCTAATCATAGGCCATGCGACGATAATTTGCCAAAAACGGAATGAAAGTGTGTGTATTAATTAGTAACTAAATAAATTAGGTTAGTTGAATAGTTTGATTATTAACAATACTACTCTAATCACAGTCAACGTCACAGATCGGAAGCACTATACGAACTCAGAGCACGTGGTATCCGCTCCAGTATAGAAGGCAATTAGAGACCGACAGACTTGGATAAAGCGCTACACACACAACTGTCTCCATTCCTATGGTCAGTCTCTGCTAAAGAGGAATGGCTTTTTTTCCCCTTAATTTTTATCTTACTTTGCGCAAAGTCCTTTATTTATATATATAGGCCTATGTGGCATTTCGAATCCACATCCGGCCCCAACCTCCTACCACCCTTGAGAGCGCTTCCGTCAGTGACTGAGCACCTCAGCGTCTCCACCTCATTTCCTTGGCGACAGTTTATGTTCCAGCTGTCAGCAAATTTATTTATTTTTTGCTCATTCTAACTCTTTATAAAAGGGCTCTTAATACACCAAGAGATTTTCTGTAAGTCTCTTCATCTTCTTTTATTATTACGACGAATCAATCTACAACTTCAATAAATAAGATGATGATGTAAATGCGGTATTTGTGTACTTAGAGGCAATGGTCGTTGTGTTTACTGGAAAGTTAATTTGTATCTATATTTAAATTAAAAATGTATTCTGTAAATACCGTTTAAATGTGATCTTGTGCTTTTCATATTATAAAAATCGTCCTTACGCGATTTTCCCCAACTTCCCGTTACTTCCTCACACTTGGGTCATAATATTCCCCACAGTAAATCTAGGAAGTGTGTCATACCCGTTGTGTGTGTGTGTGTGTGTGTGTGTGTGTGTGTGTGTGTGTGTGAAACTAGGAAATAGTATGTAGTCAAACACAACTGTGTCACTGAGGTATATTTAATGATTATATGATGGAACAACTACATGTTTCAGCCTGTATTGGCCATCGTCAGGTTGTCTTGGGGAACTTAAGAACTAGCTATATGCATGCGCGCGCACGTGGTGTAGAGATCTCTACATCACATGAACCTTTTAAAGCCACAGTATTACACAGATCACAGCGTGCTGATCAACAGTGCACGTGACTGATTTGTACTGCGCATGAAGCGACGCCTGAATCGCAGTTATCTAAATCTTGTCTGTGTTTCCAGCAGTAATTTATAAATTTTCAGACAAATTGTGGATTTTTACATTCTCTGAACCGTGCATCGTGATCATTAAATATACTTCGGTGACACAGTTTTATTTGACTATATCCTATTTCCCAATTACCCACAGTAATTTCTCAAACCGCCATAATTTTAAGCAGAACATTGCTCCATGTCTTGTGAAGGGTGTTATGTGGTAGAAATTTACCGACCTTTTACATTAGAGTGATACTGCCATCTTCGGGAAGAAATGGGCCTGCTTATCCTCTTCTCTTAATTAACTTAATTGATACAGACAGCTTCACACAACAAGTTAATGCAACAGAGTACTTTTTCAGACAGTGAAATCCGCTCAACTAATCGAGTAAATATCCCCACCACCACCACCGCCAATTCGGAAGGTTTTTATCGTGATCACAAGATTTGGTACTCTTCGGAGCCAGTTAGATCCGGCCAACACTCAAACGCTCGAGTTATCCTGCGATTTACTTCCACACTCCCCAACTGTGCTCATGTTTCTTTGCCTGCAGAGTTTCCCTCTCAGATTTTAGTGTAGGAGATTCACTTCTGCCTGTACCTTTCGTGCCCAGACACACCAGTTATACAGAATGTCCATGGCTTTGTGTCACATCTGCTGGATTAGATTCCTGACCTCATAGAGTCGAAAATATATAATCGTGAGGCCGGTTCGCGGCCTATACAAAGCTACAGGACTTTGAAATGTGAATCAGAAAAAGTTGGCACAAAACACACGTAAGTTCGTGAACGTCATGGTTCTGTTTACTGAAGACAATATTACAGTGTGACAGTTCATTAACAAATGTTGATAAGACAGACAATTTAAGTACAACTCAACACTGAGGCGCGTACGTGCTACCGTTGTAGTGGAAAAGTAATATTACATATTCTGAGTGTGTTTTTATAGACTTAGGTATCCAGCATGCAATGCGTATATGCCATATTGTCGTTGAATTTTGATGTACAATCGGTGTAGTGAAAGGCACAATTTCTTACTTGTATGGGCGTAGAAGCAATTTTGATTTATTTTCTACGCCGTATTTATGATTTCAAAGAAATTCGGTATAGAACACAATTAAGAAAATATTGCGTTGTAGTAAAGTTCGTGAATATTGAATCAATGAAGACCATATGTTTCATATGTGCGTGAATAGCAAATCTATGCCTAGTTTTCGCGTTTATTTTCACATTGGACGAAATGCGTTATAAAACATTGTTGATCATTTGGGATTTTCGTGAAAATTATAATAGAATATGACGGAGGTTTCTTACAGACTATATGAAATTGTGTTTACACTGTACCCTGAAATTCCAAGACATTTTACAGTAAAGGACCCCTTGGTAAGATCAGCTTATTGCTGTACGAACTGTACGTTAGTAACGCTGTTTCATCTTCTTTAGCCCTATATAGTCTCATTGCGAAATTTCTACCCCTTGCTGACCGCAACTTCTCAGGTACTGCAGGGTGCGTATGAAGGCTGTTTAAACATCTTCTCTTAGAGGGTCTGCCGGGGGGAGGTGCTGACGAGCAAACACTTCAGATTAAATTTTCCCCTCTTAGAGGGGCGACCCACAACGGATGTTAGTTCACAAATCCGTTTAATTTCCTTACACCATCCACTCATTACTCGAGTTGCTACTTGCAGTGCCATTTATCTGGGCCGGGTCCGCCTTACAGTGCTTTCAAACGATGAGCATTAGTACAAACAGTCAGGCAGACAACCCACCTGACGGCGACCTCTAAATTTGTAATGCAGAATTGTGCGACATTTTATAGAAAGCAGAGAGATATCATTTAACTCAGGATTGGGTCCGGTGTTAGGCTGTTGTTAACACGGTAACGAACATTGGGATTCAATAAAATGCTGTCATTTCTTCATAAACGCGGCGTTTTTGGCTCCTAAGAAAAGTTTCTCCTCCATGTAATAAGTTACTTAATTAATTTCCTAATTAATCTCTCAATTAAATACTTTCTTCCCTACTTACTACTTATTTACTTAGTTTTTGTTTCTTAGTTAGTTACTTAATTAGTTCGTTATTTAGATTTCATTATCCATTTAGTTGTTAGTTGACCAGTTATTTAGTTGCTTAGTTAGTGGTTTGGTCCGTTTGTTATTTTTTTTTAACGATTGATTAGTTGGTTATGTGGTCGAAGGGTCGGGCAATCCAGTTTTTCTTTCTCTCTTTTCGTTAGTGGGTTGTTTGTTTGTTTTTGTTTCCTTTGTCGCTTGCTTCTTGGTTTGACAGATGCGTCGGTGAGCTGTCTGCAGTTTCATTTCTGCAGTGTGGTGATTTCGAACCGCGGCGGACTTGAACTAATCTTCGACTGGAGTTTAATTTCGTCGCGAGAAAGACGCCGACGTCGTCGTCGGGAGGAATGGGGAAAGGTTACATTAAACAAGAGCACGGTCGTTGTTCCCAACCTCCGTACCCTTTCCCTGCCACCGAGCCCCGTATCCTTATTAATTTCAACTCCCGAGAACATTCAGGACAGGAAGTCGCCCTGTAAGGGATGGCGTCTTACGGCGACTTGAAATGTATCCATCCTTCTTCTGAAACCTTTTTCCTCTAAGTCTATCATAAGTGTGGGTAAACACGGCTTCCATACGTGTTTCAAAATTTCGTTTACCAAGGCATATCGGAGCTTACTGTACCCGTTCCTCTTCAGCCAAGTAAAAATTTTCCGCTGCATTCTGGGTACGTCCGTAGCGATAATTTTCAGACACACGCCTGTTACTTTCGACAAGAATATGAAGGGGTGCTGATAAGTCCTTAGCCCGACCAGGAAGGAAACAAGTTACGGCGACCAAACTCGGGATTTATTCAGCATACTCTCTACGATGTTCAATACACTTCTTAGCGTTTGCTCTAACATTTGCAAGCCACTCAAAAAAAAATTCAGAATGTTGTCCGTCCAACCATGTCTCCTCGGCAGCAATGACCTCCGCCTCGGTCGAAAAATTGCGAACTTTCAATTGTTTTTTTCAGTCCAGGGAACAGGTGGTTGTCCGACGGGTCCAGATCCGGAGAATAGGGTGGGTGATCAAAACATTGGAAGCCCAGGTAGGCCAGTTTCGTTTGGGTTGCAAGTGCCCGGTGAACCGGGGCATTGTCGTGCAAGAACAAGACCCCCTTGGTGATCTTCCCGCGGCTTTTTTCGTTCAAAATGTGCTTCAATTTCACCAGCAGAGATGAATAATACTCCGCGTTGATAGTTCGGCCCTTTGGAAGATAATCAATGAGGATGCCATCTTGATCCCAAAACATCGAGGCTAGAACTTTTCCAGCGGATTTTTGCACTCGGAATTTTTTGGGGCGGGGTGAGCCGCTATGTCGCCACTCCATTGATTGTTGCTTTGTCTCCGTGTCGTATTGATATAACCAGGTTTCGTCCATGGTCACCAATCGCGACAGGAAATCATTTGGATCGCGCCGAAAAAATTCCGAAAGTTGCTCAGACGACTGGCACTGTTGACGTTTTTGATCCGCGTTCAGGCAATACGGGACCCACTTCGCGGAGAGCTTCCGCATGTCCAGATCTTCATGAATGTGGACCCAAACCGCTCATGTGAGAAGCCCAGTTTCTCGGCTATTTATGTAGCCGAAATCCGAAAGTCTTACAAGATTAGCTTGTGAATTTGATCAGTAATCTCCGGGGTGGTCACTGTTTTGTGTCGTCCAGGACGAGGCGCATCACAGGTGGAAAAATCACCACGTTTAAACTGGGCCACCCAGTTTTTGACGGTGGCATACGATGGCGCATGTTCCCCTAATGTTTCTTTCAGAATGGCGAGAATTTCCTTCGGCGCCTTGCCTTACAGGAAAAAAAAACTCGATGACACCTCGCGTCTCCATGTTGTTGAAATCGCACGCGTCACCTGACATGCTTCCTTTCAGGCTCTGTAACAAGAAAAGACTTGCAATTCGACACATGAACAGACACCCTCTTTCCAACGACACTATCGACTCCATCCTACGACATCGGGAAGTAGGTCGGGCTAAGGACTTATCAGCACCCCCTCGTATTGTCTCCTTCCACATATCAACATTTATGAGGATCGGTCAGAAAAAAAAGTTACTTGGCTAATGAATATAGGGTGACGGCGGCTGCTTGAGTGGAACTTGTAAACACACTTACTAAACCGCTCGCTGCTTCAACGACTACCTACGGTATCTTGGTGATGTGGGTCAACTGGACTTCTCCGCTGAATTTGAACGAATGTCCGAGCAAGGGGATCGTAGAAATATTGGAGTATGCGGAGCAACAGTATTGTTCGTCAGAAACAGAGGACCTCTGAACAGATATTCCTGGTTTTTTATATTGCTGAGGTGTACTACGGTGTGTCATCACTTTCCGATTTGTGCTAAAAGAGGGCAAAAATTCGGGACACCTCATTTTTAATCCACGTACTCTTCGGTGTTATTCTGTAACAAATCGCTTAACTTTCTGGGAACGAAAAATAAGTCGACGTAATTTACGGAGAAGAGAAAGTCCTCTCTGACTCTCAATACATGGTTTCCCATAAGTCTAACAGTTTTCGAGAATATATTTCGGCAGCACTCTTACTCTGAGCTTACATTTTCTAACTTGTCTGTGTGACTAGGTTACGGGCTTATTAAGAGATTGCCGGTAGGGGCAGCTGGTTACCTTCTCCACTGTGTCAAGACCAGCTACGGCACCCACCCAGCCTCCCCTTTAGCCGATACTGCAGGGCCCTTTTCCCGGGGTTAAAGCGGTCGGGGCTGGGACTAGCATCCAGCACCGAAGTTAAGAATGAGTGGAATGACACCTCCACTCCCCCTTTATCTTCACGGCATGAACAGAAACAACTAAACGTAGCGTGTGCAAGGCGGAAATCATGCAGGTTTATGCGGAAAACTAAGAGTGACTTAATTTGTACACCCTACTCGCCGGAAATTGAAAATTAAATATTATTTTACACGCAGTGTGCCAAGTCATTGTGCACCTACCTACACGATGGGTGAATTCATTGTCCTTATAAACTGTCTCACATACACTGTCTCACATAAACTGTCTCACATACACTGTCTCACATACACTGTCTCACATACACATCTCCTACGTAACACAACAAATTTTGGAAATGACCACGTCCTGTAGTTCATAATACCAACAGTGATTCTAGGCGCTTTCGCAAAATTGTGCAAATTACAAATCTACGGTTAGCTTCGTCATGTCTGTCCACCTTTTCGTCCGTCCGCACGGAACAACTCGGCTCCCATTGTACGGATTTTCATTAAATTTGGTTTTGTGTATTTTTTACAATCTGTCGAGACAATTCAAGCTTCATTAAAATCTGACAAGAATAACGGGTACTGTACATGAAGACGTGTGTACATTTATGAACACATCACCCTCAGTTTTTCTCAGAATGAGAAGTATTTCAGACCAAAGTTGTATAGGAAATTAAACCACGCTTTTTATGTGCAATAACTTTTTTTAACCCCCGACAGTATCTCAACTTCGTCGTAGAGGTGGGGCTTGTGTGGTCAAATGATCCGCAGAGCTATGCTGGCTGCTGTGTAACTGCAGGTAGGGCCCCCATGCCAGACAGGTCGAAAGTGATGACCCAGAAGGAAAGGAATAACGTGGTCCTCTACGTTGTGGGCAGGGGCGTTAGGCTAACAGACTTACCTCGGTGAAAATTCTTATTGTTGGAAGGCCTAATAATGGACGCCGGTTAATTCAAAGGGATGAAAGAACAAGGAAAATTTATAAGCACTCTGATTTCTATATGGATACTTGGAATGTACTCAGTCTGTACATAGCAGGAATGTTAAAACAGGTTAAAGCAGAACTGCAAAAATATGGAATTGATATTGCAGCAGTTCCAAGAGATAAGATGGATGGGAAGTGGAGTGCCGGGTACAGGGAATTTCATACTGATATATGGTGGTAATGAAAGTAATGCTTTTTGAATCGGTTTTATAATTAACAATTATGAATTTTGAGACAGTGGATGGGAGAATATGGTCCTTTAGAATGAGGGGAATGTTAACTTCGTTACGTCCTGTCACGTGCTGGTTAGAGACTCCCTTTACGGTAAACTTAAAAAGATGTATCAAAGAATCCAGTATATGATACAAAAATTATAGCGGGTGATCTTAATGCAACAATAGGAGACTTGGAAATCCCCTGAGGGCAGAACTAACAATCAGAAAGACCATGTATTAGTAGATGGAAGGTGTGCGTCCAGCATTGTGATGTAAGAAGTTGTGGAGGCTCAGACTGTGTATAGGATCACCATTTTGTTAGAATTAAATGTCGACAAAAAATATCGAAATACAAAATGCACATGGTGTAAGACAAGGGAAGTATGACGTTAAAAATTTACAAGTACACCGAAATTATGAGGATATGTAAAGAAGTGATAAGAAAGGGGATTACTAAAAATGAGCAACAAAATAATCAGAATGAGGCAACAAGTGAAACTAAGTGAGAGAACATTAAGTAATGTTGACAGTGTGTGTTGGTGCGGTGGATGGGTATGGAGAGGTGTGACTGGTATGATAAGGGGTGCCAGATGAAGGTGGAAGAAATAGATAAAGTCCGAATAAAATGCTGCATAGGAGGACGAGAACGAATACTGAGAATTGCAAAAATGAGCGAAGAGAAACCAAGAAAATTAATAGAGCAAAAAGGGGAGGGGGGGGACCGATGACTTTAAGGTGCTGGCAGGTACGGAGCGAGCAAATAAAAGAAATTAAGCAAGAAAATTCCTTACAATATCTCGTGGATAAAGTCGGTTTTCAGCCACAAACATTTGCTTGTAAGGACAGAGATAACAGTTTAATTGGAAATGAGCGATTGATAATTGAAAGATGGCAGCAATAATGTTATGAAACTCTTAATATTAAGGATTATGTGGGGATAAGAGAAAAAGTAAAATATCAAGGATATAAAGATCAAATTGACACCTCCCCCAAAAAAAGATGAAATATGGGAAATAATAAGAACATTACAGAATAATAAGTCACCTGCAGAGGGCAATATCAGTGCAGAAATGATCAAGTATGGGGACAAAAAGTTATGGGAAGTAATTCGCGAAATGATAGAAGTAACATGAGCATAAAAATTATCAGAGAACTGGTGAATTGCAATTATATGCCCTATACATACGAAGGAAGATACAATGCAATATAGCTTTTATAGAGGGATCTCCCGCTTAAATGTATGTTATAAAGTAACGTCTAATATTCTGAATAGACGGCTGTTCCCGTATGCAGAGGAAATTTTGGGAGATTATTGGCGTGGTGTTAAGAGAGGACGACCAGCTATTGATTATTTACATTAATATGTCTTCTTGAAAACTTTATGAACTTAATTTAGATTTTCACTATTTATTTTTGCTTTAAGCAGGCCTGTGACTCAATGAGTAGAATATATTTATAGGACGTTTTAAAGGAATTCTGGATCCCAAAGAAATCAATGAACTTAATAAAGAAGACGTTGCAGGACTCAAACGGAAAGTGAAAATCCAAGGATAATTTACCGAAGCATTTGGCATAGAGGCATGAGACAAGGTAATGCAATTGCTACAGCACTCTTCAGTATTGTACTGGAGAAGGTGATAAGGATATACACACCAATTCGAATGGAACAATTTTTAATAGAACGAGGCAGTATAAAGCATATGCAGAGGATCTGCTGATATTTGAACGATCGGTGAGAGCGAGTGAAGAAGTAGTGACACGCAATAAAGGAACTGCATTGAGTATTGGATTGTTGATAAACGAAAGCAAAACAAAACACATGAAAATAAAAAGAAATATAACGAACTGGGAGGAAGATCTGATAATCAACAGAAAAGTATTTTAAGGGGTTCAGAACTTTAGATATTCAGGTTGATAAATTAAACAAATTCAAAAGTGATAAAATAAAACCACGTTTTGCTGCACGTACTACATGTTTCTATAGTCTAGGACACATATTTAGGACTAGAGCCGTGAGTAAAGCAGTTAAAATTAAGATATGTAAACCGATAGTGAAACCAGTTGTAGTGTTTGGGAGTGAAATATGGGCTGTGACTGAGATGGATAGGAAAAGCCTGGGTGCATGGGAGAGGAAAATATATGGACCGGTGGTACAGCAAGGAATGTGGAGAATAAGAACTGATCAGGAATTGAGGGAACTTTATGAACATCTAGACATAGTAGCAGATGTTAAAAAGAAGATATTTGAACGGACTGGACATGTAGTAAGAATGGATCAGGGAAGGAGAGTTTAGAAAATATTTGAGAGTAAACCGGAGGGAAGTAAAAGAAGGGGAAGACCTAGGTTGAGATGGCTGGAAGATGTAGAGGAGGATCTGAGGGAGATGAAGGTTAAGAGATGGCGACAGAAGGCAGTTGGCAGGGAAGTGTGGGCTTTCGTAATTACGGAGGCAAAGTCTGTCAGAGGGCCGTAGTGCCGAGGAGTAAGTAAGTAAGTAAGTAAATGTTACTTCAAAATCTTGCCGTTTATGAGATAATGTGGAAAAATATGGTAAAGCCACACAGGCCACAAGTGACAATATAACAACACGTGCGCTTGGCATGATGCATAGTAAGGCCACAAACACACACTCACAATATGTAATAGTTATTGCTTTTCCAAGGCGACAATTGTTAAGTGGAAGAGTCTCAGTGTGAAGTTATTCTCATATTGTTTGTCTTGTCAATTTTCTGAATGAGACAATTTTGTCCTTTGCAGCGATCTTGCACGGTGACTTCTGGCGCACTCTCTATACGATGCTTGTCTCATCACAGAGACTGCAGAAAGTACAGGCCGTACGTTCTTCATGAATTTCATATTTAATTATAACAAAATATAACATGTCTATTTCTCTATCCTTGTTTTCAGTTTCTTCACATACACTCAATCTGTAACTAGCCATCATATAATTTTGATATTTTGATCTGTTGTGGCCCTGGTCAACACCATACAGAATCGGTAGCGTTCTCATCGATTGCACTTCGAAGTGCACTGTAATCAAACTGAACATGTTCGTTTTAAATCTTCAAATATTATTGAATTCTACAAAAGTATTTTTTTCTGAAAGTCACCATTCCTATTTTCGTCACGAGCTGTGTGTTTTCTAAGGATCCTCTCACTCCTTCACTTAACGTACTCCGTAGTCCACAATTTACCTTCGTTCTCATATTCCTTACTTTAGAGTTCCGTAAGGCAATTGCGTCTCAAACCTAATATCGTAGTGACATGTACAACGTTATGTATTACACAGTCGGTATCGGCAGTTATACAAAGACGGCCCAATTAAAAGAAATCGTTGATAATTTCTTACACTCAATATGGAACACCTGTCCGTATCCCAGAGAATTTAAAATGACGGATCCTAACATAAGTGATGTCGATATACTGCATAGTTTTCGCCCAACAACTGGTGTAGTTAAAGGAACACGGCGAAATGTAAGTCATCACAGCTCTTACATGTCTTTAAATGTTTGGAAAACAGTTGTGAATATTTTGAAGGAGTAACATTTCCACGAGTATTATAACTTATTTCGTTTTGGGCAGTTCTTACTGTTATAACGCTTTCAGATTTATTGGTGAAAATTAGGAATACTATTAATTGACTAAAAAGAGATGAATCGAGAGAGTATCTACGGAGTTTGGATCATAAATGGGAAGAATAACTGTCTTTAAATACTGTAATTATTTCGAATTTTCTGAAACGCTCTAAACATTTCAACTAATCCAAAATATTTTGGAACGGATTAATGCACGGAGGATGCAACACATTAAAATAATCTCAAATCTTATTCAAATTAGCTTCCTAAAAGTCTCTGTGATTTTTTTAAGTATTTACTTGTAATTCTAATTTGCATTTTATAAAACATTATGCATACAATATTATAAATGTAAATGCTAAATAAATATGGAAGAGCGATAATGTTTTTCATGAATACCGTAAAATCATCCAGTTAGGATAATCCGTAATACTCTCTTTTGGGAGTTCTATTTGCATACCACTGCGAGTGGTATGGCCGTAAAGAAGAAGACATCTTTTTCAAATTAAACCAAATAGGTGCACACTACTTATTAGTATATTTATTTCAACTTCTCTACATGTTTCGGACAACTATGTGCCCATCATCAGGAGAACTTACTCTATCTATGAGACACTGGTATTTTTCACTCTTTGTGAGTGGCTGTCTGGTCTGCAGACCAGACAGCCACTCATAAAGAGTGAAAAATACCAGTGTCTCATAGATAGAGTAAGTTCTCCTGATGATGGGCACATAGTTGTCCGAAACATGTAGAGAAGTTGAAATAAATATACTAAGAAGTAGTGTGCACCTAGTTGGCTTAATTTGAAAAACAGTATACAGGGATGGACGGTCCACAAAACATAAAAAAAGAAGAAGACATATATATATATATATATATATATATATATCCCTTTCCTACGCACCATCTTACGATTTAGTGACATCGGAAAACGATAAGGTCACATACAAATTCCTCTTCTTCACTGAAAATCTCTGCTAACGTTCAGCAGTCTCGGTCCAGGGTATCTCTTTCTAGTGCTTATAACGAAAGGAACGACACAACTTAGAGTCTTAGTTAAAGAATATCTATTCTACAGATTTTCTCCTTTCACTGTGCTGATATGGCGGAACTCTGCTGGAATTCCTTTAGTGCGTCAGTAAGAAACTTTAACAAGGAAAAATAAAATGGCTTTGGAAGACACAGCCTTACCTATAAAGGACTAACTTAATTTGCTGAGATTTCTAATGATGGTGCCTGAAGATTACTTTTCTTTTGAGGCGTGACGCTATGTACAGTGGGTATTTCTGATTAAAATTTTCTCTTCCTTATGACGGGCTGCCCCGACAACGAAAGTAACCCTACGTGTAACGGAACGTGATAGATCAATACACTGACAGTGGTAAACGGAAGGTCGAACTGTGACATGGGTATGTGAAATTCACCCCCAACTGTAACTCCTGCTGTGTAAGATATTTCATAAATTTTTAGCCAACCATTTTGTCACAAGAGGCATATTTTATTAAAGACTTCTCATGTCATGCCGATCAGCAACTCATCTGTAGCGACGCCAGGAATATCGACTCAGATTTAAATAAATTAGCATTCTAATTTGGCGGTGTCTTACCCCACGCGATCTCATGGCTTGGCACTCTATGAGTCAAACACGGGAGGTTTCTGACCCCTTTCATAATTGATTCTCTTGTTTTCACAAATGGGATCTAGGAACTTTTATAAACGCTGTATAAAGCTATAAAGTATAGAAGGTCTGATGTCGCGTTTTTATGAACAAGGCAATGAATACCTTAACGTAGTACATTGCCTGCATCATGACCATATCACCTTTTATTAACCGACACCTATGCACCGTTCTACGCACACTAGATCACAATGCACCGTTCTACGCACACTAGATCACAATGCACAGTTCTACGCACACTAGATCACAATGCACAGTTCTACGCACACTAGATCACAATGCACAGTTCTACGCACACTAGATCACAATGCACAGTTCTACGCACACTAGATCACAATGCACCGTTCTACGCACACTAGATCACAATGCACAGTTCTACGCACACTAGATCACAATGCACCGTTCTAC
>Ga0131853_10016996_pt1 | contig 13269 bp, 1 predicted proteins | sample TergutLab28metaG_FD_92764 | JGI IMG/M metagenome (GOLD analysis project Ga0131853, IMG submission 92764) | Labiotermes labralis P1 segment gut microbial communities from Petit-Saut dam, French Guiana - Lab288 P1 (version 2) (version 2) | ecosystem: Host-associated > Arthropoda: Insects >...
CATGCGCAGGCGTTAGAGCAAGACTTGAACGATGATAACCAGATTAACGTTTTAGATCAATCGCTGCTGCTTAACAATTTCTTGCAAACGAGCAGGATGATCGACTGGACTACCTTGCCGTAAAGGCGGGGTGTTGCGATGAAGTTGTATGAAAAAAACCACAAGCAATGCTTGTGGTTTTTGATTGAAAAATTTGTTTAAAAATGGAAAAAACTCTTGCAATTTGTCGATTATTGTGTTATAATAATGTGAGAATAGTGTGCGATGGATAGGTTCGCATGAATCTTAAAATACATAAAATCTGTTGCTTTTGACAAAATAGTATAAAATATGCGTTGGGTTTCAAATTATATTTTTATAATATGATTTGTATTTTGACGAGCATAAAGGGGGCTTATTTATGGTGCAAATTAGGAAAAATCTACTTATTAAAGCCGTGAGTATGGTTTTAATAACGATGATGATACTTGGAAGTTTGTCGACGACGGTGTTTGCGGATGTTGTCGATAATTTGAGCTTAGATAATGATGTATATGAGGAAATGTTTGACGATGCGCCTGAAATTTCCCTTGATTATGATGAGGTGTTTGAGCAGGACTCTGAGGAGGTTTCAGACGATTCTTTAGGAGAGCGCACGGCTTTGGTTACGGGCATGGTTACGTTGGAAGGTAATCCTATCGCCGGCGTGCATGTTTATTTTGAAGGAATTGAGCCCGAATATGACATTTTTGTCGCGATGACGGATGTTTTCGGAAGGTTTAGTATAAATTTACCTGCGTTTAACGAAACTCGTTATACTGCGTGGGCTTTATTTGGTTCTGCATATGGTGCGGAGGCAAATTCGGATTCTGTCGCTGATGATTTTCTTGAATTTGGGACATCTGAGCGTGCGGTAAGTGATTTTATTGAATTTAATATTAGCTTTGGCGGCACAACTCAGCTTGAGTTTGAGCTTTATATGATGGATGTAAGTATTCGGTCGGCGTCGGTTGTTTATATATACGACGCAGACGATCTTGCGGAGTTTTTAAGAGGAGAACTTGGGTCGAATACATCAACGTTTGTTTTGATGAATGATATTAATATGGCGGGGCAAGGCTTGTTCCAAGGGCGCGGTCATGTAGATGACATACCGTTTATGGGTGTTTTCCAAGGCTGTGAGGAATTTTATGATGATAACAATAGATTTCCGATTATTAGCGGCTTGTCTTTAACGAGAAGAGACGCGACTGAACCTTCAAGTACTGCCGGTCATAACGATTTTGGCTTTATACGCGTTTTAGGTCATGGCGCTATTATTGAAAACGTTACGTTTTCAGGGATGGCGTTTACGGATACGGCTGCTCTTGCCGGTTGGGATACCGTTGTCGGTAACATTGGTCTTTTGGCGGGGCGCGTTGCGCCGAACAGTTTGGTTTTGGTAAGAAATGTTAACGTGAACGGCGCCGTTACATTTAGCGGAGCGAGAGCGCTTACAAACAAGCGTGTTGGCGGCTTGGTCGGCACAATTAATGCCGGCGGAACGCTTAACGTTACGAATGCTGACGTTAGTGTAACTTTAAATTTGCAAACATCCGGGACAGCCCCTGCGGGAAACAGGGTTATTCCTGTATCCGGCGGTGTTGTTGGTGAAGCGATCGGGAATGTGAATATTAACGGTGGTTCGATTCACTTTAACACTGTAAATACCGGCGGCGGCGCGGCGGGTAATGCGCGGCAGTTTCATGATGTCGGTGGCGCGGTGGGTAGAATAACAACGCCGGCGGCAGTGGCTTCGTCAAGAATACAAAATATAACTGTATCGGGTAATATGTTCGCTACGCAAGCGCTGGGCGGCGTTGTTGGACGCACGGCTTCGATTGCGGCGGATAGTCTTGTTATTTATAACGTAACATCCGGTATTAGCACTACGACCGATTCGGTTGTTGCCGGCGGATTTGTTGGTATTGCCGCGTCTGCTACGATTACTGACAGCACGAACAACAGTAACCTTAATATTGGAACGGGCACGGCAGGCGGATTTATTGGGCGAAGCATCACTACCGGCGTGAACGGCGTTAGATTAAGTCGTAACACAAACAATGGAACTATTACGGCAAATACTGCCGTTGGCGGTTTTGTCGGTGAAGGTTTTGCGATTACAATTGAGAATTCGATCAATAACGGAACCGTAACGGGAACGGCGCATCGCGGCGGTTTTATCGGTATTTCAAGAGGCGTGGTTTTAGTAGATACCATAACTAACTTTGGTGTTATAACGCCTCAAACTACAGGCGGGGCCGCAAACAATGGTGTTGGCGGTATTATCGGTTCTATGCACGCCGGTAGCGCAACGCTTAACTATGCAGTTAATGAGGTTGATGTTCATTCTATTATTGGTCGTTTAGGCGGGCTTATCGGAAGAACGCAGGGAGCCGGCGCCGTTAATATTAACAACAGTGAAAATCACGGTAGCGTAAGAATTACGGCTGCAGGAACTTTCGCGACCGCTCGTGATCGCCAATCGTCTGCGGGCGGTCTTGTCGGCTATGCGAACGGCACTCTTAACGTTACGGATAGCCGAAATCATGGAGATGTACACGTTAACGCGCAAAACGGAGCGGGCGGAATTGTTGGTATAACGCCGACAAGGGGCGGTTCACAAACAATACTTACGCGTGTGGGAAATTACGGAATAATCAGCGGAACAGCTTCGCGTAATAGGAATATAGGCGGATTAATAGGGCAGTCGCGTAATCCGGCTACGATATTAGACAGCCGAAACTATGGAAATGTTACTTTGAACGCTAATAACGGGCGAGGCGCCGACATTAACTCGCTTGGCGGGTTTATTGGGCTTGCGTCGAATATTGTTACTATTACGAACGGCGTGAACCGCGGTGATGTATTTTCTACCGGTTCAACAAGTGTTGGTGCCGCCGGGACTACTACTGCTAATTCCGGTGGTGGTCAGCAGAGTATAGGTGGTTTTATAGGCCGTACGCAGCATCGTACAACGATTACTAACGCTACAAACTATGGTCATGTTTATACAGCCATTACCGAAACGGCTTGGTCGAATGCTTCGGGAGGTATCATTGGTCGTATGCAGTGGCCTTCACGAACGGCAGATCGTACGGCTTCTCTTACCAACGTCACTAATCGTGGTAATGTTGGTTTTACGGCGACAGGTACGGGTGCTGCGAATCGCGCAAGTAATGCGGGAGGTATTGTTGGATTATCAAATCATCGTGCAGGAGTACGTGGTCTCAATATTATAAATGTCTTAAACACCGGCAGAATAGGTTCGAGAATGTCCGGCGGCGGTATTATAGGGTATAACGATACTCTTCGAACGACGATAAATGGCGCGATGAATCGCGGTGAGGTGTCTCACGATAACAATGACGGCACGGCGGGCGGTATTCTTGGTCGTTCGGGTCGCAATAATGTAACTATTAGGTTTGCCGGAAACGAAGGCGCGGTTTTCACGACAGGCACAGGTACGCAAACCGGCAATATGACTGCTCGTGGCGTTGGCGGCATCATAGGTAACATTAATCGTGGAACAAATATTCTTATAGCGAATAGTTTTAATGCCGGCTCTCTTGAAAGCGCGACGGTTGCTACCGGCGGTATTATAGGGAATATACGCCGCGCCGGTAGAATTACTATACAAGACGCATATAACATAGGGGTTGTACGTTCAAGAGACGGGACAAACCGTGGTAACGGTATTTTGGGAAATAGATTCGTGAGAACTGCCAGAGTTACTATGGTGCGTGTGTTTAACGCGGGGAACGCTCACGGACAGCCGATTTACGGCGGAAGCGGTCATGCGAACCGAAATATGACTTTCCGCAGTGTTTATTTTGACACTACTGTGCACACAAGCGCGGCGGCGGTGGCTGCTCAACCCGGAGTTCGAGGCGTGCCTACGTCTGTACTTACTTCCGGCGGATTGGCGGCTTTTAACACCAACGCTTGGCGTATTCATGGTTGGATGGCGGCGGCCATCGCGGAAGAACCGGAAATGTGGGAAAGTTATCCTTTCCTTGCTTGGCAAATTAACGACGCGCAGTATGAGGAAGATTTCTTTGGGCGTGTTGAACTTAGCAGTGATGCCGCAGGCGAATTCTATGCTCATCTTGGAATAAGCCCGGGTGCTGATCATCGTGTAATGACTGCCAACGCGGTTGCGACACAAATCGAATTCTTCTCGGTGCGTGATACTACCGGAATGGCGCGGACGGCTTGGGAAGGGGTTCCGCGTGACTATGTAAGAACATTTAATCCATATTTGAGCAGAACGGCAGGCTCGGCGCCCGGAAGGCAACATGCGTTGCGACCGATGGGCGATTCGTCTATAAATGTGACAAGAAACCTAAATACCTTAATGTCTGTCGGGCTTATAAGCCCGCGTGGCGTTGTTGGTTTTGGTCCTAACGAAATGTTTGTGCCGTTTATTGCTTTTGGCGTAGACGAACATACAAACAACTTGGTATCCTGGTCAAATATGACTCTTAACGGCGTTAATCAAACTTCTGTTGTTTCGGGCATGTTGGCGATAAACGAAATTGAGCTTGGAACCGAAATTGTAATAACCGCTCTTGGTTATCATCCTGCGGTTTGGGTTGCTGACGAGGCTGAAATCGCGAGAATGCAACAAGCGTCGTTAGATCGTCGTCGTTTTGTAATTTCTGTCCCGATGGAAAGAGCGCCTATACCATATTTGCGCGTAGAATTGCGTAATGCGAGTAGTGACGCGTCAGATCCGCCTCCGTTTATAGCCGCAGGCAGAAATCCGCGTGCTGAACTTGCGACAGACCCTGCGCGAACAGGAAATATTTATACTTCTTTGCTTGCCAACACAGGCGTTACGCATTTTAACGCTAACGGCGCGCATTGGCATGATATTCTCAGCGGTATGGCGGACAGATTCGGAACAGAGCATATTGAATTGACACATGATATGATTATATTCCCGTCGGGGACGGTAAGCGCGACAAATCCGCTTATTGTTCGCATTGGGTTGGAAGATATTGCGGTAGATTTAAACATGTATGTGGCAAGGGTGACAACAACGACGACAGATGAGGGAGAGGCCGAGACGGTTACGCTAATGTCACACGGCGGTCGTACGCAAGGAACCGCGTTCGGCAATCCGTCGATAGGTAATCGTTTTACGGTTGAATTTATGAATCCGCCGGGGCAACCTAACGCGCAAGCGCGTCCGCAGGCAGGAACTGTGCTTACAGGAACCGCTGCGACTAACGTGCAGTGGGAAACGCAAAACTTAACCGAACAAACTTTGGTAAGAGTAGTTCCCGTGGACACTATTCTGACCGGGAACGGCGGAAATATGAGTTTCAGACCTACTGAGTGGAAGCAGATTGACGAGGTTCTTGAATTTGACGATGAAGGTGTTCCGATTCGTATAGTTGTGCCTTTGCAAAGCGAGTATCGATTAACGGTAGAAGCCAGAGAATATATCACAATTTTTGGCGAAGACGTGTATAGGCCTCTTATACCGAATTCGAGGCTGGACTGGGAAGCAGAAGTTGGTCTTGAATCACCTGAAAATTGGTATTTGGAAAGCGCCACAGGCGTGTTTACTCCGGTAAGAGTGCTTGATGGTGAAGTGGTTTATGCAAGCGCTTCCGGGTTTGTAACCGAGAATCATGAGGTAAATATAGAGGCAGACGGCACGGGAACCAGAACTATTTATTTAGAAAGATTGCCGGCGGGACGCATATATGGTTTTGTGTTTGAATTGGAGATGCTGACGAATCCGACGAGTCCTCCGGGCACAATATCCGGCGCGATGGTTACGGTTCTTAACTCTAGCGGTAATGTGGTTGCCCAAGGACCGAGCGCGGCGAACGGTTTCTTCTCGTTTGCCGGCTTATCTGCCGGAACGTATACGGTTATGGCGACACATCCTGATTGGGGCGCGTATTTGTCGGTGCCTACTCCTGTAATTTTGACCGCGAATGATGAAGGCGCGGTTAATAACGCGAGGGCAAACATATTCCTTGACGGTATTGTGGAAAACGGCTTCATGCTCTTTATAGACGTTCGCGCGAATACGGCGAATGGCTTGAATATCAGCAATGATGCGACGGCTATGCTTACCTACGTCGGCGGCACAAGTCCGCGGCATTCTAATTATGCCAGTCCGTTCTTGTTAGTGAATGTAAACCCTAATGATCTTACTTGGATGAATGGTGAGCTTACAGTAAGCGCGCCGGGATTCATATCCAGAGTTATTCCGGATGTAGGAGATCTTTTGAGCTCGAATCCGCCGTTTGCGGTTCCGGTTGCGGTTATTCAGGTGGTGCTTACTTCGACCGTGCTCTATAATCTGCCTGTAATTGTACATCCGGCGAACAATTCTGTAACAAGCAACAATAGACCGCCGATTAGAGTTACCGGTGACCCGGACGCTGATTCTGTTTGGGTTGTAATAAGAGATTATGCGGGTGTTCTTGTAGAAGAAGGTGCGGCGACGTATTATGCTCCTGATAGTGAATGGAGATTTACGCCGACTAACGCGCTTTCGGACGGCGGCTATGAAGTATACGCGACACAAACAATAGGCGCGCACACAAGTAACCCAAGTGTGTCTGTAGACTTTACAGTAAGAACAACTATTCAAGCGCCTGTAATCACGGCGCCGGTAAACAATGCGTTGTCGAGTAACGAAAGACAACCAATTAGCGGAACGGGCCGAGCGGGCTATACAGTATTTGTTGAAATTTGGAATGATGACACGATTCCTGATGCTACACTTGTGCATTCGGGTACTGTGGTTGTTGCGGCGAACGGAACGTGGACGTTCGCGCCCGGCGTTGATTTGTATGTCGGTTATGCTTATGAAGCTATTCGTTTTACTGCCAGAGCGAGGCATGAAGTAGGTGCGCCGTTGAATCTTCAAAGCGCATGGTCGAATGAAGGTAGTTTCTTATTCAAGAATGCAATCGCTGATCCCGCATTCGACGACGAGTTTGTTGGAACTGAAAACAACCCGGTGATTGTTGACGAAATAAGGCCGAATATTACCGGAGAAGGTGAGCCGGGGGCGACTATTACAATCAGAATTTACAACGGAGACAACACATTCGTAGGCGAGTGGGAAGTAGTTGTGGACAACGACGGAGAATGGTCGTTCGTGCCTGATGTTGACCTTGGGAAAGATAAAACTTATAGAGTAAATATTGCACAAGAAGATGATTTGGGTAATGAAAGTGGCGATGTTGACACTTGGATAAGAGTTCATAGCGTAATATATAGAAGAATTACGGGATATGTGCTTTACGATGGATTTAGTGAATTTAATCAGGTTCCGGTAGCGTTTGTAAGACTATATAATGCGGCTGACAGCACGTTTGTGGCTCAAACCACAGCTTCGGTGTTTGTAAACAATGGTCGTTTTGAGCTTACTCAAGTTGATTCGGCGTTGACTTATTATATAGTAATTCATAAGCGAAACCATACCAATGTTATAGTGCAAAATGTTACTTTTGACCTTGCAGTGTTTAATGTTTCGGGTGATGCGGCGGATATTAGCGATATAAACTATGCGTTTGCGTCGAGATTTATATTGTTTGCGGGTAATATGGACGCAATAGATGATGGTGAAATTAACACGCTTGACTGGTCGTTGTTGGTAAATTCGATGTTCCAAACACATGTTGGAGCTTTGGCGCAAGATTTGAATGATGACGAAGAAATTAATGTTTTGGACCAGTCGTTGTTGCTTAACAACTTCTTGCGAACCAATAGGGTTGTTCAGCACAATGCTTTAACGTTAAATCCGTAAATTGTAAAGGCGTTGAAAAGCACATAACGCAATGCGTTGTGTGCTTTTTTGTTGCTGAATATTACCTGTGTGAAAAAAATGTCAGAATATCACATAAAATTTCCGTAAAAAACGCTTGAAAATTCGTTGTTTTCATTATATAATCAATAGTTGTAGAAGTAGCAAACGCCAAAGAAATGTGTGATAATATTGTTGTGATTTTGTTATAATTAAGGGATTTTAAAAATAATCTACACTTTTCGGGAAACTTTGTTACTAGTATAAACATAGCATGTACTATAATAATGGAATTTATTAGGAGAGTGAAAGAAATGGAGAGAGTGAAAAGAGGACAACTAAATAAAATTTTAGCATTGATGGTGGTTTTCGCAATGCTTATTTTAGTTGTGCCGGTTACGGCAAGCGCTGATACAGCTGATACATATGAGGTTTTTGACGAATCATATGAAAGCGATTTGTCGTTTGAGCATGATGATGAGCATATAAATGATGATTTTTCATGGGAGACCGAATTCATCTGGGATGATAATGATTTGCTTGATTATACAAATATTGAGGCAAGTTATATAGGTATAGTGCCCGCTTCCGGCGTTATGCCGGCGAGAGTAGTTAACGCCGGTTGGGGATGGTCTCCTTCTTCGGGGGTCGTGCCCGGTACGACATTCACTTGGGTTGGCCGCAATCATAATGGTCCCATGCCTGTACGAATGGGTGGCCCGAACGTCGCCTGGGAGTCTGGAATGATTGGCTGGCAGGCGGGGTGGCAGACAGGAGGAACTCTGGCGAATATGCCGACCCCGCCCACCGAACTTCATTGGCATAACAGGCCGGGTGGCTTTCATGTTACGCCTGCGGCTCCTACTGTAACTAATCCAAGCGGGATTATTTGGAGATTTTGGGGACATGTTCCCGTGGGTTGGTGGATTGACGGCGGCCCCCAGGTTCCGGAGCAATTCCAAGGTGTGCAGATTATGTTGCCGATGGCTAACGGCTCGATCACCACCGTTCAACCACCGCAAGCAACACCTCTCCCACCGACTATGGTAAGCAGAACCACAAACAGTATTACATTAACCGCTGTCGGAAATAGTACTGTAAGTGGCGTAACATGGATTAACCAGTTTCGTCATCGTCCTCAAGGCGGAACATGGGGGAATTGGACTACAACTAATGTGCGTACAGGCTTAACTTCCGGAGTTATGTACGAATTCCAAAGAAGATGGGTTGCTGGTGCAAATACCGGGGGAAATAACGCTTCATATCACTCTAACGAGAGTAATGCGGCTCAGTTTCGTGCGGTTCCGGCGGCTCCGACGGCGCCGACTATGACAAATAGATCGACAAATAGCATAAATATCAGCGCGGCGCCGAGTGCGATTACGCAGTTTACGGTAGTTCGCGAACGTAGATGGGATGTTGGGCAAACCGGCACTTGGGATTCGGGTTGGACGGCGTTTACGGGCAATTCAATTACCGGAATTCCCGAACACGCAAACGGAACCATTGTTGAGGTTCGTCAAAGGCATCATAATGGCGCATCGGGCTTTACAATGGCATCTGCCGGCGCGAATTCAACGGTAAACGTGAATAATGGAACGTTTAGGACGGTTCCGATTACGCCAACGCCGACAGCGCAAGCGTTGGCGGCGAATAGTATAACTGTTGCGGCGTTGCCTGTGCGTTCGCAGTTTACGGTGGCTCAGGAGTGGAGATTGTATCCTGCCGGCACTTTTGCGGCGGTTCCGGCGAATCGAGTGATTGATGTCCCGGCGGGCACATCAATTGAAGTGCGGCAACGATATGTGCCGGGTCCCGCGCCATTTGCTGTTGGGCCTGCTTCCGAGTGGGCGTACGCGACGTTAATGTTTACACCACCCAAATTCGAAATCTGGAATTGGGCGGATTTGGCGATGGTGCTGGAGATGCAATGGTATGGATATACTGAGTTTGTAGTGATGCAAGACATCGGAATTCCGGGTCTGTCGGCTACATTCGGCGACGGAAGCGCAACCGTGCAAAATGGCAACGTGCAAAGTCCGTATTTCGGCGACGGAAGCAATCGTCAGTACGGTTGGTTCGGGTATCAAGGCTTCGAAGGCGGAACGTTTGATATAGCATACGAAGGTTACGGTCACGGTTGGACAGGTGATTCGGGCTGGCTTCCTATCGGACATTTTTGTGATGGTTATGGCAGTTTGAGTTGGGATAGATTTAACGGCAACTTTAATGGCCAAGGTTTTGAAATCAGCGGACTGTGGATTAACAGATTGGACGATGCTAAGGTGGGGCTGTTTTCATATACTTACGGCGCGACTATATCAAACCTCGGCGTGCATATTCGAGAGGGTAAAGTCGTTGCCGGAGGTGAACTGGTTGGCGGATTTGTCGGACTTTCTGATAACAGTACGTTTACAAATTGCTTCGTAACCGGTAATGTATTTTTTAGTGGTTTCGCCCCTAACGCTACTTGGGCCAGCACCAGAGGTTGGGGCGGCGGATTTGCCGGAGCGGCGATGGATGGTCGTAGTACATTCGAAAATTGTTTTGCCGACGTTAATATAGAAGGTTGCGCCTTCACAGGAGGATTTATAGGGTATTCTTTTGATGCGACATTTATAAACAGCCATGCCACCGGCGATGTAACGGGTAACTACGGTGCTGGCGGCTTTATTGGGGGAGCTGAATATGGTATTGCCGAATTTATTGATAGCTCTGCTGCCGGCGATGTAACGGGTGTACAGTATGTTGGCGGATTTGTCGGAATCGCGCAGGGTGTTGAAGTGACAAACAGCCATGCGGAGGGCGATGTAACGGGTGCACGTAGTGTTGGCGGATTTGTCGGATATGCTTACGTTTCAACGTTTTCAAACAGCTCTGCAACCGGCGATGTAACGGGTGAGTTTTATGATGGATGGGGTGTATTTGGCGCCGGCGGATTTGCCGGAGAAATTGAAAATAGCGAAGTGATAAACAGCCATGCAGAGGGCAATGTAGTGGGTGTTTGGTCAGTCGGCGGATTTGTCGGCGCGGTTGCGATTTGCGTGATTACAGACAGCCATGCAATCGGTAATGTAATCGGGGAGAATTCAGTCGGCGGATTTATCGGAGTAATGGGGAGCGGTGAAGTGACAAACAGCCATGCGGAAGGCGATGTGACGGGTGTGTGGAATGTTGGTGGCTTTGGCGGAGAGATTAGTGACGTTGAAGTGACAAACAGCCATGCAATCGGTGATGTCACAGGAGAGGATTCTGTCGGCGGATTTATCGGAATGGCTTTCAGCGTTGAGATAGAAGATTGTCATGCAGAGGGCGATGTCAATAGTGATGTTACCGGTTATTTTAGGCGAATCGGCGGCTTTGTAGGAATTGTTGAAGGCAATAGCACAATAACTGATAGCCATGCATTCGGTGAAGTTACCGGTGAGAGGTATGTCGGCGGCTTTGCCGGAGCAATTCACAATAGCGAAGTCACAGATAGCTCTGCAGCCGGCGAAGTTACAGGCACTAATAATTATACCGGGACTACCGGAACAACGCCAGTCGGCGGATTTGTCGGGTATATTAATAACGGTGAAGTTACAGACAGTCATGCGACCGGCGATATAATAGGCTATGCAGAAATGGGCGGCTTTGTCGGAATTATGAACAACAACAGTACTATAACAGACAGTCACGCAACCGGTGATTTAACAGGTCAATTGAGCGTCGGCGGATTTGTCGGAACTATGAACAACAACAGCACTATAAAAAACAGTCATGCAACCGGTGATGTGACGTCGATTGGGGCAAATAGCGGCGGCTTTGCCGGACAGATTTGGAATAGTGAAATAACAGGCAGTAGTGCAGCCGGTGTCGTTACAGGCGATCTAATTGTAGGCGGATTTGTCGGAGCTACTGACCTTTACGCCATCATAACAAACAGCCACGCAACCGGCGACGTGGAAGGCATAAACGTCGGTGGACAACCGTCAGAGTTGATAGGCGGCTTTGTCGGCTTTTTGGTCATGTCTGAAGTGACTAACAGCCACGCGACCGGTAATGTTACGGGATGTGCACATGTCGGCGGCTTTGTCGGCTGGCAGAACTATTCAGATGTAACAAATAGCCATGCCACGGGCGACGTAATTTCTACGCATAATTATGCCGGCGGCTTTGTCGGAACCGCTACTAGTATGAGCACATTTACAGATAGTTATGCGACAGGCGATGTGACGGGCGACGACTATGTAGGCGGCTTTGTCGGAAGATCCTCAGAAAGTACGTTTATCGACTGTTCCGCAACCGGTAACGTAATCTGTGTTTATGCTTTTAGTTTTGGGACTTCTACTGCCGGTGGGTTTGTCGGAATTGCAACGAATAGCATATTCGAAGATTGTTTTGCGACCGGTAACGTAGAAAACGCAGAAACAGCAGGCGGATTTGTGGGAGAGGCTTTCAATTCTACAATAACCGGCAGCTTTGCGACCGGCGATATATCGGGACAACACCGAGCCGGCGGCTTTATCGGAGTGATTAATAATAGTGAAGTGACAAACAGTTTTGCAACCGGTAATGTAAGCGGAGACTATGAAGTAGGCGGCTTTGTCGGAGCTATGGACAACAACAGTACTATAACAAACAGCTTCGCAGTCGGCAACGTGACAGCCATCCTTGCGTCTGCCGGTGGTTTTGTGGGAAGGTCGAATGACGGTGAAATAACAAACAGTTACGCAACGGGCAATGTAATCGGAGTTAACAATGTCGGTGGATTTGTGGGAGAAACTTTGCTGAACTCTATAATCACCAACAGTTACGCCACCGGAAAAGTAACGGGAGACAGCGGCACAGGCGGCTTTGTCGGTGCGATTCAAGGCGGAACCTTCACGAACAACCATTTCGACGAAGAGCGCACAGGCATGACTGACGCGGCGGGTAGCGCTCCCGGCGCTATCGCGGGCATAACGGCGCAAACGACAGACCACATGACAAGCGCGGCGTTCGCAGCGACGCTTGGCGGCGCGTTTGTATATCGAACCGAAGAATCCGGAGAATTCCGTGGCAGACGCGGCAATATCACCCCGGGAATCAATGATGATTGGGCGTTCTACCCACAACTTACAGTTTTCGCGCCTGTTGGCGGCGAATTGGCGGACTTATACATCGGCACCGATTGGAATATCAGAAATAGATGGTCAATCATAAGCGTAATCGTGTTTGACGAGCCTGATGGCGCGTCGATTTCGGGTCGAGTGTTATACGATGGTTGGAATCCGGACGATATTAAGCCGGCGCGAGTAAGGTTGTACGACGCTTCGAATAACGTTGTTGCGACTGTGTATGCGTATATAAACGTAAACAACGGCGCGTGGGAGTTTACCAACGTGCCGAGCGGAACATACCGCGTAGTTGCTCACAAAATGAATCATACAAGGTTCACGATATTCAATATCGCGGTTACGGATGTTGATATTGTTATCCAGGACACGCTC
>Ga0131853_10016998_pt1 | contig 13268 bp, 12 predicted proteins | sample TergutLab28metaG_FD_92764 | JGI IMG/M metagenome (GOLD analysis project Ga0131853, IMG submission 92764) | Labiotermes labralis P1 segment gut microbial communities from Petit-Saut dam, French Guiana - Lab288 P1 (version 2) (version 2) | ecosystem: Host-associated > Arthropoda: Insects >...
CGAATATTACTGTGGTTAAACTTGTTGTACGAGCAAATGCGTTATTCCAAATTCTTGTAACTCCAGCAGGAATATTTATGCTAGTCAAACTTGTAGCAGCATCAAATGCATGACGCCCAATTTGTGTTACTGTGGCGGGGATTGTTATATTAACTAGATTTGCTGCGAATTGAAAAGCACCATCTGCGATACTTGTCAACTGACTATTTTCTGCGAATGTAACAGTGGTTAAACTTGTTACATTGCTAAATGCACGAATTCCTATGCTTCTAGTTGAAGCAGGAATGAACAAACTAATTATACTTATGGCGGGTAAATTGCCTATAACTCTAAATGCTTCATCACCTATACCAATAGTGGTGGCTCTAAAGTTATAAGTGCCTTGCAAGGCTCCCCTCACACCAACTGCCCAGTTACCAACATAAACAACGCTATTGTTTGGAGTTTCATTCCATATTGCCGTATTATAAAATGCCTCTACACCAATGCTTTCCATGAGACTGTATTCTTCAAATATTACTGTTGCTAAACTTGTTGCACTTCTAAATGCATTGCTTCCAATACTTGTTATTGTAGCAGGAATAATAACTTCATTTAATCCCGACCTTTCAAACGCCTCGCGCCCAATAGAAATTACTGAGGTAGGAATATTCATAGTTGTTAAACTCATTGTTCCGCTAAACGCAAAAGCACCGATACTTGTTAGACGGCTACCTTTTTCAAAAATCACTTTTTCTAAACTTGTTGCTCTTTGGAAAGCACTATCTCCAATTCTTATTAGCTGACTGTTTTCCTCAAATGTTGCTGAAACTAAATTTGTTGCTCCATAGAATGTCCACCCCCCCATGTTTATAACTGAAGCGGGGATGACTATGCTCGTCAAACTTGTTGTTTCACGAAAAGCACCATTTCCAATGTTTGTAACTGAATTAGGGATAGCTATGTTAGTTAAGCTGGTTGCACCACTAAAAGCATTATCCTGTATAGTCGTTAACTGACTGTCTTGTTCAAATATTACTGTTGTCAGATTTATTGCATTTTCAAATGCATAAAAAGCAATAAGCCGTACGGAAGAAGAAATAGTTAAATAGACTAAATTTGTTGCGTTTCGAAATGCACCATTCTCAATTTGTGTTATTGAAGCAGGAATTATAATTTTTGTTTGTTGTCGACCCAATTCAGTTAAACCTATAATTCTAGTGTAGTGCTGTATATTGAAAAAAGCATAATTTGGCAAAGGTGAGACAGAGCGAGTTTCATAATGTGATGGATTTCTTTGGCACACTCTTTTTTCTTTGCCAAATGTGGTATAGGTTGGGTTGATGACAACTGCCCACTCACTCCAATCATGCCCTGCGGAAATTATGTCATTACCTAATATACTATGACAGCGAGTGCAACGCAATTCTTTTATTCCATCTGCTATGCAAGTAGGGTCTAAGACTGTATGCCATGCTCCCTCATCATGAGCGAGTGGATTTGGTTTTATTGAGCGAGTTTCAATGTGAGAAGCTTTATTTTGACATAATCTAGTTTCCTCACCATAATCTATGCAGGTTGGAGATGTTGTGATTATCCAAACACCCCAATAATGACCGATTGAAGGCATTGTGCTAGTGTCCAACGCAGCTTGGCAACGAGTGCAACGCAATTCGCTTACTCCGCTCGCTGTGCAAGTGGGTGCTGTTGTTGTGTACCACGCCCCGCTATCGTGTCCAAGAGGGTTGATAGTGCGAGTTTGGGTTTGTGCTGGGTCATTTCTGCACACTCTCGCTTCCATGCCATATGTAGTGCAGGCTGGATGTGCAATTATTACCCAATCACTCCAATCACGAATAGGAGCATTACTCCCATTGTCGATATCATTTGGGCAAGCTGCAAATGCAAACAGACTGACTGTAAGCATTGATAATACAATAAATAAGCTAATTAGTTTCTTTTTCATTTAGTTACTCCTTAATTAAGGTGGCGTATAATAAGAATGCCACCCTCAAACGAGGGTGGCATAATACTACCACTAATTCCTCGTTGAAGTGCGACCTTACAACTTTCCACACAAATGCGGTGAGTAATCAGTGAATAGCCAAAAACACTGACCGCAGAAGTGTGGACTTCTTGCATATCAAAAATTGTAAGGTCGCACAAAAAATATAACATATTCTATGTAGTTGGTCAACAAAAAAGCTGCCCATAAAGCACTTTGTGCTAAAAATCGTATAGGGCGGGACAATTTTGTTATAAAGTCGTTAAGTAGGGATGCTGGGAGCATTTTGTTTACGAAAAAAGGTGACGGAACACTCCGCCACCAATCCACTTAAATCGGCTCGCTTTCTTTGACTACTGATACTATTGGTTGCGCTGGCTTTTTTGTTACTCTCAACGCAAGTAGCTCAAAAAGTTCATTTTCGCCTATTCCTAAACTAGCTACCATTGCCTCTATGTCAATTTGTGAAATAGGTTTGGCAATATTATTTTGTGGAACTAGGGCAGAGCCGTTTCCCAAGAAATTCTCTAGGCGATTGTAGGCTACTCCTTTTTGGGCAACATCAACATGAGAGTATGTGTCAGCGGTAGTATTGTAATTGGAGTGTCCAAGAATGACTTGTACCTCTTTCATGTGTGCGCCCGCCTTTAACATCATTGTTGCAAGTGAGTGCCTAAGTCCATGAAAATTGCAGTAGGGGATTTCTAAACGCTTGCAAACAGTATGCATATATCTGCTTAATGTGTCGGGCTTAAAGAAGTCTCCATTTTCTTTAACGCATAAAAACCCATCGTATTTTTGGTTGTATTTGCTGCCGTGCTTCTGCCTATTAAACTGCTCATCAGTTTTCAGCCAATCAAGCATTTCGTGCATTCTAGCATTTAGCGGAGATGTCCTATTGCTTGTTTTGTATTTCATGGTATTTGAGAATTCCAACTCTTTCACTGTTGGGTCGTCTGCGCTTTCATAATATAGCACTTTTCGTCTAAATGAAATTGTGTTTGCGGTTGGGTCAACATCATCGTATCGTAGTCCTAACATTTCGCTTCTGCGACCACCCAATAGGGCAGTCAAGACAATCATGCAATCAAGGCGATTAGTTATTGGTATTTCAATAATCATGCGAAACTCTTCAACTGGCAGATACTTAGCTTCTACTTGTGGGACTTTGGGTCGCTTCAAGTCTTTGGTAATATCTATTGAGAGCAGACCACTTTTGTATGCTCTTTTGAAAGCGCAATTAAAATAAGTCATTATGTGCCAAAGTGTACTATCACTTATTGTTTTGCTTATATTGCCAGTGCGGCATTTGCGCTCACTTTGAAATTCATAAAAGTCTTTGAGGATTTTGTCAGAGAGGGCGAATTGTTTAAGTAACATATCTTGTCTTTGTAGTTTAGAGTGAAAATATTCTTTCAAGAACTTTATATAGGTTGTATTGCCTTGATTATGATAGCGTGTTACTCTTAGTTTTTGCTGTTGTTGGTATTGCTCTAGGTATTCAAAGACTGTCAATTTATTTAGGTCAACAATCTTATCTATGGCAAGTTTTAATTCTTGTTCTACTTGTAGTGCAAAAGTAATACGCATGGCTTCAACTTCTTTTTTCTTTCCACGCTTGTATTCGGCTTCAGTAATACCTGTACCTTGTGTTTTTTGTTTGCGTTTGCCAAAATCATCGTAATAATCCACGACATTGGTCATAATGCGGTCGCTGTTCCTGTATTCTTTTACTACAGTTCGGCTAGGCAGTTTAGTGTTAATTTTTTTCATTTACATTTTCTCCTTTTATGAGCATTTTATTTTTGAATTTATTTCGTTTATTTTTGAATTTGCTTCATCAAGAAAGTAGGCTATTAGATGATTTTTGTAGAATATTGTTTTCTTCCCAAACTTAAATGAAGGAACTTTATTTGTCCCCATAAGTTTCCTGAGTTTTGCTACACTCATACCAAGCATTTCTGCTGCCCGCTCTATAATCATAATGTCCTCAAATTTTTCAAAAATTCTTTCGCAATCTTCATTTGTTATAGGCTGGTATATTGTTAACCCCATAATTGCCTCCATACATATATTATAAAGAATTTTTCAAATGTGCTTTGTCCCTTTTTTCAGACAAAGAATTTGGATTGGAGGCTTTATCCAACTAATTTCGGATACGAGTTGAGATTATGGTATATTAGCGGGAAATAAACAAAAAAGGTGCATCATTTGTGAAGCACCTTTTGAAAATTCTATATATTGTGTGTAGTTGTGGGTTAAGCCCCTACATATTGTGTTTAATCTTGCATATTTACCCGCAATCCGCAGGCTCCTTAGTCTTGCGCGTCTGCCAATTCCGCCACCATCGCATATTATTAAACTTATTTTTTAATTTGCCATAACAAAATTAGAAAATAAATCCTTTGAGATTTTACTATAAAAAAACACTGAAGTCAAATAAAAATCCCGCCGTTTTGCCGCGGGATTTTCTTTTTTAGTGTCAAACACTGATTAGCCATCGTTTCTTCTATTGAATTTGTTTTGCTTGTGTGCTCTTCTGCAATCGGTGCATCTAGTAGGCTCATTATCAAAGCCTTTTTGCTGATAAAACTCTTGCTCACCTGCAGTAAAAACAAACTTTTGTCCGCAATCTCTGCAGACTAATTCTTTGTCAGTCATTTATGAATCAGACCTCCTTTTAGATTTATCGGTAAAATTGCATACAATGACTTTAAGAACTTATAAGATTGAAATAAGGCACTAGGACATTAATGAACTTCATAGATATGCCGTTAGTATACCAGCTAATTTATAGCTTGTCAAACAAATTATGCCGTATATTTATAAATGTATAAATTTTAATATCAATACTTATACTAAAATCATTATAAAACCAATAACAAGGAGAAAAAAATGAAAAAAATTGGCAAAATTGTAGTCATTGCAACAATGGCTGCTCTCATCCTGACTGCGGCACTAAGTACAAGCGCTTGTGCTAGGCGACATCACACTGTCCACTACCATACGGGTTATCATGGTGCCGCAACAAACACTCATAGAGTAAGAGACGGGCATAGGGCAGCTCGTCCGCGCACTAACCCCACTAGGGACGGCTATGAGTTTATAAACTGGTATACTACTCAATCAGGCGGTGAGGCTTTTAATTTTGATACCCCTATCAAAAGAAACACCACGGCATATGCTAGGTGGAGAAAAGCGCACAACGCAAGCACTCTAAACTATAACAACAGCCTAAACAATGCAAACAACCTAAATAATGTCAACGATTTGAATAGGGCAAACAATCTAGGCAATGCAAACAGCTTAAACAACAATTTATTGAACAATAATAATCGCATGAATTCTAACAACGATTGTTTGACTAATGATTGTTTTATCGGAAATAACAATCGTTTAAACACTATCAATCAAGGTCGTATTGACAGGTCGGGCTATAATAGAAATAATTATGCTAGAGATTGCAGAGTTGATATGGGTAACGAAAACAGAGCATACAGAAGGGACTATAACAGAATAAACAGGGCGGATTATGCAAGAGATTGTAGAGTTGATATAGGCAATGAAAACAGAGCATACAGAGGGGATTATAATAGAGCAAGCAGAGCTAACTATACAAGAGATTGCAGAACAGGTATCAATAAAATGGACAGAGTCGGCAGAGCGGATTATTATAGAAGTGATTACACAATGGGTGCAAATAGAGCTGATTGTTATAGAATGGATTGTACGGTGGGCGCAAATAGAGCTGATAGACTTGATATGGGAATAGACTGTTTTGACGCTAACAGTGCAGTGTGCAATTATCCAAGCGCCAGAGCTAACAGGACTAATAATAGAGCAAACAGAATTAATAATGGGGGAGTGTCTCAGCCTGACAGCTTTGGCGGTGCTCAAGACCCTAACATAAATATTCCAAGCCCTCATCCTGTGCCGCTTCCTACTTCTAGAGCTTATGGCGTAGCAAGATAAATTTGCATCGCAAATGTCTTATAACAAAAACTCTTTTAGATAATTTATTATCTTTAAGAGTTTTTTGCTGTTATTTTCCAAAATTTACTTGCAATTTTAATTTTTTTAGTGTAGTGTTATACTTGAGACTTATTCTGAAACAAAAAATGGAATATCCGGCAGCGTTCTTTTATTCTAAATTTCATTATTTACGCTATCAGTACTGGCAGTATAGGCAAGAAAAGAGAAATTTCATTATAGATAGTTGTCTGTGACATACCTTTTAGTTTCTGAGAAAGCTTGATTTATAAATTAGGAGATTTAAAAACTATGCAGTACATTTTTAGTGATAAATTAAAAAATATTACAGGGTCAGTCACTAGGGACATATTCAAGCTTTTGACAAGGCCTGAAATTGTGTCGTTTGCCGGAGGCTTGCCTGCAACAGAGTGTTTGCCTAAAAAGGAAATTGCCTCAATTACGGCTGAAATTTTATCCGGCGATATGGCTATTCCTGCACTGCAGTACGGCTCTACAGAGGGCTTTGCATCATACTTAGAAGAGGTGTCCAAATATGTTTTGGATGTTGGCGTGGATGTGCCCTCATTTGACAATATTTTGACGCTGAGCGGCGGTCAGCAGGGGATAGACCTGATGAGCAAGGCATTTTTGAATAAAGGTGATACAGTTTTAGTTGAAGACCCGACTTATCTTGCCGCCTTGCAAATTTTTGCCACCTATGAAGCAAATGTGGTGGGAGTAAAATCAAATAATGACGGCTTGGATTTAGCGGATTTAGCGGCAAAAATCAAAAAATACAAGCCTAAATTTTTGTATGTGGTGCCTACTTTTTCTAATCCTACCGGCAAGACCTATTCTATAGAGGTCAGAAAAGGAATAGCAGAGATTACAGCCAAAAATGGAGTTATGGTGCTAGAGGATGACCCTTATTCAAAGCTAAGGTTTAGCGGGCAAGAGATAAAGTCGCTAAAAACATTTGATGCAGGTGACAATATCGTTTATATTACTAGTTTTTCAAAAATATTGTCCCCGGGTCTTAGGATTGGAGCGGCAATAGGAAACAAGGATGTAATAAGAAAAATGGCGATAGGCAAGCAAGGGGCGGATGTTTCAAGTGCGCATTTGTCGCAGCTGATTGTGGCGTCTTATTTGTCAAAAGGATATCTAAAGCCTAACATCGCAAAAAGTATACCTATTTATAAAGAGCGAAAGGATGCGATGGTTGAAGCTATCAAAAAATATATGCCGATTGAATATAAGTATGAGGATACGGACGGCGGCTTGTTTATTTGGGGGCATTTGGATGCAAAAATTGATGTAGCCAAGCTGATTCCTAAGGCAGTTGAAAAAAATGTGGCGTTTATTCAAGGCACAGTTTTTTATGCGCAAGGCGGCAATGAGAATACCTTGAGATTAAATTATTCAAATGCGAGCTTAGAGAGGATTGACTTAGGGATTAAGGCTTTATCAGAGGTATTTAAGGAAGAATTAAAAAGGAGATAATAATGATAAATCATTTATCATTTCCATTATTATGAACATATATCAAATATTACAAAATCGGGGCTTCATCAAACAAGTAGTTTTTGAGGATGACCTAAAAAAGCTATTAGAAACAAAAAAAATTCCTTTTTATGTCGGCTTTGATCCTACTGCCGATTCTTTGCACATTGGGCATTATATACCCATCATGGCGATGATGCATATGCAAAGGGCGGGGCATACCCCCATAATATTGCTCGGCGGCGGGACGGGTCTTATCGGCGATCCTTCGGGCAAAACTGACCTAAGAAATTTTTTAGATGACAGCACTACTCAAAATTATGTAAACAGCTTCAAAAGTCAGATTACTCGTTTTTTTTCATTCACAGGCAAAAATGCTGCTATTGTGGTGGATAACGCAGACTGGCTGAAAAATCTAAATTATATAGATTTTTTAAGAGAAATAGGCACACATTTTTCAGTAAATAAAATGCTTAGTGCAGATTGCTATAAGCAGCGTATGGAAAAAGGTCTAACCTTTTTAGAGTTTAATTATATGCTTATGCAAGGGTATGATTTTTTGGAGCTTTATCGCAGGCATAAATGCTTGCTGCAAATAGGCGGCAACGACCAGTGGAGCAATATTTTGGCGGGTGCAGATTTAATCCGCCGAAAAGAGCGTACGGATGCATATGCATTGACTTTGCCTTTATTGTTAAAATCTGATGGCTCTAAGATGGGCAAGTCCTCTAAGGGTGCATTATGGCTGGACAAAAATAAAACTAGTCCGTATGATTTTTTTCAATATTTTAGAAATGTAGAGGATGAAAAGGTTGAAGAGTGTTTGAGGCTTCTGACATTTTTAGAGCTTGACGAAATAGCAAAAATGACTGCTCATAGAGATCAAAGAATGAATGCGGCAAAAGAGGTTTTGGCATACGAGGTCACTAAACTAATTCACGGCGAGCATGAGGCATCCTTAGCCAAAGAACAAGCAAAAGCTGCTTTTTCTGACGGTGAAAATATGCCCTCTGTCAAGCTGGAAATTACTGTGGACACCCCTGTCACAGACATTCTTATTCTATCAAAAATTGCGCTGTCAAAATCAGATGCGAGAAGATTGATAGAGGGCGGCGGCGTAAAAATTAACGATGACAAAATAACTGATTATGCTCACACGCTATCAAATTATACTACAAAAAATGAATTCATTTTGCATAAAGGCAAAAAAGTTCATCTAAAAATAGTGTTTTAATGACAAAAAATGATGATTTATACTAGACATATAAATTTTTGCCTGCTATACTATAATAGTATAAAGAAATTAATACGAAATTCTTCAAGATACAAAAACAAATTCAGAGGGAAATTTCATGCAAATAAAAATTACAAAAACAAAAAATCCTAAGCCCAGACCGCAAGGTGGATTAGGGTTCGGAAAATATTTTAGCGATCATATGCTTATTATGGAATATAAAAACGGAGCCTGGGGTCAGCCGGAAATCAAGCCGTATGAGCCTTTTAATTTGGACCCTGCCTGCTCTGTTTTGCACTATGCACAGGGCGTGTTTGAGGGGGCAAAGGCATATAAAAATGAAGCTGGTGAGATAAGGACATTTAGGCTGAATGACAATGCGGACAGGCTGTTAGATTCTTCACTTAGAGTGTGCATTCCTGAGTTTGATAAGGATTTAGTCAGGCAAGGAATTGAGGAGCTTGTTAAAGTTGATGCCGACTGGATTCCTACGGGAGAGTCTGAAGCGCTTTATATAAGACCGTCTGTTATAGGATGTGAAAACGCTTTGGGGGTCAGGGCTGCGACTGAGTATATTCTGTTTGTTATTTTGTCGCCGGTGGGCGCATATTATGAGAACGGATTAAAGCCCGTCAGATTGTTGGTTGAAGAAAAATATGTCAGGGCTGTTAAAGGCGGAACCGGCGGACATAAAGTAATCGGCAATTATGCCGCTAGCTTAAAAGCGGGCGAGAATGCAAAGAAAGCGGGCTATGACCAGACTATGTGGCTGGATGCTTTTGATCATAAATATGTAGAGGAAGTTGGTGCGATGAACATCTTTTTTGTGATAAAGCATAAAAAAAGCATCAAGGTGCTGACGCCTGCGCTTGGGGGAAGTATTTTGCCGGGGATTACTAGACGAAGTATTATCCAAATGATAAAAGAGAAAGGCATTGAGGTGTGTGAAATGGCTGTTCCGATTAAGTTGATGGCAAAAATGGCTGACAACGGGCAGCTTTTAGAGGTATTTGGCACAGGGACTGCGGCGGTTATTACACCTGTTGGATGTTTCAATTATCAAGGAAAGGACAGACTGGTTAGCGGCGGGCAAATGGGAGCATTGACCCAAGAGCTATATGATACTCTTACGGGCATTCAATATGGCAAGATTGAGGATAATAGAGGGTGGGTTAAGGTGATAAATTAATGCACAAATCACAGTGAACAGTTTTCAGTTCACAGTATACAATGCACAGTTAAGGATGGCTTGCGGCTGAGTAGGAAGGCAGCTATATAAGTTAAGTTGCGCAATAATATTTACAGAATAATTTAATAATTCCAACAACACTAAGCTAAGCTACCAACAGCTGTGGACTATAGACTGTAAACTGCAAAGCTATCCATAATACTTAACCATTACACCCAAAATCTTGTCAGATACAAAAGGATAAATAGGCTTTAATCCACTAGGAGGAAAAGGCCTATTTTTTTTTGATTGGTTCATCAAATTAATCATGGTCAGCAAATCCTTGTTTTTGCTGTCCGCTCCTAGCATCTGTTCAAAAGCCTTGCTAGTGTCCCCGCCGCTCATTGCATTCATCATTCCTGCCATTTGAGGATTAGAATTTTTCATAAGCAATGGCATTATATCTTTTAAGTCCATATTTCACCTCACATATTATTATATTCACGCATATGAATAATAGTGAAAGGAGAAAACATTATGCGAGAATTAAGAAATTTCAAAAAGGACAAAGAGCCTAAAGCCAGCGAGGACGATAAAAATATCGTAAGAGATTACATAGGCAAATACGACAATTTTAATGAGGATCAATTGATTGCAGAGCTTATTAGGTCAGTCAAAAAATCTAAGGATGAGGGGATTTATTCTAAAGAGCAGATGAAAAACTTTATAGAATTGATGTCACCGCAGCTGTCTGATGAGCAAAGAAAGAAGCTCAGTAATTTGGTAATGCTGATTGATGAGGATGAGATTTAAAGCATAATGCTAAAGGCATAATATTTGTGGGCTTATGATAGACTGATAGCAATTTCTTAATTAAGAAATTGCTATTATAACGAGAGCGGAGTGAAGCAATTAAACTTTTATAAATTATTGTCTGCATCACTTATTATGCGTTAAGCGATATGCGCTATGCATTGATTTATACTTCAGCCATCTCTCTTGTGGCTTCCAAAAATGCGTTTATTTCACAGCCCCTAGTATCCACTCCCACGCTTACTCTCACCATACCGTCATCAGTCCCATAATGCTTGTGGACTAGGGGTGCGCAATGAAACCCTGCCCGCACTGCTATATCATATTGCTCATTATAAATTTCCCCCGCCTCAACACTTGCCAAATTCCTAAAATTAAATGCCACAATTCCAAAATTATTTGGTGAAGAATAAATACTCAGCCCGTTAATTCTTTTCAATTCGTCAACAATCCTGCCGGACATTTTATACAGATATTCGGCATTTTTTTTCATGTTCTCCATACTCCAGCTCACGCCTGCGCTTAGTGCAGCAATATTTGGTGTGGCAAGTGTCCCTGCCTCTAAGCCGTCAGGAACATCATCAGGCTGTCCTAAATCGCCGCCTGCCGAGCCCGTCCCTCCATATTTGAAAGGAACAAGTCTTATTTTATCTGATAGAAGCAGCGCTCCTGCGCCTGCAATTCCGTGCAAGCCTTTGTGTCCGGCAAGTGCCAAGCAATCAATTGAGCATGCCTTCATATTTATCGCCTGATATCCGGCGCTTTGTGCTGCATCTACCACAAAAATAAGTCCTTTTTCTTTTGCCAGCTCTCCATAAGCTTTTATATCAGCCTCTGCGCCTGTTATATTAGACACATGATTTATACAAAGAATGTTTGTATTATTCTTAATCGCCTCTCTTGCCTCGGATATATTTTTCACAAAGGTTAAGCTGACAATCCCTGCTTTCTCTAGCCTATGCAAGGGTCTAAGCACTGCATTATGCTCAAAAACACTGGCTATAATATGCCCGCCCTCTTTTGCCGACCCAAATATTGCCAAATTCAGAGCCTCAGTGCATCCACCGGTAAAAACTACTCTGTCACAAGTTGCTCCAAAAGAAGCCGCCAAATTTTTTCTGGCGGAATATAAAAGCCTTTCTGCACGCAAAGCTCCGCTGTGTGACCCCCTTGACGGATTGAATGGCAAATACTCAATAGTTTTATTTATTGCATTTATCACCTGTTTCGGCTTAAAAAACGATGATGACGAATTATCTAAAAAAATCATAACACCTCATTTCCTTGTCTTTAATATAATGGAGTATAGATTGGTACTCTAAATATATATACGCTAGAACAAGGGGAGTGAGTACCACAAATTTTGAGAAACTATGATTAAGCTATCAGTGTGAATTTGGATGGATATTTCAAGATAAAAGAAAGCATTTGATTGAGGCAATGTGAGAGCATTGGCAAGAAGAAATGGTTTTTTGGACATGAAAGACAACAAATTTATTATTCAGCTTTACCTAAAGTTTTTTGTACAAAGGAAGGAGGGGTTATGAGATATTTAGTATCTTTTCGCTCAAGGGTTAATTCAGTAAGATTTTATGATGAAATGAAAAGAATAGGGGAGGCGGCGAGCCTGACCTCAAACAGAAAGCAGTGCGGCTTGTCGGTTAGGGTAAATTGCTTAGATGCGGCGATGCGCATTTTAGGCAGTTGTCATTTTTCAAGCTTTTGCTCAATCTATGAGGTAGTGGACGGAGTGGAGCACAAGGTTTATTAGCCCTTGGTTTTTGACTAATATCACCATAACACTACAACTGCAAAATTTCCTCTAAAAAACGATAGACTTTAATTTTTTCATATGTTATAATTCTAAAGTGAAGCAAGACGGACAAGCAATCATAGCTATTTTGCGCAAAATGTATCCTGATGCCGGATGTGAGCTAAATTATAGTTCGCCGTTTGAGCTACTGGTGGCGGTGATTTTGTCGGCACAGTGTACGGACAGGCGAGTGAATTTAATCACCGGAAAGCTGTTTGAAAGGGCGAATACCGCAAGTGAAATTGCGGCGATGGATGTTGGTGAGCTAGAGCAAATTATTTATTCATGCGGATTTTATAAAAATAAGGCGGCAAATATCAAAGCCAGTGCGATTGATATTGTAGAGAGATATGCAGGAGAGGTGCCCAGCAGCTTGGAGAAATTGATTAGCTTAAGAGGAGTGGGGCGAAAGACGGCTAATGTAGTGCTAAGCGAGGTGCATGGGCAGGATGCGATTGCAGTGGACACTCATGTTTTTAGAGTAAGCAGGCGCTTGGGTCTGTCGGACAAAAATACTCCAAACGGAGTTGAAAAGGATTTGATAAAAGTGTTTGCGGGTAATTTATCAAATTTACATCATTTATTAATTTTTCATGGTAGATATTGCTGCCATTCACAAAAGCCAAATTGTCAAAAATGCAGTTTAAAGGAGCGTTGCAAACATGTTCATAGATAAAGTCAAAATTTATATCAAGGCAGGTGACGGAGGAAATGGCTGTACCTCGTTTTATACAGAGAAATATGTTCCTGACGGCGGTCCTGACGGCGGCGACGGCGGCAA
>Ga0131853_10017000_pt1 | contig 13265 bp, 8 predicted proteins | sample TergutLab28metaG_FD_92764 | JGI IMG/M metagenome (GOLD analysis project Ga0131853, IMG submission 92764) | Labiotermes labralis P1 segment gut microbial communities from Petit-Saut dam, French Guiana - Lab288 P1 (version 2) (version 2) | ecosystem: Host-associated > Arthropoda: Insects >...
CAGTCAGTCATTCAGCCAGTCAGTCATTCAGCCAGTCAGTCATTCAGCCAGTCAGTCAATCATATATAACCTCCTACATGACGCCCTTCTTTTCAGTATGTAAATATTAAAAGTAAGGAAGAACCTCTCACATCAGTGTAAAATATCACAAGGTATCAAACTGTAGGAGAGAAATATTACCCTTTTGTATGCGTAACAGCATGAGAGACAAGTACTATTATGGACCGTTCAGTAACAACTGTATCCATTATTAGGGACTAGGTTATTCTTATCCTGACTGTCCTTAATTTTCGACATTATTGAATCAGACCTGAAATCTCATACCTCATAAACACTGTAAATATATTTTTTTTACTCTTTCATGCCAAAAGGGAGTGATAAAATAAATTTTGCTGAAAGATGAATTAAAGTTTTTTTTTTTGTAATTGAAAAAAAGTATGAGAGAAAATACTTACTAGTCCTCTTTAATGGAATAAACTTCCACAACAATAGTTTTATGAGTAACGTATTCAAAAGTATTATTTTCTAGCTCACACTACACGAAAGACTTGCATTCTCAAATGTAGAGAATATTCGGTTAGTCTTGTGCAGCGAAATAAGCACTGTTCATTCAAAGAATTATAAGGAGGACAAAAATAGGCCCTGTGAGCAACATCCGCGATGTTCAAATATTGAAATAGACGGTGAATACAGTAGAGAGCATTTGAGACGAGGAGCATATACACAAATTTGCTGCGAGAGGAAAAGAGAGTGTGGAGATTGCCGGGTCAGGAGAAACTCAAAAGAGAAGAATGGGTGTACATATTAAGTGTGACTGACTAAAGCTGTAGTAGTAGGGAGGAGATTCTGTGTGAAGGATTTAGAAATATTGACGACAAAACAGACGTCAGAGAGACGGTAACAAATAACAAGAAAAAGCACTGGCAAAATATAAAATTGTACATATATAAATATGAAGAGTGATGGATAATATTATGTCAAAGCTCTGCATATTATACATCATTCCCTGCAAGGATTTTCAATCCTCCTAAAGAAGAAAAATTAAAAAGGACACTCGTATACCCTAAAGTCGGCGGTATCAAGTTTTACTGAAATGCCCGTAAACTTACAGAAGACAGGATTTCGTCACAGCCTGGAGTAGGGCAGATTTCATATTTACTGTCGTGAGAAGCGCAGATCTGCTTTGAATAAAAAGTTGAAAGTTTTGGACTGATAATGATTCTAAGTGTTGACATTTGTTATGTAACTCTAATAACATGTAGCTAAACCGAACGTAAAGAAATTAAACTTATGTAATCTCGTAATTTATATCCCATCGGAATAATGGAAGGTTTTATCTTGGTGTTCATTTCTGTTTTTGCAATTTTTCTACATATAAGAGTATTTATTTCCCTTGTAACCCACAAGGTCAAAGGAATTCGCGCGTCTGAAGAACATCCGTGTCTGAAGACATCCCACGGGGTCCTGTAGAAATGATTCAGACATCTATGTGTGTGAAAGTCGGATATTTCTTTGGTTGTGTCATGTCGTTAACTTTCGTTTAAATTATCTGGATACCCAGACGTGTGTTATGGATAAAGGATCCCCTTCTCCTCGGACTAAGTGCCGTGATATTGAGCTGATAACTCACCTCCATCTAGTGCCATCTAGTGCCAAAGTGTAGAGTTATATAATAATCATTTTCATAAGTTCAGGCTTCAATAAAGACTATATTTTTTCTTAATTTTTTAGAATTGGTTTCTTGTAAAAGGGAATGATTACAGTAATGCGATTCTTACGTACTGATGTAAAGTCATGGAGCATCCTGTATATTTCGTGACATGTTGATTCCAGCGGGGCCGGCTTTGTCCACTTCAGACACGGCTATAAAAGATCTTATTGCGAGAGTCGCGCGTCTCGGGAAAAATATTATCTTTCTCCGCTGGGGCGAGATGTGTGCGGCTATAACTTGCAGCTGTCTCTTTTTTAAGGCAACGTATTGTCTCCGCTTAAAATTCTAGTTTCAGAAGAGTCAAGCTCGGACACAAAATACGGCATAAAAACTTTGTTTTACTCAATTACCACACAGAAATTCACAAATTCCATACGTTATTAACGAAACTGAAAGACCTGTATTTGGAAAGACCGTGGAAGATTTTAAAACATTCGGATGCGAAGCTGCAGAATGAAAAGGTAAAGATTCGTGCCATTAGGAGATCCCTAACAAACAGTGGGAGGGAGACCAGAGTGCATTCTGGGCTGACAAAGTTTTAAGAAATAAGCGTAAAAAATTTTTATGGTCAACAAAGAACCAAAAAACGACATTTAGATTCACACCAGCACCAAGAAACCAGCCATTTCACATTTCCCTCTTCGCCGTTTCTATGACACCTGATCATGCATTATCCCTTCTCTCCCTCGATTGCGTCTGACGAACAGGCTAATTTTAGTACCTACCTACCTACCAACCAACCAACCAAACAACCAAATAACCAGCCAACTAAAGATCTAACTAACTATCTCACTCACTCCAAGGTAGAGGCCTTGCGAATAGTTACGTAACTATTTAAGTTTCTACGTTCAGGAATTGTTAGTACCTCGCCCAAACCCCAAGCTGGAGAACCACCCTTTGTCGGCTGCTCGCGACTGCTTATTAAATATATTTGCAGCCCTTATTCCATCCGCAAACTGAGGACAATTGCATGCCATAACAACAGGGCCCCTCTAATCCGCATGCTGTGAGGACAGGGCCCCTCTAATCATGGACCTTCGTTACATGAACACGAATATATCTTCAGCTTGTCGACTTCGAAGATTGAGGCAGGTTGTTTCTCCAACTGCTGACAATAAAGCCCAATTCTGTACGAAGATAGTAGCTGAAGGTAGCACCATAATGACCACTCAGTCATCGTGAATCTTAAAATTTATAAGCACATTCAAAACAAGGTTGTTTCTGAAGGCAGTAATACGAGTCATTCACTGATCACGGATGTAAATATACTAGTTAATTTATGATCCTTGACTTTACTGTTCATATGACGTCACATGGCATCTCTTGTGCTTATACAGAAGTTGCCTCAAGTTATCCTGGATATGAACATCCCTACATCAATTAGCTACGTACCAAAAGCCTGCGGAGATTCTCAGATTATCTAATTTCTGGATTAGATCTCACGTCTCTCCATTCTTGTCAGTTGCACTTATGTACGGCTGAATCTGTTCAAATGGCCGAAGGGCATTTTGTAACCAATATCGAAACAATATCACGACAAATAAATAGTGCCGTGACTTGTTCACTACTTCAGGCAACATGTCTGCTAAACGTGTAAAGAAACATCCATCAATATAAAGCATTTCAGCGGAACTTACAGAATGGACACTGTTATCACATACTGCTTGTACTACAAAGCAGCCAGGCATGATTCAACATTACATCATCTGAACAGTGAAATAACGAAGATTCTAGCTAGTGTAATTTTTATCGTTGCACCGCGCATTTTGAAATCTACGCAGTTCACACACCAACAAATGCACTATTTATTAACTTGGTTAAAAGTTTTAAATTTACATTAAAATACACAATATTATCGCTCCTACATGTTTCGGTCTTTAATGACCATCATCAGGGAGCTTTGACTGTACCTAACTAAAGTTATATTTATGTTAAAACACTTAGTAAAATTACGTCGTTATATAAAATAGGCGATGTGGCAGCATGTCGTAGACCGGCATGCATTTGTGAATGTACATAAAATATGATTCCAAATCATATTTTATGTACATCCACAAATGTAAATATTGGGATCCCAATACCCAAAACAGCACCTGAGACTTACTTTGCTGAAGGCCTGATGAAGAACTGTTAACAGGTCGAAACATGTAGCCTACATAGTCTAATATACATTTGTTGTGCTGACTGTATTAGTCAATTTGTTTTTAAAGAGAAAGAAGGCTAAGGAATTGGTTGAAGTTCAGGGTGGTTGTTGATCGGAGCCGTTTTTGTTACGACTAAGTCTATGTTAGACAGTATATACAGAAGCTGCCCGATTAGCCCTTTGAAAGTTGACACTGAGAGCACCATCAGCACCGAGTATTAGCTTTGGGCTCCGCCCATCAATGTGTCAGGACATCAGCCATAACATTAGATATAACCAAGCACTCTTGGCAGCAGTCTATGTGCTTTATAGCATTCTGCTGTGAAAATGACTTGTCTTTTTCACAGTGCACACACTCCTAAACAATGCGGGAGTTTATAAGGTAAAATATGCGGCGATGTGCACAGGTTTTCATGCGAAAATTATGGGCGCATAATAGCATACTGCTGCGTTATGTTGTGGTGTACTCACCAGCAGTACTCACCAACAGTAAAGCATTATGAGAGATGCTGCCTGCCACACTTTCCGCTTCGCGCTTCCATTTATCCAACTGAAAGCACCAGATCACCGTCATGGTTGCAGTTAAGTTTTTCCCATTTTGCCTCCATATTTTATATTAATACTCCCACTGCCAACATTTTGAAATAGAGGCGGTCTCTTGCTGAATTTCCGTGCGGCAAGTTCCTTGTTTTTTCGCAGAACTATGTGCTGTAATATCTAAACGTTCTGAGGGGAACTGAGGGCCATTTACAGCCTTAAGGTGTGACTGACCGGATAATAGCCTTGTAGAAATAAAGTTTAGTTATATTAAAGAGTTGTTTGCTCTTGGAAAGCAAAAGATAAGTCCTGAGAGATTTGTCATTTGTTGTTTTTATAGTTGTCTTGAATTAAAACCTTCACTTGCTTAACGCCGAGATAATTTTGGAACTTTTGACAAAACTGACTTTCCTTTCGCGAAGGGCTAGACTAAATTTGGTAGAATTCGACGTTTACATAAAAAATCGTACCCTGTCTTCGTTAATTCCGATATTATTCTAAATTATAATAAACTTTATATTCCTATCTCACGATCAACAAATTCTCTAAGAAGTACAAAGACTAGTCAGTAAACAAAGCTCAGAGAAGTGTATGTATTTGTTGTAAGAACCATACACAGCACAGAGTCACAGTTCGTGGCTGTTTCTTGATGAAGTACCTGGTGGTACAAATATAGACATCATCATCCTGTTGTGCTAGTTAGTAGTGATTTATATCCGGACCAACACAACCCTCGAACTCCGTATCTTTATTTATTTACTTTCCTACAATATGTTTCGACCGTTCCATTCGACGATCATCAAGTAGAAGACTCAAGTACATAAATAGCAAAGTATGTAATGTAATAGAATCTCTTTCACAATTAGTCCGCCAAAATACAAATATATGCTGTTATTCCCAATAAATTAATAAGAAACACAAAATATTCCTCGAAATTTCCAACTAAAACCCAAAAATGTTTTAGAGTTGAGGATAAAAGAGGTTCCTACATACTTGCGATTTCTACCTGACGATGATGGAATGGAACGACCGAAACATGTTGTAGTAAAGTAAATAAATGAAGGCTGTAAGTTCGAGTGTTGTGTTCGTTTGGATTTAAATCGTTACTTGGTGGTACACAGACTTTCAAAGAATTCTACATTTTCCATTCGGTACATTATAATTCAATTTCTATATTCTAAAAAATCATTGTTTCTAAAAATGTTTTTTGTGAATCTAACGACAATTGTGTGAATCTATTTTTTAAAAGTACAGAAATTGACGTTGAAATGTTAAGGATAGGCACTTACGTTGGCAGAAAGGATTATTGATAACAATGAGACGTTCGGCAGTCATTAAGATGGTCGTATATTGGGTGATACTTCGTAAACTGTTAGAATTTTTCATAGGTTTCGAAGAAGTTTTCTGCTTTCATCTTTGAAAGGAATGAACATTATATCCTGAAGAGGAAAGCAGAATGTCAGTGAGAAGTGTCTGTACATTTCTGGCTACACAACATTTCTCTTCAATACAGTAGACGCCGTACGTCTCTTACGTTGCGTAGGACTCCGTTACATGGATTTGTGACTATGAAAAGAGATAAGTGAAAGGATGAAAACCAGATGGAAAAGCAGACATTCACAAAGACTGTCTAATGTAGACGATACGTCACACAATTTATACATTTTGTAGGTAAGGCACTGGTATAATGAGAAACGTTTGCAGAAATTTATATCGTATTTAGCAAGTTTAAAGGGCGTGTTTCTTTGTGGAGGAGGGTTAAGAAATGCTGAGAAAAGAGAGAGCTGTCTCCTGCAGAGGAGCAGGAAGAGGGCAGGATGTGATGGCAGACGGGGTGATGAAAGGGGGCGAAGAATAATCGACGAAGTGATGGTATGTACATCAAAGAGAGGGACAGATTCGGTTTAGTACGGAGCTGTAACAGAGAGTCTGCGATGTGAATATGCGATGGTGAGAGGGCGGATTTAGTGAGGAACGGAGGGAAGAGAGGAAGCAAAGTGAAGCTCGGTATCGTGACGAAGGAGACATCACCTGCTACGGGATCACAAAGAAAACAAAGCTCAACAATAGAAACTTCCATTAACTTAACAGTTTCTCGGCTTGACAGAAATGTTAAAACTTTTGCCCGAGTTATGAGTCTGAGGGCTTGATTCGAGCCAGTGGCAGAGGAGCAACGCAGGCAAAACATGCAGAGCGGAAAAGCAAAGGGCCTATAGCCCTTCAACTGCTTTTCAGCCAAAGCGCAGTGACATTCAATATCGGAGTTACGGTAGTAGTTCCTGTCTCGACGTCATCGTTCGTATAGCTACGTTACTCAAAGAACTGATTTGCGGCAACCCACAACCTTTCCACAGTATGACGAGCAGTATCAGTTACTGAAGAAGAACAGAACTTGGTCTTCCACCAGAGTGTGAATGGCCAACTACCCGCCACATCACTGGGTATGCAGAACACGTCAAAATGAATCGGAAGTGGTGACAAACACAGTTTCCCTTCTATGATACAAACACGACACAGAGTGCATTGTAAGAGTGCCAAAACCATTTATTTATTATTTATGGTCAAATTAATGATGACGTTGGTAACACACACACACACACACACATATATATATATATATATATATATAGTAGTCCCGTTACTGACCCGGAGGGGCCCAGAGGGTTCCAGGAAGTTAAGTTTCCCAAATTTCGTGACAACGGCACAGGATTGTGATAGGTTGTCAGCCTTACGCACCGGCCGCCTTTACCCCCAAGAAATACTCCTGGTACTCATTTCTGTTAGAGGCTGAGTCGACACAAGGACCATAGTGCGATCGGAAGGATTTTATGTCAATGAAAAATCCATTGACACCAGCTGGAATCGAACCAGCGACCTTCCGATTTGTAGCACAGCACCTTAACCACTGTGCTACTGTGGTACCCACATATATTACATAATATCCAATGGTAGGAATAGTATAAGTTAAGTTCGCCCCAAAACAGTCCATAAACACCCAGAGAGGGAATAGAAATATAGCTATACGCTTGCTTTAACTTAGGTGCTAGATGAAGGGGTGTGGTTAGTGCTACGCCCCTGCCGTTTTACCTCCGGGAAGAGACCCAGTACCCATTGTACAGGAGGATGGGTGGGCCCAGAGCCGGTCTGGAAGAATGCGGAAAATTTCGCCCACACCAGGATAAGATCTCCAGACTGCTCAGCCCGTAGCAAGTAGCTATAGTGACTACGCTGTCCCGGCAATGGTAGGATTATAAGAGACTAATAAATTGTAAAGGGCGTATAGTAAGTGGTTGCGGATTTTCTTTAAAAGAACAGAGGAAATTTATAAGAACATTCATTCAGGCCTCCGCTCTGGTATTTGAACCAAAGACTCCGCGAATAAGAAGCAGGCACACAAACCAGTTCAAAGTGACATTCTACGCGTCCTTAACGGGATAACGAATTGTAATTAAACACAGGGGATGTGTGTGCACGCAGTACGTGACACACCCGGCTTTATAAATATTTCAGAGTGAAGTGAACTTCCATGACCACAGCTATAATGCAAATTGTTTTTCAGACGTCCTTTACGAAGCGAGAATCACGCCTTATATGAAGACCACGCCCATGCCTCCGTCTGTTTATTGACGCAGGATCGGCGAATAGATCTTTGTAGGGTTTTCGTAAAGTTTGATAGAGGATTTCCTTGGAAATTTGTCCAGAAAGAGTAAGCATGAACAAGTTTCGTGTTAGTTGGCTCGGTGGTAGTTATACTTCATGTAACAGCATAAATTAATTTATACCCTCGCTTAACACAGTTCATGAGTTATGCGGATAAAATTATTTACATAAGGTCTCAATGTAACAGTACAGAGTTTCCTGCGAATTGGCCAAGCAAGGGCCATACATTCATTGAGGGACTAAGTAAAATTTTTCCCCTCCGATTATATAAAATCAAACACCGAATATACCCACAAATATGCACTGAGAAACTGCAAGTTTACTAAAATTTTCGCAGTGGAAGTCATATTTTGAAAAGTATAAGAATTTATATCAAATGCATACCACAATTTTTGGTCCATTTTGGATGAGATTTGGAATAGGAGATCTGCACATAGTGCTGTCAGACATTAGCAAGGCGCAGATTTCTTTCGACTTCCCGGACACTTCAGTACTTCAAGTTAAATTTACATTCGCTAAATAAAACTGAGGTTTAGAAATCACCCTTCAAGTGTTTTTGGCGTCCAGTTGTGTAACAGACCAAGTAAAATGTCATATTTTCCGTTGTCTAATGAGCAGCCTTGAAACGCCAGTTTTCTTCAAGTTGTTTAACTTTTCATTCTTGCAAGTATGCACCAAAATTCAGGAGAATATTAATGCCATCTTATCGAGCGCAGAACACTGAAGATGGTGTCTCAACCCAGTAGAAAATAAACTTAACCACCGTAAGAGCTTCGGACTTCATACGGGTCATTCAATAAATGGGAATCGTGCAGCTTCCAAAAACACACTGCGCTGTTCGCCACATACACTGGCGCAAGTTACAGCCTCTCTCTGGCACCCGGAAAGCTTTCTCACAAAACCACCACATCCTTACTTATGTAGGGCAGGTACGTACGACGGAGATGTGAGCACGTCGTCATGTGTATTACACACGTTCTGAAGGCACCTGGATCGAATTTCGGTTTGAGGCTGACGAGTCAAACAGATTTCCTCTCGCACCCATAGGGAGACTGATGGTAAACTTCTCACACAGTGTGTGCTAAGAATATCTCCGCGAAACTTGAGGTTCGCGCGTTCAATACTGAATCACTGTTATTTAACGACATAGTCTATTACTAATTTCCTATGGTGTCAGTAATATATGAATACATGGGTAAGAAGTATTAGTAGAATTGTTACTAAAATGACGGAGCAAGAGTACTTTGATAGGGCTTACACCATTATCACTGTCCAATGAAAATCCCATACAGACTGATGTGGTATCGAACCCGTGCCTACGCTGTAAGAGAACGAGGACTAACAGCCTGAATCACGGTCTGGCCAGGTGGTTTATGAAGACGTAACACCCTGTAGTCTGGAAGAGTTTCCTGATTTTTAAAAGCATTAAACTGCCACCTTCTTCAAGACAGACGAAGAAAGAAGCAGAATTCTTCGAAAGGTCTATACACAACTACCCACTGTACGGCGTTACGTCAGAGAAGACAAAGGCCTTCAAAAATTCTTTCATTCCGAAAACCAAGAACTAATGAAAATGGAGATCATATCACTATGAACAAGACGTAATTGAGGTTAATGAAAGGGTAATTAAAAAGCACGTAAAAGAAGGAGTAGGCTCTAAAATCTAAAAAGGAGCTGAAGGTTAATGTCTTCTTCGTTGTGATGACGTGTAGTTTGGTTAGCTCCACCGGCATACCAGATGGAATTGTAGTTTGGTCTGGAGGTAAAGAAACCGGCGTATCAGATGGACGTGTAATTTGGTATAGAGAAACTGCAGCGGCATATCAGATGGACGTGTAATTTGGTCTAGAGGAAATGCAGCGGCGTATCAGATGGACGTGTAGTTTGGTCTAGAGGAAATGCAGCGGCGTATCAGATGGACGTGTAGTTTGGTCTAGAGGAACTGCAGCGGCGTATCAGATGGACGTGTAGTTTGGTATAGGAATAATGCACCGGCGTATCGGATGGACGCATAGTTTGGTCTAGAAGAACTGCAGCAGCGTATCATATGGACGTGTAGTTTGGTCTAGAGGAAATGCAGTGGCGTATCAGACGGACGTGTAGTTTGGTATAGGAATAATGCACCGGCGTGTCAGATGGACGTATAGTTTGGTCTAGATGAACTGCAGCAGCATATCAGATGGACGTGTAGTTTGGTCTAGAGGTAACGCAGCGGCGTATCAGATGGACGTGTAGTTTGGTACAGTGATATTGCACCGGCGTATCAGATAGACGTGTTCCTTGATCTTCAGGTTGCTCCGAAACGATGGTACGTGAACACTATAATAGAAGGCGTCTTGTTTTGGAAGCCAAAAAACTTACAGCTACGGCTGTCAGAACTTCATCTCAATGTCACGTCGATTTTTGTTCCACTCATCCCACGCCCCGTGAACAAACACAAGCGAAAGCCTGAACACCACAGCCTGATTTAACTGATATAATTAGTAAGAATCTCGTTAAGCACAAGCTAAGCATCCAAGTTGAAAAACACACGAGCAAGCAAGAAAACGAAATGACATAATGAACCAAAACTTTTAAGGTATTAGCATTTGTGGTATTAAATTTCTTTACTGCAGCTATTCCGTAACTCGTGAGTACGAGTGCAGCCCGCCCAATTCTTTAAGAAACATTTCTCTATGCTAATCATTGAAAATTACTTTTTTACATCAGACTTCCAACATGTCAAAGCGACATTCGTGACTTTCCAACGGCAACCTCAAAGCAAGACATTGCGATTCTACAGGGTGTTTAAAACGAAAAGATATTCTGCAGCAGGGATGGCTGCTGGAGGCACAGTTTTTCGAAGCTCAATTCATTTCAGATGAAAATATATGCCCAAATCCGTAGTTGTTATGTGAGATTACACTTTTACAAGGCGGTACATAGTAAGAAATACGTCCTTTGGGATGTGACGACGTGTAGGTTTGTAGATATTTACGTAAGTTTCGGAGGAACATTCATTTTTCATCTAAAAAGTACAAGATCTGTGCTACAAATGGAGGCAACGGACAACAGCGCGATTTTGGATCTCACCCACTCTACTACATGGCCTCATATCCCTAAAATATTAAGCACGGTTGTAGTAATATGAGACGAATACCACTGGATCTATAATGTCTTGAAACTATACCCTATTATGAAAACACAGAAGTCTTCCAAGCACCCGCTAGAATCAATACCAGAGCCTGACAAATCGAAACTTTACACTGACAAATTTAGTAACAATTAACACCAAGGTAATTGCTATACGTCTTCAAAAATTCTGAAGGTTATGAATCCACGTTTCAATTTATTCCACCTATTGACAAAAAATTTTGGAGTTTAACCTTTTGGCGCCGGAATAATTTTTTAAATTTTAGCACATCCTGTATATAAAATGTGAATAATACAGGAACCAAACATGTTAGAATTATGAAACAAACTGCATTTTGAAGAGAAAAGTACGGAGAATATATACCGTGTTTAAAATATTCAGTACCTTTATTTGTTGAATAAATATATAAAATGAAACTTTAGGGGTTAGCGGCGCGGTACGACCACTATAGTCGACATTAGGCGTCAAAAGGTTAAAGTTTCCTCTACATGTATCCTTCTATTTTCATTGTATCCTTTTGTAACATAATGGCAGCAATAACTATGATGACATGAGCATTACAGCATTTCATTTAGAAGTGCAACATGAAAAGGAATCTCTCATACGCGATACTCTTGAAACATTTTGCCCGCTCATGCCTATACTTTGAGAGTGACCAAAACAGAATATCCTCTATTGAACTTTAATAACACGACCGTAACTGGGGAGAATAAATGACAGACGAACTGAGCTCTTGAAAGCCGACTTGCTAATTACATTTTTAACACCGCACTGGACACGCCACCAAATATCAATATATCCATTCCTCTTTGTGTTTGCATAGCAAAGCTACACGGACTTGTCAATAATGTCTCTATTGAACATGCAATGTAGAGCGACAGTTTCGGTTCAGGCATGTTTTATTTACAAAACCTTATTACCGTATTTTGATGTAAATGGACCCTAACTCCGACGGTGAAATATAAATAGTAATTATATACATTTCTCTATGAGAATCAGTAATGATTATGATGGTGAATTGACTGTCATTTTCATTACTATCACCAGGTGTCAAGTAAGAGTCTGGTCCATTCGTAAAAAGAAAAATTAACGTAAGTACAACATAACAATGAGACGCGTTCGTGCAACCATTGTTGCCGTGAAGAGAAGTAAGTATAATCTCTTCTGGGTGTGTTTATAGCCTAAGTTATGCAGCACACAATGCGCATGCATCGCGTTGTGTTGTCATCTGTGGCCTGTCCGACTCGACAGTATTTCTCCACATTATCTCATAGACGGCACATTTTTCGAAAAAAAGTTATTGGGTTTAAAATGTGCGTTTCGATTTTCTCCAAAATTCTTGTCCGAAAAAATTTTCATGCCAAGGAGAAATGAGCAAGATACGAACATAAACTTTTATTGGTTTTCATCTAAAGCGCCCCCCCCCCCCGTTATTCATATCACATTTTATTGAAACTTGAATTTTCTGAACGGTTCTTCATGAAATATTCAAATATCAAATTTCATGAAAATCCGTGCAGTGGGAGCGAAGTTTTTCTATGCTGACGGATGGATGGGCAGATATGACGAGGCTAATAGCCGCTTTCGCAATTTTGTGAACTGGCCTAAAAAAGGATAAATTTATTCTTTGATTTTGTTTCCCGTCCTCTTTTTTTGTATATATTCAAATACGTGTATTTTGAAGAGTAGGTCTAAATAATATAATGTACACAGACTACTATATCCACTGACTATTTAATGTGACTTCTGCCTTGCAAAGATTGGAGTGGAGCAAATAAACGGCATGGGTAGGCGCAAAGTCTGCGTGCAGGGACTTAATTTCATATGACCGGGAACTAAAGCCAACACAACTTATGTCATACTGGGAAAAATCTGATGAGCATAATTTTCCTTTGAGGGGTGAAGTGAGCCGCCACATAAATTCTGCATTTTGGTGCAATTTCATCCGTACATGACCACCTCTGTGGTCTAGTGATCAGAGTTTCTGGCTATAGATACAGAGGTCCCGGGTTCGATCCCCGGCGCTACCAGATTTTCTGAGTAGTAGTGGGTCTGGAACGGGGTCCACTCAGCCTCGTGAG
>Ga0131853_10017003_pt1 | contig 13264 bp, 11 predicted proteins | sample TergutLab28metaG_FD_92764 | JGI IMG/M metagenome (GOLD analysis project Ga0131853, IMG submission 92764) | Labiotermes labralis P1 segment gut microbial communities from Petit-Saut dam, French Guiana - Lab288 P1 (version 2) (version 2) | ecosystem: Host-associated > Arthropoda: Insects >...
CCATCTTTTTTTTCAATTCTTCATCCATATGGAAATTTATCATTGCTTGTGCCATATCAATCACCTCTTTATTCAACATCCTCGTCAAGGGTATCTGCATCCTCATCATCCGGCTCGATATACTCCTCAGCCACCTTCGCAAGGCCGACCACCTTCACATCGACATCCAAATTAATCAGACGCACCCCGCCCGTATTACGGCTTATCGTAGAAATATCGGCTACGCGCAAGCGGATTACTACGCCCGCGTCATTGATGAGAATCAGCTCTTCTTTATCATTCACGACAGCTACGCCCGCTACTTTGCCCGTCTTATCGCTGAGCTTGTAGGTGCGCACGCCCTTGCCCCGGCGGCCTGTTATCCTGAATTCATCATACACCGTGCATTTGCCATAGCCGTTTTCGGTGACAAAAAGCAGCTTGCCTCCCTCGGTCAGAATTTCCGCACCCACTACAGAATCACCCTCATTTAAGCGCATACTGGTAACTCCCGTAGCCGCGCGCCCCATTTCACGGATGAGGCCCTCGGAGAAACGCAGGCCCATGCCGCAGCTGGAGGCCAAGAAAATCTCATCATTGCCCGTGGTACGCATGACGGATATCAGGCTGTCCCCATCTTTGATATTCAGTGCGGATTTGCCGTTTTTGTTGATATTTTCAAATTGAGAAAGTGCCGTTTTTTTGATGACGCCGTGCTTTGTCACCATTACCAAAAAGCCCTGCTCATAGTCGCTCACAGCGATTACGGCGGCGATTTTGTCTCCTTGCAGATTCAGAAGGTTTACGATAGCCGTGCCCTTAGCCGTGCGCCCAGCCTCAGGGATTTGATAAGCGCGTATTTTATGTGCTTTGCCCGAGGTCGTGATAAACAGAATATCATCATGGGTATTTGCTAAGAAAAGGTTCTTGATGATATCTTCATCTCTTGTCGTTAAACCCAGCACGCCCTTGCCGCCGCGGTTTTGGCTTTTGTATGTAGCAAGCGGCAGGCGTTTGGCGTAATCAAAATGAGTAAGCGTAATGACGGACATTTCTTCGTCAATCAAATCTTCCATCATAATCTCATCTTGATGCGGTAGCAATACGGTGCGCCGCTCGTCTCCGTATTTATCGCGCACAACAACAAGCTCATCGCGGATAACACCTAACAGGCGGTTGTTGTCCGCCAAAATCCCGCTGAGGTATTTAATGGTCTCAGTAAGTTTGTCAAACTCCGCCTCAAGCCTCTCGCGCTCAAGGCCGGACAGGCTGCGTAAGCGCATTTCAACAATTGCGTCCGCCTGCTCTTGTGTAAAACCGAAGCGCTCCATCATAATGGGCTTTGCGGTGTTATTTACATCACGGTTTGAGCGTATAATCTCGATAATTTCGTCAATAAAATCCAAGGCTTTTAAAAAGCCCTCGACAAGGTGAATACGCTTCTCCGCCTTGGCCAGCTCAAACATGGTGCGGCGGGTGATGACGTCTTTTTGATGCTCCAGATAGTACACAAGCATATCCCGCAGATTAAGCACGCGGGGCTCGCCTTTAACGAGGGCGAGCATGTTCACGCCAAACGTCTCTTGCAGCTGGGTATGCTTGTACAGCAAATTCAGCACGACATTCGCATTCGCGTCACGCTTTAGCTCAATGACGACACGAATGCCCGTGCGGTCAGATTCATCCCGCAAATCAGATATGCCGTCCACCTTTTTATCCTTGACCAAATCCGCTATTTTCTCAATCAGCTTGGCCTTGTTGACCTGATACGGAATCTGCGTGACAACAATCATCTCACGATTTGCGCCCATAGGCTGAATATCACAAACGCTGCGCGTGATGACCTTACCCTTGCCGGTAAGATATGCGCGCCTAATGCCGCTTGTGCCCAAAATCGTCGCCCCGGTAGGGAAATCAGGGCCTTTGATTATGCTCATAAGCTCATCAATCTCCGTCTCACGACCTTCAACGACGGAATTATCAATAATTTTCAACACACCGTTGATAATCTCGGTGAGATTATGCGGCGGAATGTTCGTCGCCATACCGACTGCAATGCCGCTTGAGCCGTTTACAAGCAGATTGGGGTAACGTGCCGGCAAAACAGAGGGCTCTTGAAGCTCCTCGGTATAGTTTGGCACAAAGTCCACGGTGTCTTTCTCGATATCGGTAATCATTTCCATAGACATATGGGAAAGCCGCGCCTCGGTATAGCGCTCGGCTGCCGCCTCATCCCCGTCAATAGAGCCAAAGTTCCCATGCCCGTCCACGAGCATATAACGCATGGAAAACTCCTGCGCCATGCGCACCATAGCATCATAAATAGCCGCATTGCCATGCGGATGATATTTACCCATAACATCCCCGGTGATACGGGCGGATTTTTTATAAGGCTTGTTCGGCTCAAGCGAAAGCTCACTCATCGAATACAAAATACGCCGATGCACAGGCTTGAGCCCATCACGCACATCGGGCAATGCCCGCGCTACGATAACACTCATAGCGTATTCGATGTATGACTTTTTCATTTCGTCTTCAATGTTTATGCCGATTATTTTGTCTGTTTGGTTTTCATTCATTTATGATAATCCTTCTTTCGTCCTTCATTAGTTCCAATCAGTTGTTATGCTGTTAAGGGGTTTGTGAAAACGAGCCTATTCATCTTCTTGCAACTTCTTTGCATAGTCGACTAAACAACGTCACATAACCTTTTCAGACTCTTCTCCGTTCTGCTCTGCAATATCCGCAAAAACTTGATACACATCTTTCTGAACCGGAACTAGGACTTCTTTGATGAGTTTGTCATAAAAGGGATTCTTCGTAACCCCCTTAAAATCTTTCAAGCTATATTCTGCCTTCATTCTTCAGCACCTCCGGTAATATATATTCTTGTTTCTTTTTTGGTTGCCTTCCTTGCGGATATAATTCGTATTATTTCGTCGCTCGAGCCTCTATAACAATGACACACAGTTAGCTCTGTTTTCAACGTATCCTCTTTGCCTATAACAACGAACCTATCTTCATTGCTTGAATGGATTTCGTCATACAAATAAATGGCATTTTTATCCAGAAAAACAGATTCGGCAGTTTCAAAAGAGATGTCGGCTTGAACATAAACTCGAAAGTTAATCATCAAATAATCTATCTTCTCGAATTTTAATTTGCTCTAATATGTGTCCAATATTTCCCTCACCCGCAAAAAGTTTCATATCAAAAAAATTACAAGATAAATCCGACCAATATAATTCATTTTCATCACCTTTTACGTTTAATGCTTTATTAAGTTTACCAACATAGACCTCTACATAAACCCCAGATAAATGATACACGAAATCCATTAAATGTGTAAGTTTAATATCTTGATTGGATATCCCTGTCTCTTCAAACAACTCGCGGTATGCCGCAGTTTGTCTGTTTTCATTAGGTTCTATTTTGCCACCAACAAAATTACTTAGCCCTTTGTAAGGGTTCTTACTTCGTTTACACATTAAAAGTTGGCTTCTCTCGCTATTAAATACGACCAACACATTGTAGCCCTGCATTTTCATCCCTCTCAAATATATATAATTTTATAAACAAATACCTTGCCTATGATATCATAAACATATTCAAAAATTTTGCTTTCGCAAGCCCCTCTGCAAACCTCCAACCAATTTCATCATGGCTTACCGTTTTTCCGCGACGAATCTCATCTCGTCCCAGTTGTATAGCTTTTATTTCATCAGGTGTAGGTGCTTCTTCAGGGATAAATTTAATCAACATTTATATGCTGCACCCCTCGGAAGAACATCTCTTATAAATATCACACATCCAAATACTCAACATTCTGATAATTCTCATAAATAAACTCCCGCCTCGCCTCGGGCTTATCGCCCATTAGCTGGCTGAAAATTAAATCAGCTTCATATGCATCATTCAGATCTACTTTTTTCAAAATACGTTTATCAGGGTCCATTGTGGTATCCCAAAGCTGCTCGGCATTCATTTCGCCCAAGCCTTTGTATCGCTGGATATTACGTACACCTTCACGCCCGATTCTGGCAAAAAGCTCTTCAAGCTCCTCGTTGGAATACACATGATACGCTTCTTTCGCCTTCTCCACTTTAAACAACGGCGGCTGTGCCACATACACATATCCGCCCTTAATCAAATCGGGCATATAGCGGTATAAAAATGTCAACAAAAGCGTGCGGATATGTGAGCCATCAACATCCGCATCAGTCATGAGGATGATTTTGTGATAACGCAGCTTTGCCAGGTCAAAATCCTCTTGGATGCCCGTGCCAAAGGCTGTAATCATGCTTTTGATCTCTTCGTTGCCCAAAATCTTATCCAGGCGAGATTTCTCGACATTTAAGATTTTGCCGCGCAGGGGCAAAATAGCCTGTGTTTTGGGTGTGCGGGCGTTTTTGGCAGAGCCGCCCGCAGAGTTACCCTCAACGATATAGATTTCGCAATTGGCCGGGTCTTTGTCGCTGCAATCGGCGAGCTTGCCGGGCAAACGCCCGCCTTCCAACACATTTTTACGCCGCACAAGCTCACGGGCTTTACGCGCCGCATCCCTGGCTCTCGCTGCCAGCACGGATTTTTCGATAATCAGCTTGCCAATGGCAGGGTTTTCCTCCAAAAAGTACATAAAATGCTCATGAATGATCTGCTCTACTACGGGACGCACCTCGGTATTTGTCAGCTTAGCTTTGTTATTGCTGTCAAACAACGGCTCAAATAACTTCACGCTGATAACACAGCTTAGCCCCTCGCGCACATCATCACCTGAAAGGTTTGCATCATTATCTTTGAGAATGTTGAATTTACGGCCATATTCGTTAATCGTGCGCGTCAATCCCGTCCTAAAACCTACGATATGCGTACCGCCCTCGGTGGTATTAATATTATTGGCAAAGCTGTAAGTGTTTTCCATGTAGCTGTCATTATACTGCATGGCAATTTCCAGCATGACATCATCACGCCTCTGTTCCACGTAGAACACTTTGTCAAACAGCACTTCCTTACCCTTGTTAATATGGCGGACAAATTCCATAATTCCGCCTTCATAATGAAATACATTCTCTTTTTCCTGCCCCTCGCGCTCGTCTCTGAGCACGATTTTAAGGCCTTTGGTAAGGAAAGCCGTCTCTTGCAGGCGGGTACGCAAAGTTTTATAATCAAACTCAATGCTCTCAAAAATTGTATCATCAGGCTTGAATGTGACAATCGTACCATGTTTATCGGAATCACCGGTAACTCCCAGCTCCTTAGTGACATCCCCGCGCGCAAAGCTCATCTCATGACGATGCCCTCCACGATGCACCTCCACCAGCAAATATTCGCTCAAAGCATTTACAACCGAGGCCCCAACACCATGCAGCCCGCCCGATACCTTATATCCGCTTCCGGGCTCGCCAAATTTGCCGCCGGCATGAAGGATAGTGAACACCACCTCAACCGCCGACACTCCCTTAGTGGCATGAATACCAACAGGTATACCCCGCCCGTTATCAGTAATTCGCACTACATTATCAGGCCCGATAATCACCTCAACAGTATCACAAAAGCCGGCCATAGCCTCATCCACAGCATTATCCACAATCTCATAAATCAGGCGGTGTAAGCCTTTAGCACATGTCGAGCCTATATACATGCCCGGGCGTTTGCGCACAGGCTCCAAGCCCTCCAGAGCCGTTATATTGCTCTCATCGTAGTTGTCATTTCCATGCATTAAATCGTCAGTAGTTTTTTCTTCGGAGAAACCGGCTTCTCCGCCGGTTATCTTTCCGGTACGTTTTATTTGTTCATCCATTTGTTTATCTCCCGTCATCACAAACTCATTGAGTACATTATACCATAAATCTCAAATTTTTACAAATAATTTGCAAATAAAAAAAGACAAAATCCGCCTTAAATTAAGGTAGATTTTGTCTCTAATCTCCGATGATATTTATCCTACCGAGATACCGCAATCACCTGTTTTACAAAGCTGCGAAAATAAGCTATAGCAACATCCCTATCATCATCCCCCGCATTTTTTTGGGGTGATTTTGGTGACGTAATTATTTGGGGTGATTCGGGCAGCAATTCTTCATAATTATCAATGTCATCAATATCAATAAATCTTACATCGGTATAATCGTTTTCTTTACTGAGATTACTTCTGATTATACCAAGGATTTGCTCATCAGTTGCGTTTTCCGGTGAGGTAATCTCCGCACAGCATAACAAACCATTATGCACTAAATTACCCCTATGTACCGCACAAAAACCAATAGGCTTTATGTTGCCTCCCATATCTTCGTCGGTAATCACTTTGATACTAATGCCGGAAGTTTTGTTATATTCATCCTCAATTGTGCTTTTTATGTCTGATACGCTTTTATGCATCACATTACCAAAATCCCATACGTTTTTTAAATATTTTCTCGAATCACTTCGTTTTGCTATCAATACTTTTTTGGTAAGCGGGTTTATACACGCAACCATATAATACAGATTAGCTCGGCGCACAACAGGCTTGTACAGCTCTTTTTTAACAGCATCGAAATGAAGATTTTCTAATATTTCAAAGACTTCTTTATATACCGGCTCTTTGCGTATCTTGATATGATTAAATATTTTGTTTAAATTATCTATATGCTTTTCAATATTGCCATCATTTATTTTTTCAGCTTCCCCATTGATTCCTTCATTATCAAATATATCGTCATAAGCCACACACAACATATTATCGTCAGTGTTTTCAGAATTATCAAGGTCATTAATATAATACCAAAAAATAGGATACAAGCGATTATTCCAAATACCCTTATTTCGCCTGTATCCGGCCCATGCAATTTCGGATACACATTTATTAAACGTATCAAGTGTATTTTTATAAATCTTCTTGTCAATCTCAGGCAAATCCTTGTTATTTTTACTATTTTCAACAATGCTGACAAATTCCTTAATCGACTTAACAAAGCACTTAGGTATTTTATATTTAGTGTCATCAAATTTCGGGTTGTTTAAAATTACACTTCCCAGGAGCAGCGCATATACAATCTTAGGGTCTATTGTAACTGTATTGTGTTTAGCGCATCCCGTTAATCTAAACCCTTCATCAATATTTCTTCCGACGTAATCTTCTTGCTCAAAAATGTTGTAGTTCAACTCAACATTATGGGCTTCCGATGTTTCTTTACTTACATTTGCAATCCATATGGTAGCTTTCACATAAATATCATCATGTAACTCTTTGTCAACCTCCTCAAACAACTGTTTTAATTTAATAATATGTATATGTGCCTTCATAATGATTTCGCTAATATGATAAAGACTGTCAACCTTTATTTTATATATTATCTCATCACCATTAAATTTCCACATACCCATGGTTTGAGTAAATTCAGTTTTAAAAAGCAGTTTGATGATTTCGAGCCAGTTTTTATTATCAGTTTTAGTTTTTAATATAGTCGAATCACAAATATCAAACGACAAAAAAACGACCAGATCGCCGAGGCTGCTGCCTTTTTTCTCACGAATCTGATCCTCTTGTTTGAGTACATCACTAAACTCGCTGACTTTAACCTTAACCGCAGACATGTAACCTTACCCCCAAATATTTAATTCTTTCCCCCGTAAACGGATTTGAAAATGCCCCTCGTTATACACCCTAATAATACCCATTATATCATAGCAGCCATTTTTTAGATGCTCAATTGCCACTTTTTCAAAATTTTTGCGCGGCATCGCCAAAGCTCTCGCAAATAACCAAGCCTCATCATGCCTTAAATCCTTTCCGTTGCAATCAAGCGTCTTACCGATTTCCATTTCTTTTAAATGCAAAGCAGCATGGCCGAGCTCATGTAAAATAGACATATAAGGGAACACTCCATACTCACCAATTTCAGCATAATAAATAGTGAAGGCATCCTCATCGGTCTTTTCAATATATGTTTTATTATCTATGCTTTTTATGAGCTTGCCGCCTACTGCTTCTATCATTCCGTTTAGGGTGTTAATATCAAGAGCACGGCTATCTTTGGGCAGTAAATTATATTTTTCAAAAAAATGCCTCATGTTCATCGCTATAAGCTCAATAAATTCTCTGCTGTTTGGTTTAATAAACGAGCCGGATGTACTCATTTTAACCCCTCCACAAAAAAAGTTAGATATGATGAACAATTTTAACACAAAATGCGAGATTTGTCAATCCCTAAACTTGTTGATATTGGTGTTAAGTAGTGTTAGATGTTAATCATTTAGCATTATATGCTGCTATCGCGAATTATGATTATCCCAAATCTGTGCCGATTTTTATAAACATATGAACGAAACAACGCCTTTAATTCATATAATTTCCTCATCTGCAACATTATATACAAAGCATTCACCCGGCCATTATGTCGAAAATACAAAGACGATTCTGAGCAAGCCGGAAATTTTTGGCTTGCTCAGAATCGTCATCCTTCATATGAATTTAATTTATCTGTTAAGCTGGCTTACGAGGGCGACTTCGGACGCCTGAGCACCAAACGATGCACGACCCGTTACTTCAATTGTCAACAACTGCACGCCACTTACATCTATATCAATGCGCAAAGGGGCAGAATCCCGGCCGATATCTTCTCTCAAAAGCTGTTGCCCATCCCCTATGATGGTAATTCCTGCAGGATATCTATCAGAGCCGTCTACATGACCAAACACCCCCGTCAGACGCGCATATTGCCCGCCAAGATTGTGCCGGGAAGTGTTTACTGTAAACCCACCACGAACATTGTAAACCAGAGCATCCAGATGAGCAACACCAAGCATATTAACCGTTGGTCTTGCCTCTACGAAGCTGTTGTCATGGATTGCGATAACTTCAAACATTGTGGTGCCCAAAGGTGTCGGTTGGCCTGTATGTACAGCGATATTATCCGCCGTCAAAAGCACCGTATTGGTATCGGGATCAAAACCCACCTCTGCGCCAAAGAGATCTGCTACGGTTCTCACGGGCAAAAATGTCCTTCCGTCCATAGTAAAAGGCCTGGCATCTGCATCAAATTCCACTAGCGCCCCATTAATTCGCAAATTCACACCAAAAACAACCTCTCGCATTACAGGGCTTGCCATTACAAACGTACCCGACAGCAAAGCCATAAAAACAATACCGGCAATAAAACCCTTGAGCAAATTCATCCTGTTTCTCATCTTGTTTCCTCCGATTCCAAATTGAATTTTTGCCACAATTCAATTATATATGTGAAAATATATACTGTCAATCATTTTTATTATTTTGGTAATTTTGTATAATCAAACTGTCAATTCTCCATCCCGTACATTGTAAATCAAAACATCTCCATCCACCACATCTGCCAAATCTCCAATCCCGGTAGCCGTCAAAAACACTTGCAAACCACCTATTTTAGACAAAAGGTATCGCTGCCGCCCACTGTCTAATTCGGACAACACATCATCCAACAACAACACAGGCTGATGATTCGTTTCTTCATATATAAGGCTGATTTCTGAAAGTTTCATTGCAAGCGCAGCCGTACGCTGCTGCCCTTGTGAAGCGAATTTCTGCGCATCCCTGCCGTTTATCAGGACTTGCGCATCGTCGCGATGTATACCGTGGGCTGTTGTGCCTCGTGAAATGTCAAAATCGCGGCCGCGTGTCAGGCGCTCTTGAAAGCGATTTTCATCTATGTTTTTTTTGTAGATTATTTCGAGATTTTCTTTATTTGCTGTGATGTCCGCGTGGATTTGGGCGGCTATGTTTTGAATTTTAATAAAGAAATCGCGGCGGTATGCCATTATTTTTATGCCATACTCAGCCAGCTGCTCATCCCAAATATCAAGATCAGATTGTGACCCGGATCGCTGCAATGATTTCAGCAAATTATTACGCTGTTTTAAAACTCTGTAATACTGGCGCAGATTGTGGTAGTAGTTTGGATATATTTGGCATAATTCCATATCCATGAAACGTCGGCGCAGATTTGGGCCTGCTTTTATCAGGGATAAATCTTCGGGCGAAAAAATTACGATGTTTGTAATGCCCAATAAATCCCCGAGACGGGTTATCGGCACCCCGTCTATCGCCGCCGCTTTCATCCCCTCGCCTTTTGCGCGTATCTGCATGTCAACATGGCTTATCAACCCATCACGATCAACAGCCATTTTAATTTGCGCCGCATCACTATCAACACAAATCAGATCCCTGTCGCGGGCGGTGCGGTGGGATCTACCTGTGGCGCATACATAAATAGATTCCAATAAATTCGTTTTTCCCTGAGCATTATCCCCGTAAAGGACATTAATTCCAGGAGCAGGGGCGATAGATACGGATTTTATGTTGCGGTAGTTTTTTAGTTGCAGGTTGGTGATCTTCATTATGTTACCGCCGCGTCGGCAAAATCAGATAATTATAATCTTCGCTACCTTCAACCTTTATTGTGCAAGGGCTGGTGGGCGAAGTTGTCGCAAAATTAAGCTCCACTTTATCATCATCCAACGCTTTAAGAACATCCGTGATAAAACGCGGATTAAAGCTAAGCTCCAAATTCTGGCCGTCTTGCATGACGGCGAGCTCATCATAAGCAATACCCAGCTCCGAATTGGATGTGATGATCAGCCGGCCGTCTTCGAGCTTTAAGCGCACAGGGTTTTTCTTGGCGTCTTTTGTAATAAGCGTCGCGCGCTCAACGCTGTCAATCAGAGCGTTTCTATCTGTCAAAACCTTTGTTATAAAATCCTTGCTTAACATGTTCTCGTATTTGATGAAATCACCTTCAATAAGCCGCGAGGTTATTGTGCAGCCCTCAAGCTCAAAAAGCAGAGATCTGTCCGCGAAATAAATTGTGGCAATTGTATCATCTTCAAGAATGCGGGCAATCTCATTAAGTGTCTTGCCCGGGATGACGGCGGAAATGGGTTCTTTGTTGGGTGTATCCAGCTTAAATTGGCGCAAAGATATTCTGAAACCATCCACCGCAATCATTTTTATGTAGTTCTCATCAATCTCAATCAGCTCTCCTGTGAGCAGAGGTTTGGTGTCGTCGGTCGAAACAGAAAAATTTGTTTGACGAATTAAATCGCGCAATTGCCCGGCCGCAATGGCATATGGCTGCTCTTTCTCAATCACAGGCGGCTTAGGAAACTCATCTCCGGTCTGCCCCAGAATCTTGTATTCGGATTTTAATGAACGGATGATAGTCATATTATTAGCCTCAAGCGTAATTTCGACCTCATCTCCCGGCAGGCGGCGCACAATATCAAAAAACACCTTACAATCCAGCGCAATACTACCGACTTCAATAATCTCAGCCTCAATATTGCCTGATTCAATGCAGAGCTCTAAATCATTGCAAAGCATACGAAAGCCATCACCATCGGCAATCAGCAGCACACATTCTAATATCTGCATTTGGCTGCGGGAAGTAGCTGCTCGGGATACCAGAGCAATATTTTCAACAAGCACTTTTTTTGAGCAAATCAATTTCATAGCATATCATCCTCGTTCCTGTTATGTGTTTACTTATGTATATATAATTATTTAGTAGAAGTAGTAGTAGGGGCTGTGAATTTGGGGATAAGTGGAAAAAACCGGTATGGGATGGACAGGCCTGAGGTTTAAAAGTGTGTGGATAACTTCAAAAATATACTTGGTTTGTCCACATTTTCCACAGTTAAAAAAATGATTTTTAGTTGGTATAAAATGGATGTTTATATCTGTGTGGATATAAACAGGAGTTTCACACATTTTCCACATAGTTATAAACATTTTTGACCCAAACGTGAGCAACCCGCCCCAATAGCAGCCGCCACAAAACACATACTTGCATGTATGGGTGCCAATGGTATTGTAGTAAACATATCATTTAAAGCCGGCACATAAATCACAGCAAGTAAGATTGCAAAGGATAGAAACATTGAACGATTTAAAAATTTGTTTCCTTTAAATACCGTATTCAAGCTCATGCCGCGCGCGGCGTATGCCATAAGCAGCTCGCAGGCCACTAATGTAAAGAAACACATTGTGATGGCAACAGCAAGGCTGCCTTCGATAAAATACCCATACAGAAACATACCCAGCGATACTGCGCAAAGAGCTGCTGCTCTGATTGCTATATCCTTCCTCATACTGCGGCTGATTATAGCTTCGGCGGGGCTGCGCGGGGCTGCGGTCATGATATCGCTGTCCGCGCTGTCCATACCCAGCGCAAAAGCAGGCAGGGCATCTGTCAAAAGATTTACAAAAAGCAGTTGTGTCGCCACCAGCGGCACGGGAAGGCCAAAGATGATTGCAAGCAAAATTATCAGAATTTCACCGACATTAGTAGACAAAAGATATCCTGCTACTTTGCGGATGTTGGCATAAATAGCGCGCCCCTGCTCTATTGCGCTCACTATACTGACAAAATTATCGTCCGTCAAAACAATATCCGCAGCTTCTTTAGCTACATCTGTGCCTGTGATACCCATTGCAATGCCGATATCGGCCATTTTAAGCGAGGGTGCATCGTTAACGCCGTCGCCCGTCATGGCGGTGATATCCCCATTGGCACGAAGGGCTTGTACAATACGCACCTTATGCTCAGGAGATACCCTCGCAAACACATTCACCTCGTTTACGCGTTCGCGAAGCAAATCGTCGCTCATGGCGTTGATGTCCGTGCCTTCGAGTGTTTCATGCCCATCTTCTGCTATGCCGAGTACGCGCGCAATTGCTCCTGCGGTGGCGCGGTGGTCCCCTGTAATCATTTTAACATTAATGCCTGCTGTTTTGCAATCATTAATTGCAATTATTGCTTCATCTCGCGGAGGGTCGATCATGCCCATTAGGCCGACGAAGATTAGGTTATTTTCGGCGTGCGGATGCGGGCGATTAATAATCGCCTCCGCATCTGTATATGCAAATGCTAATACGCGCAATGCCGCAAACGCAAATTCGTTGTTTTGGCGGATTAAATTTGCCCGCACTTCGTCCGTCATTGGCAGCACCTCGTTGTCGCGCAAATAAAAAGCGCAACGCTTGATAACTTCATCAGGCGCACCCTTGACGTTTGCAATAATTCCATCAGAGGTTTGGTTAAACGTACTCATCATCTTTCGTGCGGAATCAAATGGAATTTCATGTATACGCAGGTTTGCCGTGCGCAGAGCCTCAATATCAATGCCGGCTTTATGGGCCAATACCAACATCGCGCCTTCGGTGGGGTCACCTATGATTTTTTTATCGGTCGGATCGTAGATGGCGTCATTGCAAAGTGTTGCGATTTCAGCCATTTTTTGGATGTTGTTACCGTAGGGATGCCCGCCCTCG
>Ga0131853_10017004_pt1 | contig 13263 bp, 11 predicted proteins | sample TergutLab28metaG_FD_92764 | JGI IMG/M metagenome (GOLD analysis project Ga0131853, IMG submission 92764) | Labiotermes labralis P1 segment gut microbial communities from Petit-Saut dam, French Guiana - Lab288 P1 (version 2) (version 2) | ecosystem: Host-associated > Arthropoda: Insects >...
AGCAGCACTGTAGCACAGCAGCACTGCAGCACATGAGCAATGGAGCACTGCAGCACTGCAGCACAGCAGCAGTGCAGAGCTGCAGCATTGTAGCACAGCAGCACTGTAGCACAGCAGCACGGCTTCATTGCATCACTACAGCACTGCAGCAAAGCAGCAAAATTGCAGCATGGCAAAAAGCAGCACAGCAGCACTGCAGCGCAGCAGGACCTAGCACAGAAGCACTGTAGCACAGCAGCACTGCGGAACTGCAACAAATCAACACTGCAGCACAGCAGGACGGCAGCAGAACAGCAATTCAGCATAACAGCACAGAGACACTGCAGCAGCAGAGCAGCACACCAGCAGTGCAACCTAGCAAGTGAATAGCACAAAACACTGCAGTAGAGCAGCAAAGCAGCACAGCAGCACTGAAGCAAGGCACCACTGAAAGAAAGCAACTCTGCAGCACAGCAATACAATAGTACTGCAGTATTACTGCACTGTAGGAAACCAGGACTGCAGCACTGCAGCAATTCAGCAGAGATGCACTGCACCAGTGCAGCAAAGCAGAACAAAGGCACTGCAGCGGCAGAGAAGCACAGCAACAATTAAAGGCAGTAGCACAGTTGCACTACAGCACAGAAGCACTGCAGCATTAGTTGACTGCAAGAAAGCAAAGTTGCAGTATTGCAGCAAAACACAACAGCACCAGTACAGCACTGCAGCATACAAGTACAGGAGCACTGCTGCACTGCAGCCCTGCAGCAACGCAAAAATTCGGCATTGCAGTACAGATAAAATATTGCAGCACTGCAGGACACCAGCACAGGAGAGTAGCAGCAGAGCAGCACTGCAGCACAGCAGTAATGCAACAATGCAGACCTGAAGCCCTGCTGCAAAGCAGCACTGCACAACAGCAACAACGTTGCTGCACGGTAGGATAGCTGAACAGCAGCACTCTAGACATGCAGCAGTGCAGCAATTAAGCGCAGCAGCACATCAAAAGAGCAGCACAGCAGCACAGGAGCAGCAGCAGCATCACTGCAGCACTGCAACACAGCTGCACATAAGCATTGAAGAACAGCATCAGAGGAGCAGAGTAGCACTCAGCACCAAATCGTCACTACTGCAATAGAGCGGCACAGCATCTGAGGCACAGCAGCAGCAGCAGCAGCAACACAGCAGGCCAGCAGCACAGCAGCATAGCAGCACAGCAGTACAGCAGCAGCACAGCAGCACAGCAGCACAACAGCACAGCAGTACAGCAGCAGCACAGCAGCACAGCAGCACAGCAGCAGTGCAGCACTACAGCACAGCAGCACAGCAGCACAGCAGCACAACAGCACAGCAGTACAGCAGCAGCACAGCAGCACAGCAGCAGTGCAGCACTACAGCACAGCAGCAGCACACAACAGCAGCACACAGCAGCAGCACAACGTCACAGCAGCACAGCAGCGCAGCAGCACAGCTGCACTGCAGGACAGCAGCAGCACATATTACAGCACAACAGCTGCAACAACACTGCTGCACAGCAGCATAGAGCAGCAGCACAGAAACACAGCAACACTGCAGCAGAGTATCACACAGCAGCAGCAGCAGCACAACAGCACTTTAGCACTGCAGCACAGCAGCACAACAACACTGCAGCACTGCAGAAAAGCAACACAGCAGCACAGCAACACAGCAGCACTGCAACAAAGCAGCAGCACTCAACTTCAGCACAGCAGCAGCAGCAACACAGCTGCACAGCAGCACACCAGTAAAACAGCACAGCAGTACAGCAGCAAAAAACAGCAGCACCGCTGCAGCAGGAGCACTGCAGCACTTCAGCACTGCAACTCAGCAGCAGCAGGGCAACAATACAACAGCGAACCAGTGGTGAAGCACTTTAGCCCTGCAGTAGAGCAGCACAGCAGCAACAGAGCAGTTGCCCAGCAGAAGCGTTCAATATGGCCGATTTGTAGTCGCATTATTTTGTTATAATTGAGAAAAATTTGGCAAATAATTTAAGACAAAATGTTTTGGTGCTCTTTGCATTATGTGCAGTGGAACTTGAAGTGACGAAAAAAACACATATATTTCTGTTCGGAATAAATAATCATAGCTCCAAATTTCATATCCTCTCACTGCCCTTCCTAAACTCTCCACCCACATCTATAACTCCTATGATTTCTCTTCCTACAAATTTTGTGTGTATTATTCATTTCTACAATTCATGTTTCCTGTCCTTCCAATATCCTTGATACTCTCTGCTGAGTGGCCCAATATTCAATTCCTCATTTTTTTTAATTCGTACACAAAACCGTAACTTGTACTTACAATGACAGCTTCAAAAGCGAATGCTTCCTAGGAAATTGAAGGATAACCAAAATATCTCCAATTACATTACCCGACAATGAAGAGGTCCAAGAGCACTTCAAATATCAGCCAATCAGTCTGCTGAATACAGGAGTCAAAGCCCTAGAAAATTTATTGTTTAACAGAATAATTCATCACATATAAAATTTAATCACAATCAATTCGTGTTTTCAACTCAAAATAGCACCGCAGGTGCAGCTACGACAGTGAAGCAATTTATAGAATTTGAATTGGGAGAGGGAGAGTAGCCATCATGGCCAGCTTAGACGTCAAAGGAGTTATCGAAATGGCGTGGTGTCCGGCTATTCTAAAGGGGCTGAGAGATACCAAATGCTCTCGGAATCTTTACCAACTGACGCTAAACGACTTTAGAGGGAGAAGAGCAGTCTTATCAAATAAAAGATGTAAAATTGAAATGAACCTTACAAACCGATTTCAAAAGTGTGAAGCTGCGGAATCGGTTTTTTGGAAAATACAACACAACTCACTTCTAAACTTGAGATACACTAACCACAGGAAGCAGTAGCATTTGTAGACTATTTGGTATTCACGAAAAGAGCACAATCCCTTACAGAACACGTTTAGAGAACACAAAATGTACATGGCTGAAAAATGCAGAAAACTGACATTTCCACTTTCCAAAACGGCAAAATTCAACTGGGGGGCTAAACCATGATACTTTCAAGACACTATACACGGGAGGATTACTATCTCTCTCTTTATTTGGAGCACTAAATTAGAAAAAATTTATTGATAAATTAGATTAATTAATAAGACTAGAAAATTTACAGAAACATATGTATTAGAATTGCAAAAGCATAGCGTGCGGTGTTGAACGATGCACTGTACCTACTGGCAGGATTGACCTTAATTGTCATTACAATAAGGGAGGCATTTCAATTTTACCAACTAACCAACATACCACAAAAGAGGAATTATTCGTTGATGGAGATATGGAAGTTAAATATTGCCATCACCCCGCAAAAACGATAAATTTGCAAGCAAAAATAATTTGCTTTCAAATACAATTAAGTTTTTTACTGACGGAGTATAGTCTAAACAGCGTGTAGTCGTCGGTGTAGTCACATTCAGATGAGGTAACCACATAAAAAGTCTAAAATACACTTTAAACAAAAGATGAACCAGAAATGAAACCGAAAAATTAGCGACAGTAAGGACGCTAGAGTGTAGACAAAACCTACAAACGAAAGTCAAAGCGGCCACCATATACACAGAAAGCCGAACGACACTGGAGACACTCAAATCTAACAATATTCAAACATTGCTCGTCGAAGAAATAGGAAGCAAACTGACGGAGATAAGACAAACAAACTAAAAATTGAGTTCCGGTGGGTCAAGCCGCATGTCGGAATTCGGGGAAATGAGCAACAGACACATTCGAAAAGGAGGCAGAGACGAACGTGAACATAAAAGAAGGCTAAAAGAAAGTTACGAAAAGTGCAGTGATAAGTGAACTAAGAGAGATAAGTATTGGGAAATGGAAATCGGATTAGAGCACAGAACAAAGGGAAAATTCACAAAAGAATAAATAACGGTATTTGCTGATAGGTTGAATATAAGAATTAATATTGACAATAATTTTACATCCATAATAACGGTGCATGGGAATATAAGGTCTTACGTGCGGTCACAACACCATTATCTCCATATATATATAACGCACATAAGTAACTTTAGCAGAACTTTAAGGCTCACTGATAATGGTGGAAAAATATTTTGGAGACTAATGAATGTTTTTAAAGTGTTTTAACCAAACACGGTTTTGCAATATTTTAAAGGCAAGGTGCATGTGTTGGTATTTTAAATGAATGCATATTAAAGACAGATATTCGGCCAATATATAATAAGTAGTTTAATGAGGAAACACTTTAAAATGTTTGCCAGATTTACTAACGAGAATGTTTTTGACAAAATTACGAAATGTTCAATGCATTACACAAAGTAGATTCAGCTAATTCATTAGTATAACATAATCAATGTAAATATTTCTAAACAACTTATTTGTAAATACAACATAAAGGAATGCAGTATAACCCTAAGTAATAGAGCATGCAATAAAATAGAACAAAAAATACACCCACATACATACATAATTAAGTACATATACACACAAATACATAATTACATACACACATATATATGAATGCAAACATAAATATGTACATCAATATATACGTACGTACATACAAGCATACATATATTTACACATACATACAATCATACATTCGCACATACATACATACATACATACACACAAACACATACATAAATACATAATGCATATATACATGCATACATATAGAAATACGTACATACATAAATACATATATACCTACATACATACAAGCATACATAAGTACATACATACATATATACCTACATACATAAATTTATATACCAACACACATACACACATACATACATACATAAAACAGATTCACTAAATGGTACCTATATGGATTCACACTCCAAAAGAACACGGTAGATGTTGCCATGATAGTTAGGCAATTCATAGAACCCCACTTAGAGGAAGGGGGTTGGCAATTATAGCTAGTTCAGATATTCAGGGAGCCTTTGCGTCGGCATGGTGGCCGACGATATTTAAAAGGACTAAGAGAAGCAAAATGCCCCCGAAATCTGCATTACCTTACACAGGACTACCTGAAGGAGAGGACGCCTATTATAACAATAAACAACATCACTATGGAAAAGAAAATAACGAAAGAATGTCCACAATGGTCATGCTGCGGAACGGGACTGTGGAATATTGAATTCGACTCTCTAATCAATCTCCAATATGCAAAGCACATAAAAGCAAAGGCCTTCGCCGAAGATTTTTATTGATGGTAAGAGCGGATTCAGTCGGGAAAGCAGAAAATATAGCCAACGTTGAATTGAAAAAAAAATCACTAAGTGGGCGAGAGAAAATAATTTGAGATTCATTGAGGGGAAATCAGAGGTGATGTTACTGACCAGAAGGAAAGAAAATAACAAAATTAATAGCAGAATATTTGAACATAAAATAATACCGCAAATAAATTTTTTGAAATATTTTAGGATAATATTTGTCAATAAGTTAACATTTAAGGAAAATATAAATAATATGGCCGAGAAATGCACAAAATTAATATTCTCACTATGATAATCTGCAAAGCCTAACTGGGGATAAGACCACAAACCCTAAAGGCAACACATGTAGGAGGAATCCTAACCATTTTTGTATACGAAGCGCCGGTGTGGATCAACGCTATGGGGAAAGAAAACTCTAAGTCTAAATTGATTAGAGTGCGAAGGCTGATAAATATTAAAATGGCAAAGGCATGCCGCACGTTGTGAGACGAAGCTCTGTATATACTCACAGGCATGAACTGTATCGAGAATAAATAGAGGAAACAGCACAACTTTATTATGCCACCTGGGGAAACACAAACGACAAAACACATTTTGAAAGGGATACTGGTGTAAGAAAATGGCAACTCTCCGCAGAGTGTTAAACGAGGAAGAGGAGAAGAACCGAATACAAATATTGACGGAAGGAAGTAGGTCAGAAGGAGTAGTATGCTCAGGGTTAGCCGTCTATAGATAGGGAGAGAACATCAATACGATACATTGGGAGGCTAAACAAGAACTGCACGAAAAATCAGGCGGAACAATTTGCAATTTAACAGCCCTGGAACACATAGCCAAAGTTCAAACGACGGATAAAAGAGTAACAATACACATAGACAGTCAAACAACATTGGACAAGTTTCAAAATAACAATATACACACACACATAGTAGAAGATATAAGAAGGAAAATAGCGTAGATGGCAACTGATCGCAGATTATATGCATGAGAAAATCCCACAAAGGAGAGAGACAGAAGCAAGAAGACAAGAATAAGAAAAAATAAATGTCCAATTAAAAAAAAGGGACTTGATAAGAAGACACTACAATGTATTTACAGATTTTATTAACGATATACAATTTGATAAACTAAATGTAGAATAAACAAATAACTGTAACATGACAACTAAAATTATTGCAAAGCTTCCAATGTTTGCATTGTAATGGAACGTGCAATAAACCATATAAAACACAAATATTTACGTACATACATATATACACACATATATATACATACGTACGTACATGTATACATAAATACATACGCGTATTAACGTACATATTCATACAAACAAAAATAATTAATAATAAAACACACACATACGTACGTACATACATACATATTTACACACATACATACATACACTCACGAATAAATACGTACATTCACACATATACACAAACAAGTACATACATACATACACTCACGAATACATACATACATACATATATACACACATACATACATACACACAATAAAATAGATGCTCTTCTCATCACACAATTGTCAGGCAACAACGAAATACTACTGGAAATTATTACACGGGCAAACCGCTGTAGGAGTTGTTCGTAAGCAACCAACTCAATGTAATCAACGAAGAGTTAGTAAACACGTTTCAAAGAAGCAAATTTCCAAGCATTATACATTTAACCAACATGAATAATCAGATGCTAGCAGATAATAAAATCTGAAAGATATCAGGAAAAGAAATTTTCTTTGGCCGTGAACTTACAAATTTTTACCTAAGTATCGCTAAGAACAAAGCATAAATATACAAATTCCTGGGAACGCTGTACTTAATGAAAGGAAATGTAAATGCTGAATTTCCACAAAATCTTGCTGCAGTGGATTTCAAAGTAATTTCAGTTTGAAAACAACGAGGTAAACACTACAGAAATACACGAGAAACTGAACACAAAAATAACAGTTCAATAAGTCAAAGCCGTATTTATAGAGAAGATGAAACTATTGAGTCAAAAAGCAACAAAATTTTTAAAATCTTAAATTCACCGAACAAAACTTCAAAAGTAAAGACATTGCTTTGGTGGACCGAAGCTCCCAAGATAGAAAAGAAGAGGACAAATTCACTAAGAAAAAGAGAAAAACAACGAATAACTAATGCAAATAAAACTTTTACATCGATTTAAAAAAATACCAAGTGACGATTAGGAAAGAAAAATGGACTCACTGAAACAACATTGCAACAGAACATCCCGGGCAAACTATGGAATAAGACCTATAAACTAACCTCAGTGAAAACAGAAATACGGTACGGCTAGCTGCGCTAAAAAAAGCAGACAGCGAAAATAAACAAAATAATAAGTACAGTGAAATTAATGATCGAAGCGCTCGGTCCAGAAGACAACACCCAAGAAGACACAGATCATCACATGAACATGTGAAGAATACTAGAGCAACAGCTGGGAACAACTGACGATAGAGATTTAACACAGGAGAATTCAGAGTGATCATTGAAGATATCAATCTCCGGAAAACACCAGGACCAGACGAAATCTCAAGCGAAATTATAAGGTCTCTTTTCAAATCATACCCTTAACAGTAACTTCTATTTACAACGACTGTTTGAAAAGAAATGCTTCCCAAGGAAATGGAAAATAGCCAAAATAATGCCAGGCACCAAACCTGACAAAGATGATAGCCTAGATTCGTCCAAATATCTCATTATCAGTTTGGTGAATATAGGAGGCAACGTGCTAGAAAAATTCCTGATTAAGAGAATTATGCACCACATACATAAATATGGTTATTTAAATGACAACCAATTCGGATTTAATTGTCAAAAGAGCACGACGGATGCAAATAAGGCAATGAAGCAATTTATAGAAATTGATTGGATGAAGATTGAGTAATCATCATGGCCAGCCTAGAAATTAAGGGAGCATTTGACGCAGCATGGTGCACGGCCACACTAAAGCGGCTGAGAGACACCAAATATCCCCAGGATTTTACCAACTTACGCAACTAAACTTTAAAGAAATAAGAGCTATTATGTCAATTTAAGCTGTGAAAAGGAAAGGAACATAACCAACGGTTGTCCACAAGTGTCATGCTGCGGGGTCCAGTTTTCTGGAATATACAAAATATCTCCTTTCTTAACTGGAGATACATTAACCATAGGAAATAATTAGAATTATCCAACTACTTTGTAATCATGATAAAAGCGGAATCAAATAGAAAAGCTGAGAACTTCGGCAATTTTTATTGAACAAATTCTCAGTATGGGCGAAAGAAAAAATGAGATATAATGAGCAAAATTTGAAAGTAATTCTTATGAAAAGAATAAAGCGAATGGTATGAAAAGAACTTGATATAAATCCGAATAAAAAGCCATTACTTCAAGTGTACAGTCTGAAACACCTGGCCATATTTTCGACAAGATGCTCTAATTTAAACAGCAAATAAACTACATGGCTGAAAAATGCACAAAATTAATATTTTCACATTTGTAATCAGCAAAGTTCTACTGCGGACTAAACCAAGCGGCACTGAAGACAATACACAAAGGACAAGTACTACCTTTTCTTCATAACGAGCACCAGTGTTGAAAATAATATTGATAAATTAATCTACAAATTAAACCTAGAAATTTCACAGACACCTTTAAATATTATAATCGTAAAAGTATATCTACCGTACGGTATCGATCGAAGCCCTGCGCATACTAAGAGGATTGACCACCTTCGACATGAAATTAGAGGAAGCATCTCAATTCTACCACCTAACAAATGTATCTGAAAATAGGAAACACTGTTGATCGTGACGTGGTGTTAGATATGGGCATCACCTTGCATACACGATAAATTTCCTTGCAGAAAACAATGAGGGGCCAAGTACAATCCAACATTTACTGACCGAAGCAAGACAGAACAGGGTTTAGACGCAGGGATGGATATATTTAGATTAGATAACATATAATAAAATTAAATAAAATTTAACAAAATATGCACCAATAATCAAGCCGAGCAGCTAGCAATAGTGAGAGCACTAGAGTGTACAGATAACCTACAAACAGAAGACAAGACGGCCGCCATATATACAGATAGGTCAATCTAACTGGATTCGCTAAAAATTGTAATATCCACACATAATTCCTTGAAGAAATGAGAAGGAATTTGACGAGATTGGAAAAACACACTGGAAAATTCAATTAAACTGGGTCAAATCGTACATCGGGATCCGAGGAAACAAGCTAGCCGACACATTGACAAAGGAAGCAGCTACGAACGTGGACATCGAAGAATGCTCCAAGGAAGCTCCAAAAATTGTAGTGGTAAGTGAACGGAGTGAGACTTCGGTTGGGAAGTGGCAAACGGAATGGGACTGAACAACAAAAGGGAAATCAGAAAAGAATATATACCTGTATTTACTGATAGGTTAAATATAGCAATAAACATTACCCATTTTTTACAACCATGGTAACGGGGCATGACAATATAAGGTCATGTTTGAACCGATTTTAAATAATTGATACAACTAAATGTCCATGTGGCACCAACGACCAAACAATACATCACTTTTTATTTGAGTGTGAGCTGCTGAGTAAGGTAAGAGACAGCCTGACATCAACAGCACTAAAGACAGACATAGGCCAATAGGTTAAATACTGATAAGGAATAATTTCAAAATACTTTTTCAATTTAAAAAAAATATTTTGATAAACTTAACGAAGTGTTCTTTCCATCATACAAAGTAGATTAAGCAATATTCATAGTATGAAATATTCAATGTAACTATATCTAAACACTGCTCTATAAATACCACAATAAGCATTTAATATTACTCCAAGTAATGGAGCAGGCAATAAATAAATTGAATCATTTTATACACAAATATACACATAATAATTAGATACATAATACATTATATTACATACATATTTTCATGTAGATATATACGTACACACATATATAATAAATACATTAATAGATATATACATACAAACATCCATACACACACACTTATATGCATGCATACATAGGAAGTGTGTCATCCATGCTGTGTGTGTGAAATGCATTTAAGTCCAGTAGGAACACCTCTAAATACGCTAAATGTGCTTTACAATATTCTTACCCATTCGGCCCCATCCATGAAACAATACAAATCTTGCAATACCAAGGTAAGGGAGCCCACCTCAACACTGTAGAAAGATACTTCATTTACAAAGAATTCTACATTAACAACCACTTAAATGACGAATCTAACAAAGCCCCTAAGAAAATCTTCGATGCGTTGCTAAAACTCCAATAGCCAAGAAATAAGCCAAACCACCCAGCCCCTACCAATACACCGACAAGCCGAGAGAAGGAGAATGACCCACCCCAAATCAGGACCACCAAAAAATCATTTCCAACAAGAAATGTTAAGGCAAATATTGGAAATAAAAAGCTAGCAGATCAAAACACCACTCAGAAGTAACAAGCCACATAGGCACATATAGTGTTAATAACACAGAACGCACACTGTAAAGAATGGCAATAAAACAGTGAGGGCGGCCACCCACAAGAAATCACACCCACCAGGGGACAAAACCCGAACAAATGGGAACAGACTAACACCCGGAGCATAGTTAAGTTCCCAGGTTTTTATATTTCCCAATACAGAGGATTCCTCCCAAGCATAACTAGACTAGAATAATCTAACACATTACACACGCACACATATCTCTGTCCTCATATTTAAGGGAATCTCGCACCAAGGCCAGTCGAGGCCCCCACAGCACAGCATAATTAATTAGACGGACGATGAACAGGCCTTCTCAAGACTACAGAACTTCATACCTGACGAGCAAACCACCACAATAACTTTGTTTTGTTTATGGTAATAAGAATAGAAAGTAGCGATCTCTACAACACGTAAGCGCGCATGTTTATAGTAAGATAAAAGTTCCTTTAAGACCACATGAACGTGGCCAGTAGAGGACGAATTATGCAGTTGCCAATTACATAGTCATTAAATACACCTAATTTGACACAGTTGTGTTTGACTACATACTCTTTTCATGCATATGCGTATATATACACAAAAAACAAACTTATATACACACATACATACTTGTTTCATTCCTACAAACCTACATATATGCGTACGTACGTACATACTTATATATATATGCATCCTTACAAACTTACATACATACATTCATGCGTAAAACGTGCAAAAATATATACATATTTACATACATACCCAAATACATACATACATGCACACATACAAACATACATACATACATAAACACATACAGAGATACATACATACATACATACATACGTACATACATACTTTAATACACACATACATATATTGTAGGTCAAACCACTTCCAATGTGACCGCTGAAAATAATATAAGCCTACATCTGTAATGTGACCGATGACACTAACACAACATTCTCATTCTCCTAAAGCACGAACTGTATATTTTCCCCTACGTTTGCACAGACAGTTCACAGTTAACTCAACAACAAACACCACTGAACTGAAGAGAGTTCCTACAAACAGTACCACAAATGCCGGCATTATGTGAGAAAAAGAGAACACGAAAAACGTGCCTCCAGTTGCTTCACTAAATTTGCCTTCAGCACTCAAAGAAATTCCATGCTGCAGTTCTTCCCAGAACATTTCCAACAAACCGGCTTCCATATATCGTCTCATTAGAATATTGAAACTGTCAAGAAGTGGATTTCCCTTCTTAAAAACGGTTGTGAGTAGTACTGAAATTATAGTTTCATCAAGTGGGCAGAGTATTTTACCGACATCTACTGTCCCCATTTCCCTAGCAATATAAGTAACAAACAATGGAGAAGCATTAATAGCAATGTTTTTGTTTGTTATCATTCGTTCAATACATTTTCGCATATCACTACATTCTGTCTTGAGTTCCTTATGTTCAAAGAACGTCACAAACTCGGCATGCGATATAGTGGAAAAAGCGAATTGTAGAGCTGAGTAGTAGCCGTAAACTATGTCAGAATGGAGTAGTTCGTCTAAAGTTTCTATCTTCTTTTCATATTTCGGTTCCACCAGATAAGAAACAAAGAAAGCTTGGAATACCGTGCTAATAGCGAAACAAAAACAGACGTACAGAAAGAAGAAAACCTTGAGGTTAGTATTTGTGGGCTGCTGTGGAACAGACACTGCAACAAAAACAGCCCAAACATTTTGGAAACAGTTGGACAGTGACCGATATGTTTGTGTATCATTACACACAGACCGGTAGGGACCATTACCGGCACACCAGAACACAGCTGTTGTTAGCAGCAGCACAAGGCCAATTGTCAACCACACTGACAGTGAGAAAGTTGTCAATATCTTTTCCGTTCCAGGAATGGATTTTGGACAAGGAACAAAAGTCTTTAAACTGGAAAAGTAGTAGGGTATTGTGACGTCAAAATATGACATCACAACAGTAGACATCAGAGGAATTATTCCCGTTACAACTTCAGATAAACCCTCTTCTAATTCACTGAATGTTTTTGTATAAGAATCGAATTCTATATTTAGTGACGGGGGAAGGAAAACATATGTCAAGTTCAACTTCTGACATACCGATTTAAGTATTTCAACTGATAAGCCCGTTAGTTTGTACGCAGTACTGCCATCATTCTGAGTGAAATTTTTTGTCATAATCACACAGGGTTCGTCTCCTACGGTACCTATTTTAATGGAACAACCCATGAAATTTTTCGGAATTTTTTTAGGGTATAAATCTGCATTATGTGTAAAAGTAACATTATTCTCAAAGACCCATTCATCTAGCAGAATTACGTCTTGTAACTCTCCACACCTTCCAATTTTAAATGGGAACCAAGTGTACAAATTCAGCCTATCAGCTCCTGGTGTCTTTGTGGTGCTCACAGCATGCAGTGGACGATATGGAAATTGGTTTGGGATCAAGACCACCACGTTGACAATTCTGGCCACCTGCCACAATATGGAACATATGTGAGCAGCCAGTAATTGTGCCGGTCCATTGCTGCTGTCAGTTGCCACCACAAG
>Ga0131853_10017006_pt1 | contig 13262 bp, 8 predicted proteins | sample TergutLab28metaG_FD_92764 | JGI IMG/M metagenome (GOLD analysis project Ga0131853, IMG submission 92764) | Labiotermes labralis P1 segment gut microbial communities from Petit-Saut dam, French Guiana - Lab288 P1 (version 2) (version 2) | ecosystem: Host-associated > Arthropoda: Insects >...
ATGTAGACATGCAGAAACACGCAGACTAGTAACTAACTTATATGTGCTTGGGCAATGTTTGAAAACTGCAGTCTGTCTCTTATCAGTGTGTCCTGATACACTCAGACCAGTTAAATTAAATATATTTCCTAGATCGTTGGCATGAGTGTGGCAGGAGGTATGTAATTGTGCTGTGTTTTTCATAATCACCTATGACTTGGTAAAGAGTTTAGATATAAACGGTAGGAATAGGAATCTCCATTATTAACCAAATCCTAACTCAGAGTTACGCTATAGCAATTCATTAATGCCTTAAATTTTTTAAGTGGTGTGTCATTAGGAGGGGTGATATTTCTCATTTTCCCTGTTACATGCATGCGTATGTATACTGGCCTGCAGGAAATATCTAAATCAATGCTGAATTCAGGTCTAGGGTTAGTGTTTGTTTACTTAATTAATTCTTCACTTACCTATTCGCTTGACATGAACGTCACGATTAAATGAGACACGAGGCCGTGATGAGTCGGAGCGTTGAGAGTCGGAGCGGCTCACATCCGGCATCCCACCTCACACCATGTCACAACCATGAGTCCTGTACATACAGAACAAAGTGCTAATGTGTCTGTTTTGCTTGTGTCGTTTATAACAGTTACACTGAATTAATTAATTACCATCACATTTGTTAGTAATTCTAATGCTGCTATTACTCTGATGAAACAAAGAAGGGATGTCCAGTATATGTAGCTAAGTAGGGGAAGTGGGGTGGAGAAATACTCAGTTGAGGGCAAAGATACATTTGGTAGAAAAATTTCTTCGAAAACAGTCACTTGGTAAACCAAGGACATGAGAGAATAATGTGAAAATGCATACTGGGGAAATAATTTTGAGAGTGTAGACTGGACTGAACCAAATCAGAATCACACTATGCAAAGTCTGTTTGATATTAGGAATTTTGTGACATTATGTTAGAGTCAGTTCATCTCTTTGGGTGTTCGCAAAGACGGAATGCCAATGTTTGCTTTAAAAATAATTACTTATATTCTTAAATTTTGCATGCACTTCTCAGTTTCCTTGAAACTGGTGCAAGCAATATAACAAAATTAAAAAATGTTACCTGTCCTTATATGAAGATATTTACCTGAAAACTTGAGAGTTTGAAAGTGCAGTTCAGCAAAGGAACATGTTCTGCCATCATGGGACAACTTGTCCAAACCACAAGAACATAGAAATAGCACGTAAGATATCTTCACAGAATAATCCCCACCCCCCATTATTTGCCCTCTGAATTTTGAAAATGAACATTTGACTATCTTTTGTAAAACCACTGTCCTCATGACCATGCTGTGGTTCTGGCAGTCTTTACTGGTCATTCACCACATACACCTAGGTATGATGGTGGACAAAGTGGGAGTGGGACATGTTTTCCTCTTTATATATCGGTTTTCCATTATCAGTATCATTTCACCACTGCTCCAAATTCATTGATCTATCACTGATGTCATATAACCTTCACAGTTTACATCATCATTAAATAACACACTTACTGTAAAACCGTTGCACTCATTGGCATTATGAATAAACTTGTGTCCAAAGTTTGAATGAAAGGGAGTTGTAAGCTTTAAAAAACATTAAAAGTTATTTTCTTTTAATAGTGATTATAAGATATATAAAAAATGGTAATCTGGAAATTTTCCTTTGGGTTCAAATGTTCTAAAGAGAAGAAACTATTGTACTGATCTTAAAAAGGTGTCTTTTTCTAGAACACTGTTGTCATAAGTTGCGCGATGTCGCCATCCTGTTGTCTGCCATTCGCAACTATGATTGCGTGTCTTCTTAATTGTATGTCTTATTTACTGTAGTGATGCAATGTGATCACAGCTCACTAAAACATCAGTCCTATATTTTCCAAAGAGGTGAAGAGTGTTGTTTGTCCATATATGTCTCTTCTAACTCCTGCCTCATTATCAGACGACAGCAATGTCCATTATCATATACTTCTGGTATTGCAACATGCAGGTTATTGAACTCTACATTGGATGTCAGCATTTAAATGACCAGCAGCTGCTTTATTTGGACATATCCATGTTATGAAATCTGAATGTGTAATATTATGCAATGTATATGTAATATTTCAGAATTTTTCACTTACTAATCTTTCAAATGTTCTGTTGCTCACATTTACTACAGCAGTCAATAATTCAAAATATAAATTTATTTTCTCTAAACATGAAATTTTTCTGCGGTTGAGATGTATTTTAATGTTCACACATATTTCGTATTCTTGTAGATATGTTTGCATATACAGGTGTCATCCTTTTGCAGATTTTATTGCACATGTGAGGTTTGAGGTTCTCACAGTGGTTTCATTGAAAATTCAAATTTTCTGGGTCGTCGTGGTGTGTTGTTGGGTGAGCGGTCTTGACCCAGGAGCTGAGGACACTTCTATAGTTTGAAATGTCGGGAACTAGTCATCCAAACACGTGGCATCACATTCAAGAAAATGTGAATCTTCATTACGCATATTTCACTATGGCATGCTTCGTGTTTTTCCAAATGTACATAAAAAGTTAGTACCAAAATCTCTAAAAACTATCATTCAAAATGTGTGTTACTGCTGTTAATTGCGGTGTCAGGATTATATTGGATGTCATCTTTTGTTGAAATTGCATTACATAGCATACATATACGAGTTTGAGAATAAGCAGTCTCTGAATTCATATCAAACTTTGTGAAATTTCTTAAAAATGGTTTGTTTGTTGTAATATCTCTGACACTGAATGGCAACGTACCTTTATAAGTGTATTTTTAAAATATGAAGGAACAACTTTTCGGTATCTTGTCAACTAATTAACTTTGACTAATTAACTATGACTCTGTGCAGCAGAATAGCTGTGCCAAAACTTGTGTCTGTAATAAATAAACACCAGAAAGAGTGAGTACTATGCAGAATTGCAAAGAACACTTTGTACAAGATGGTTGTAGTCAAATTACTTTTCTCTGTGTCTTTTTTTTTTTTTTTGACTGCTCAGGACGGGGAGTATTTAATAAAATATGGCTGCAATTACAAGAAAGAACTATGACTTATGTTAAATTTAAAATTTTATTTTGTCAGTTTCTTAACAATTGCCACCATTTTCTGTAAGTCTGCAAGGCTTTTATTGTTGAAGTGACCCACGTGACACACATCTGCCTCTTATTCAGAAGGTCTGTGGATTTAATCCTTGAACACATAATCCTAAATAATTTATGTCCCTTATTCTCTCTGAAAATCCGATACAGTAGCTCAGAATGAAATGCGACTTATTCCTGCCTTATTTATCGTGTATTGATAATTTTAAACCAAAATTTCGATTTTGTCATCAACAATCAAGGCACTATCTCCAAGTAACAACATTTAACTACCTCTGTGCTAGCATTTCAGGAAAAATTAATTTTATTATGTTTTATTTTATGATTCAGTGCTAACCTATAAATTCAGTATGTGGGATGCTATAGTCGCTTTTGGGAATCATTTGCCATTTGAACTTCGTCACCCCATGTTTAAAATAAAATTACAATAGCTCTGGGACCAACCAGTTAGGCATTTGTTGTTTTGTTTTGCCTGAGGAAGGGGGCAAAGTCTGATCCTGGAATATCACATTTTAACTTCAGTTCTAAGAACATGGGTAAAGTCCAAACAATGGAGAATTCCAAATGTGATATACCTCTGTCAGAATCCTATAAAACTGTGTATATGTTTGGTTTGAAACATCGGGATGCAGAATAGGTTTACAGACAAAAAAGTGAAATGCAAGAACACCAGTTTTAAAACTTTGTGTCTTATTGGTGTCATGCAGTGTTAATATAGGTCATTGGGTTTCCATGCCAAATATTGTTCAGATAGTGGTCTGCTGGATTGGACACTGTGGAGGTTGTCTGTGACATTTCACAGGTACACCAGTGACATTTCACAAACATATCAGTGTCTGCCTACAAACCTACACAGTCTAGCAGAAAAGTGTTAATTGGAGTTGGAATTCATTGGTATTTGTATAATTTATTTTCCAGAGTAACTTCTACTCACCCATGGTGAGTAGAAAAACATATATATTTTTTAATTTACATTGTATTTTCTGACATACATGTACATGTATTTGTCAATGAATAGTGCCCAAAAATGGCTGCATGTTACTCTCTCCAGACATCTCAAGGTTGGGGGGGAAGTAGAAAAGGGTGGTTGAGCAGTTGGCTTAAAGTCTGTTCATTACCCTTAGTGCAGCAGCATGAGCTGCGAGCTTTTATAACATGTGCCAGTCATGATTTCAGTTTCTGTTTGCTCTTTGATGTCACAGTTTAGCTTGTTGCAGCTAACAGCCTTACAAGGTGAGCACAAGGAGCTGACAGACCTCGGCTAGAATTGTGTGTCTTGAAACATGCTTCTTTCAACCATGTGTGAGTCAAAAAAGGAAAGATAAAAAAATGAAGACCTCAAGTGAAAATAAAAAAACAATGTTTTGTACAGAGAGATGTGACTGTACTATTTTGTGTAGGATGTTAGGTAGGCATCAGAACACAAACTGGATTGGCAAGTCCAACTTAAGTAACATAAAAAGCAGGTACAGTATATTTATTGTTACGAGACATTGCAAAACACACTGTTCGTGGAACAGACAGGGCTAGAGACAGTAAGGTGTGTCTAGTATAGATTATTGTAACACTATACCTTCTTGCCTCTATTATTGTATGCACTTTTGAAGAATGTGTGATTGATGATGCATGTGACTAGAAATTCCCACACAACGAAATTCCATGTGTCACAGGTCGGTGCTGAACTGCTCTGCATAGTGAGGATCTACACTTCCCGCCCCCCTCCCGGCCACATGCTCATACATTCTCCAGTATTGGTTAAAGAGAGAAGTAAGAAATGTTACAGGCAAGATGACTAATGGCCTAAATGTCATAGGGTCTTCTTGAGGCAGCTAAAGAACCTGAAGTTTCATCACCCAGTTCACAAAATCCCACCAGCAGGCCATACTTTGTATCTCTTCAATCTATTGCACTTGTTAGTAATAAATTGCTCCAGGCATAAATTTCATGCTTTCCTGTAAAGATGTAAACACAGATATTATTTCCCCTTCACATTTAAGCACAAAATTTATAATGCTTATTGTATCCCTGATACAGCTTACATGTCCAGCACATATTATGCTTCTTTTTCCAGTAACCCTAATAATATTAGGCGAAGAGTTCAAATGATAAAGCTCCATGTCAGGCAGTTTTCTGTGTTGTGTTGTTACTTTCTTCTCTTGGCTTTTCCAGAGAAGTCAGGTGTTCTGTGTTGTGCAAATCACAGCAGCCATTACTGAATTCCACAAATAAAGAATATTTGTACTGTACACGTGTGTAAAGTACAGCGCAAGCCACTTTACTGTTACAGAGGCTTCGACTCTCCTTCTCAGAACACCTCTAGCACAACCCACCATTAGATCCTATCACAAACCGGAATGACAGTATTTACAGTTGTGTTTGCTTTTATATTATATCACTACTTATATTGTGGTGAAAATCATACAAATTGCTTGAAAATTGAACCAGCCCTGTGGTAAGGAATGTAATTAGGATTTTTCAATAGAAAGCAGTTCTTTGCACAAAGTGATGTGAACATGATTAACTGTACCTTGAAGTTTGTCACACATTTTCTGTCACCAGAAGTTGTTTGGAACAGTGTTGTTTTTGTGCTATGGTAACTTATGAACTGTGTCTGGCCTTTCAAGGTCTCTGGTTTGTACAGCAACCTGATTTACTTATACTCAGATTGCCTAGTTGTTGACCTTGGTAAATAAATGATTGTTCCAGTTTAATGTTTGCTGCATTCAACTATGTTCTTTGTTGTGTGTAATGAAGTAACTATTATAGTAAATGAGTTTCTCCACATAGTTAAATTATGGGCATATTAATTAATTAGTTGAAAGGCATAGAAAGGAATGAAAAAGTTTCATGTGCAATATGTTAAGTATTTATGAAGCTTTCTTACATGAAGAGCATTGTGTACATCTGTCTGCCAAATCACATGTTTGTGTAATATCCAAGCTTGATATAAATTTTCATTAAATTTAGTATTGGTGATCTATACTGTAAGTTGTCAGGTACATTTAATTACATTGACTTTGAGTCTCAGAGCTTGGATCTCCATAGTCTGACGTGACTGGTGGATAATCAGATGTTTCTGCCTGACAGGGTCAAAGATTTTTGGGATGCTGTAAAAGTATCCTCTGTGTGTGTGTGTGTGTGTGTGTGTGTGTGTGTGTGTGTGAGTGTGTGTTTGTGTGTAAGTGTGCGTGTGAGAGTGTGTATGTGTGTGTGTGTGCATGTGTGTGTGGGGCATGTGTGAGTGTGTGCACGTGCGCACGAGTGTGTGAGTGTGTGTGTGTGTGAGTGAGAGTGTGTATGTATGAGTGTGTGTGCATGCATGTGAGTAAGCGAGTGAGTGTGTGTGTGTTTGTGTGAGTGTGTGTGTGTATCCCAAAGATGTTTAATGTTTGCGTGATTTCAGGCTTCCACCGCGATGTGGAGGAGATCTGCGTTCTTCTGGGATATTATGCCATGTACAGTGATAATTCTATACCGATGTTTCCGGAAAACCTATCGGTACCGTCCTCAATCTAGACCCCTGAAAGTGGGACTGATAGGTTGTATTGAAAAGTCAGGAAGGAATTACCACTCTGTGCTGCATAAAATCACAGAAGAATGCAGATCCTACTTTTAATGCTTATGTGTGGCTTATTTATTAGTACCAATAAGGGATTTACAAATAAATTCGCAAAAAGGGAATTTAAGAACTCTTTTTTGTTGATACTCCTCTTCGCCTTCAATACATAACATCCCAGATTGCATAAATATTTAATAATCTGAAAACATTCTCTACTCAACTTGACCAATATTTTGGACATTGTCCATCATCTTTGTGTATCAGAACCACAACTCTCCATAGACCAACTTTGCCTCTGTCTTTACGGTCACTGGCCCAGTGATAGTGACAGCCTCTTTCTAACAGACACCACACAGTAGGGCCCACGTCTTTTCCCACCTGAAGACAGTTCCAGTCTTCACAGTGCAATGCTTTTAGTGAACCTAAACAATGGACAGTGTCTGAAACTTTAGGCATGTTCTTTACAATATGCCATTGCCAGAATTCTTTAGAGTGGTTTGAAAACTCTCCCTTTCACTGGCTCGGTGACTTGTAGTAATGTGTGCTACCGAAAAGTGAATGATGCTTGTGTTTATGGCATCTTTGAGGTGGAGCATGTTGCATGTACCCTTCTGACAAGCTGTCTTCCACCTTTTGTTTCTTTGTCCTTTGCTAACCTCTGCTGCTTCTCTCAGTTGTGTCAACTGCATTGTTTGTGGATTACTCTTATGTCTTCATTCCTAAGCCAACAAAATGTACAGTCACCATTTTTCATTGTTACTGTGTACATCAGTGGAATGAAGGTTTCCAACACCTTCAATTAGCACAGTGCCTCCTGTTTACATGTCTGTTCGCTAGCTGGAAGTGTCTGTTTTGCGCCTCAAGGCCAACATAATTTGGTGCTTGTGTATTTATTTCTTGGGTTATGACACTATAATGATGGTTGACAACTTTGTCTACCCCTATTTACAGGCCACTGTGAAGTTATAGACAGTTGAATAACTTACATCTTTGTCCTGACTGCCGCCTGACACTTGAAATGAATTCAGTAGACTGGATTTTCTGTACCTGTTAAAGAAGATCATCAGTGGCATAGATAACTCTTCCCACACCCCCCTTCCCCTGCGAGTCAGTGATCAGGGTCTCTCTATAATTATTAGGGAATTATTAGCGAAATTACTTCTGGATCTCTCAGAATACTGCCTTATGTGAGATGAATGGAATCCAGTCTGAAATAACCCATGAAAAAATTTAGTATTCTGTATGTCTAAGGGGCTCCGTTTCGATGGGCCGCCCCGTGCAGCAGTGTCTGTTGGGGTCTTATCTACATAACTGAAGGCAGCAATAAATACTTGATCTAAGATTGCTGAATTTGTGAAATATGAAATGATAATACCGTATATGTAGTTGTGTGCCAGCGAAAGATTTGAGTATTACAATAAGAAACTTATGAAAACATTTTCAGCATTTCACAGAACTGGAGCATAAGCTCTGTTACCACGAGGTGTATTGTGTTTAGTTCGACTGAAACACTGCTGCTGTCATTTCATGGTACAAAGATATTTTGCTACGTAGTCTCACCAGTCACAGCAACCAGTACACTTATGCTTCAGTACTGTAACTCTGTCATTAACAAGCTGAAACACACACAATGACACCAAGTGGGGTTCAAAGCTCCCATCAAAAAACACATCTGTTTCTCAGTATGAAGATGACAGCAGTGGGTGACATGTTTCTTTGTGTGCCTGCCCACTGGCTGAACTGTGGTCAGTGCGATGGCATATTGCTTTCACCTTATTTTGCCATTGGACAGTTTTCAGAGAGACCCTGATAGTGCAGTTGGTGTAGTGACTAGACTGTGGAGTGGACAACCGAGGATTCATGGTTCTATTCCCGGTAGGGGTAAGAGATTTTTCTCTCCTCCAAAATGAACAGACCAGTTCTGGAAACCACCTAACCTTCAACTCAGTAGGTGCCAGATGCTATTTCACTGGAACATAAAGCTAACCACTTCCATCTAGTGCTGGGTTTAAGAATGACTGGATCCATGCCGCTTACCTCCATGTTTCATGGCATGTACAGGGAGCAGGTTGAAGCAGTTGTGCTTCAGCCTGCTACACGGATACCACCCCAACCCAGCCACACCAAAACTCCCAACACACATCGAAACAAGAACATACGACCTATGTGGTGATGCAATAGAAAAGTCGTAGGCTGCTGATGATGGATGTATTAATGTCCGAAACATGTTGAGCATAGAAGAAGTGAAATAAAACATAATAACTAGTGATATCAAGTTGGTCTCTTATTCTTCAACTTCAAATTGTATGCTAATGGAATAGCAACAACTTCTGTAACTAGGCGAGTAACATCTGTCACAATGCGTGTAATGTGTCATGGCTTAGTGTTACAAACAGGAGCTACATACTGGTTATGTTTCTTGTTGCTAGAATATGCTTGTATGAAAACTGGCACTTACAAAAGAATTATGGACATATTTGTCAAGCTTGTCATGGTTGCTGTTATGTGTATGCATAATTATGTTATTTCATATCTGGGATGGCATAGTTGGTATTGTGTCTAGACTATTACGGGCTGGATGATCCAGGGTTTGACTCCTCGCAGGGGCAAGAAATTTTTCTTTTCTCATAAATGCCCAGACCAGCTCTGTGGGACCCAGCCTCTTATACATTGGGTACCAGGGACATTAAGCTGCCTGCTCACCTCCATCTAGTGCCAAGGTTGAGAATGAGGGGAGCTATACCTACACTTCCCCTGTATGCCTTCATGGCCTGTATAGGGACAACTTTACCGTGCCTTTTATTTAATTATTTCAGTCATTCAGTTATTTTATTTTGCTGTGCTGTTTTTTGCAGTGATGCAGTACTGAATGTGATGTGATAGTAATATTATGAACTGACAGGTCTCTGGTAGTAAATGGTTTCAACCTATGTAATGGCAGTGTGATTACTATGCCTGTATTATTAAGAAATTTAATCTTGTATTATGGCATGTATTCAGCACAGGTAAACCTTACAATCAGGCTCTGAGGTCTGTGCCAATGATTTTACCCCAGTTTCTGCAAATTACATGTCACATATGCTCTTATTGTGTTCAGATTCTCAGGAAACTCTACTGTAATAAACTAGATGATAAAGGGGCATTTTGTTTTGTTTTATGTATGAAAAGTAATGCCCTGTGCCAGTGTTATGACAGACAGGCAGGCAAGCAGGCATGCAGGAATCCATACTCAGCACGTGACTTGGCAAGGTCTTCCAGCACAGCTCTGCCCCACCTTGCCCAAGCAGCCTTTATGTTATCAGCTTTATTCGTATCACAAACATGAGGTTCTAGGCATGCCAGGGAGGACAAACTTCTATTTACATTCACCTCCACAGTGTAATTGCCCTCTTGATGATGCTTGCTTCTAAGAATTGCACTACCAAAAATTACTGTATTATGGTGTGGGATGCCCTGTAGTCTGGTATGCATTTACTGACGTTTCTTGTGCGGATTTACTGGTGTTCAGGAACGCCAATAAATTTATACCAGACTGCACGGCGTCACACAAAAGACACGGCAGTTTTACAAGAACCACCATGAGAAGCTCAACTTCACGTTCCCTGCCGTGCATCCCAGTCAGAGCCCCGGGAACCAACTGAGCAGGAGGTCCTGTGGGCTCCGGAGCTGGTCTGGTCATTTTCGAGAAGAGATTTTTTCAAATATTGTGACCATGTCTATAAACAGCAAAGTTAGTCACATACGGACTTCTATACACCCACTATTACCCTAGGTAGCCTGGATGGCCTGCTTAGTGTAGTGACTACTTTACATGCTGGACAACTAAGGAACTGTGGTTTGAATCCTGGCAGTGGAAAAATTTGTATCTCTTCTACATAGCATACACATTGCTCTGGGGCCCACCCATTGGGTACTTGGGGCTCTTTCAAGAAGCAAAGTGGCCGGGGCATGAAGCTGATCATTCACCCCCATCTAACAACACAGCTACTTTTGGATTATCCTTTTTTACTGCATCTTGGTCGAATCCCGGTGGGGACGAGATTTTCCTCCCATCCAGACCAGCCCTGGGGCCCACCCAGCCTCCTGTACAATGGGTACTGGGTCTTTTCCGGGGTAAAGTGTGGCCGGAGCGTGCTGCTGACCACTCACCACCTTCCAGTGCTGCAGTCATGGAAGAGTAGAGCTATACCTCTACCCAACCTCTGGGCCACACCGGGCCTGTAATGGGATCACTTTACCTTTACTTTACCTAACTGCACCTTGGTGGCATGTCCCTACAAACAGCAAATGCATGAGACACGCTGCGCAGTACTTCGTACTTAAATGAGTCGTACCAAACATATATTGCTTCTATAAAATAATATGTTCATTTATAATGACATTTTTTGATACTTCTAAAACTTTTCTTTGTGTTTGTACATACAGAACTTCAGTAAAATACACAGAAATGTTGGAAGCCACAGCACACGTGTGATTCTGCACTCAGACTTGCATATACAATAATGGAACTAAACAAATGTCTAATAAAGGTACATTTGTAGCACAGGAGGCTAATCCTCCTTCGTGACCTTTGTGCATAAGGCAAGGAAACTTACAGTAAAGGCAAGGTCGAGACCAGAGAATTACATGTAATGGGCAAATGGAACTGCTGGTCTTACACACAATGTTATAATAACATAAAATTTCACACAAGTGGGCAATTTGGTTACATTTCAAAGTACGCGCGCATGTGTTGTGTGTGTGTGTGTGGGGGGGGGTACATCTCTGCTGCATTTTATTGTCATAATAGTTTCCACAGAAATTCATATAATTGTGATGTGTGGTTATTGCATCCTTGGATGGAGGCATCATTAAAAACAGTTACATTGCTTCTAATTGAATGGTTTGTATTTGACTCATCTAAAGCTTTTGTAGAATGCCACAGGGATGTCAATGCATATCTGTCTTTGCTGTTAGCAGATTAGAAGGAGTGAAATTGTGTTGTCAACCGACACAAGTGGTATATGAACGGAGTAAACAACTTTTATTTTTAAAAATAACAGACTGATATGGACAGCATTACATGTGGCTGCAGATACCCTCTCGAGCAGCATTATCATGGCAACTCTTAGCAGTGTCACCCTTATCCACACAGTGAATACAAGGTGTCAAAGTTCTCCCTGACCACGCCATGAAGGCTTATAGGGGGAGTAGAGGTATAGCTCTTCTTATTCTTAATATTTTCACTAGATGGAGGTGAGTGGTTGACTTCACGCTCCGGTCGCTTTACCCTCTAGAAGGAACGCTGTATCAGTTGAATAGGGGGCTTAGTGGGCTCCAGAGTCGCCTTGGATGTTCTGGATGAGAGATAAATCTGTTACCTGTGCCGGAACTGGAACGCTTGATCCTTCCAGGCCGTAGCATAGCCGCTGTGAGTATTTGGGGTGGTTTAATTATGATATGAGTGGGAATATAAAGCCTCTTATAATCTCTGGCAAAATATCAGGATCTTAGGATGGATAATAACACCTGATATTATTGTAATATTAAATAATACGCGATTTATGTTTATTATTTGTACGTGCGTGTAGGCCGTATGTGTGCGTGTTGCTTATGTTTGTTTGTGAATAGTATTGAACAATAAATTTGGGCTGGGTAGCTCAGTTGGTATAGCGACTGAGCTGCGGGCTGGATCTTCCGAGATCGAATCCCGGTGGGGACGAGATTTTCCGCCCATCCAGGCCGGCCCTGGGGCCCACCTAGCCTCCTGTAAAATGGGTACCGGGTCTTTCCCCGGGGGTAAAGTGCGGCCGGGGCATGCTGCTGACCACTCACCCCCTTCTAGTGCCGCGGTCATGGAAGAGTAGAGCTATACCTCTACCCACCCTCTGGGCTACACCGGGCTTGTAACGGGATCACTTTACCGTTTACCTTTATTAAACAATAAATAATAATTTTGGTTTCAAACTTTCGCCGTGTTTTGAATGTTGTATGTTTTCTTCTGGGTAATTCCCCGGCGCCTGAATTTTATATGCCGGGGAATTACTCAGAAGAAAGCACACAACAATAAATAAAAAATGAACGGATAACCGGCCACGGCCATTAATTATACTAATACTAATACTAATTCTAATACTACTACTACTACTACTGCTACTAATTGTAAATACAGGTAAAGTGATCCGGTTACAGGCTCGGTGTGGCCCAGAGGGTGGGTAGAGGTATAGCTCTACTCTTCCATGACAGCGGCACTGGTAAGGGGTGAGTGGTCAGCAGCACGGCCCGGCCGCACTTTACCCCCGGGAAAGACCCGGCACCCATTGTACAGGAGGCTGGGTGGGCCCCAGGGCCGGTCTGGACGGGCGGAAAATCTCGTCTCCACTGGAATTCGATCCCGAACTGTCCAGCCCATAGTCAGTCGCTATACCGACTGAGCTACCGGGCCCACTTACTTACTTACTTACTCCATGGTGCAGAGTCCTTCTTGAGAAGTTAACTGGTTTGCAGCTAGTCAAGAAATTCCCCGCATTTCATGGAACCCGAAGGTTCATTACCGTACTCACAAGCGTCCGCCACCTATCCCTATCCTGGGCCAAACCAATCCAGTCCACATACC
>Ga0131853_10017009_pt1 | contig 13260 bp, 10 predicted proteins | sample TergutLab28metaG_FD_92764 | JGI IMG/M metagenome (GOLD analysis project Ga0131853, IMG submission 92764) | Labiotermes labralis P1 segment gut microbial communities from Petit-Saut dam, French Guiana - Lab288 P1 (version 2) (version 2) | ecosystem: Host-associated > Arthropoda: Insects >...
CCATCTTAGTTCTTTTTCTTTCCCCCCCCCCCCCCCCCCTTTTTTTTCAAGAGGCCCCCCCCCCTCTCCCCCCCTATTTTCCCCTTTTTATTTCCCCCCCCCCCCCCCCCCTTGGGAATTGTCTTCACTATTGTAACCACATGTATTCGTGATCCTAGATTTCGCTGTCTGCCAGTACGGTGGTTGGTAAAGGTAAAGGTAAATCAGTCCCATTACAGGTCTGGACAGACCCAGAGGGTTCCACGAAATAAAGGTTCCCAGATCTTGTGACAACGGCACAGGTTGGTGGTAGGTTGTCAGCCTTACGCACCGGCCGCCTTTAACCCCAGGAAATATTCCTGGTACTCATTTCTGTTTGAGGCTGAGTGGACTCCAGGCCCATAATGCGATGAAAAGGATTTTATGTCAATGAAAAATCCATTGACACCAGCTGGGATCGAACCAGCGACCTTCCGAATTGTAGCATAGCACCTTAACCACTGTGCTACCCCGTACGGTGGTTGAGCCACGTGAAATTTCTAGTAACATACAAATTTTTGACAATGGTCGTACATGAGAACTATCAGCAGCATTCACAGGAATTTCTTCCATCGTCACAAAAATACTCGAAGCAAGGCACAACGTCTTCAGGTGAAGAAGGGTGCAGTTTGTTTCTGAAACTGGTATTTTGACTTATTGTTGTGACGATGGAGAACATTCTTGAAAATGCTGCTCATAGTTCTCCTGAGATTTTCTTGGTATTTAATATACGGACTTTTCTGGCCCTGTTCTTTTGAAGTTTAGGTATTTTCTTGAGGATGTTGTTTTTGAATGCCTAAAATTTATATACCGTCTTCGAAGTAGGAGAGCACCTGTTACCGCGAAATGACACGTGCGGTGTAATTGGTGTCTGGTGTCTTGGGAAACCAACTCGATTATGAGAGTTCCTGACTCAGTTAACAAGCGTACCCATAATTTATTCTCATTTCATCGTCACATTCATGTCCAACTGTTATTGCGCATATATAAATTTGGTAATTTACTGTGCGTTACTACGTGTAGTTATATTTATTACGTTATTGCAGATTTTGGTGTCATATCATATATCAATGTCATATATGTTATGTCTGTTTTCTGTCTTTGTGTTTGTGTATGTGTGTAGGTATCTGTAGTTGTAAGCAAGTTTCTTTGACTGGTTTTAACATCATAAAATTTATATTCCTGTCCGTCAAGTTAAAGTAACAGTAAATATATAAGTACCTGAAGGTATTACCCGTGTTATAATAGGCACTTGTCAGAAGGTGTATCTGTTGTTGAAAATCCCCACCGTTGCGATGTAGTACTGGCTATTGCCGTATAACAATTTGAATCTTGGACTTATAGGTGAAAGTGATGCCAGGGGTGACATTTCAGGGGAATGGTTTAACTTGTGAATCAGCGTTCTGTGTGAACGTGAACATGGCTATTATATTCAAACCGAGTATGGGCTGTAAAGGTGACAATGCAGATTTTTTTTTGCCCATTTCGAGTTTCATTGGGGTTACAGGATGTTCTGATATGGTCTTGTTTTTTTTTTTTTTTTAGTCTTTCTAGGCGAATGGCTCATCTTTGGCCCAATACCGCGACCTTTGGATGTTTACGTACTTAATGCTTATGGTAGTTTTTCCATCTTATTCGATTCTGTGTGATGTCTGTAATTGAAACAGCGCAGTTAAATCTTCCACGAATCATCCAGTTCGTCTACTCCGTTGACGTGTAGGGCGGAAGCCTTCCTGCAAGGCTAGTTTTCGCCCGCTTGCCCTTCCTTCGAGAGTAGTGTTTAGATAAAGGTGAGTATGGAAAATATAATTGGGTTTATTAAAAAACGAAGTTAAAATTGGTTAGGCCATGTTGGGCGCATGGCTGAGGATAATATTGAGCAGAAGATTAAGAGATGGAAACGCATGTCTAAAAGACCAATTGGAGGACCTAAAACACGTTGGGAAGATGGCGTTTTGGAAGATATAAAAAGCAAAACATACGCAACTGGAAGAAAGTAGCACAGAATAGAGATAGTTGGGAGAAAGTTGTTGAGCAAGTCAGGACCTTATATAGGTTGTAGCGCTGTATAAGAAGAAGAGGAAGAAGAGTATGGACCATCGGTGGAATGATACAGACATGGGAGAAATGAAGAAAACTGAGTAAGACCTGTCTCATTGCCACTTTGTCCACAACAAAATTTACATGAACTGGCCTTGGATCGCACCTGGGTCTCCGCGGTGCTAAGCTCACGACCAACCGCCAGAGCCAGGATGCATGCAGCAAACGTCACGTGTTTTGCAGGCTGGTTTAGTCATGCTGCTTTTTTAAGTTTATGTAACAAGAAACTTTCAACCGTGTTTGCAGTTACTCATGTTTGTTACCTGCTTCAAATGCCTTTGTCGCCAGTGATTTGTCATACTCTGGGGCCAAGTACAGCAAAGCTATTAACAGTGCGGTCCCAGGATTATAATAATCTTGTCTGACTAGACACGAGACAGGGTATAGTTTAGCATCTGGATAAACAAAATGCCCCATAACACGAAGGTCCGTAAGTTATTACTGTGATGGTCGGAGATGCCTGCCTTTTGGGAAGACTCCAGAAAGACCGGCATTGATTCATAGTGATGTTTTGAGGGTGACCATTTTATCAGAATCCTGACCTTTTAGAAAGTGTTACTGATTGCTTCTGTTGCCAGACTGTTATGTGTAACTGTTACACAATTATATGGCTTTTATCTATAGATGTGGTGGGAGCCTTGGAAGATAAAGTACAGATAACTTATGTACATTTTGAAGGGACTGAAAAGAAACGTTGATTCATTCATTATGATGTTTAATGACGCGGTTTCTACTGCGCATGTTGAGTGACACTGGCATGCGTTTAGACAGAGAAGAGCGAAGACACGAAAGGTCTTCAGGGACTTCACGTATAAGAGAGTGGACAGAAGAGTGCAGAAAATGCATGCACATTTGTAATATTGTAACTAAATTTTACCAGTGCTGACACTGCTTTTATCATCATCGCATTTGAGGGGGATATTAAGCACATGATTGAATATAGATTCAGGATCAGATCACTTGAACGGTGCTAGATATTTGGATTGAGACTTAGGACCGTGTGGCGGAACGGTAATTGAAAGTGGACTGAAGCGACCGGAGAAACGTCGGCGTAGTTAGAAATGTGAAATTTTAAGTTCGCAGAGCGGAGTTGCTGAAGATTCAAATCCGGTGTAGCGTTTTGTTTGGTAATTTGTTACTTTCCGTAAGAACGTAGTGCCTTGATCTTCAGGGCCAGGTGGTCTAAGACTGCTTGAACCTTAGGCATAGTTTTTTTTAGAACTTTTTTTAATATGACAGTGTTTTGTGGCGACAGTTACCGTCAGGTTGTGCCGTCTGTTAGATCACGTTTGTTCATAAAATAAACCATAACGTGGAGGTCATGTATATATGTCGTCATGTTTTATTTCTGAAACAACGACAAAATAACAGAATTTCTCTATCTGTGGTAGAAGTTTCAGCACATGTAAGTAAAGTGAAGTGCATCCTTGTACAGGCACTGAGGCTCTGTACAGGCCGTACGGCCCATAGGGGGATTAGAGGTATAGCTCTACTCTTTCTTGACCACGGCACTAGAAAGGGGTGAGGGGTCAGCATCACGCCCCGACCGCTCTTTACCTCCGGGAAAGAGCCGGTACCCATTGTACAGGAGGCTGGGTGGGCCCCAGGATCGGTCTGGACAGGTGCGGAAAATCTCGCCCCCAGCGGGATTCGATCCCCGGACCGTCCAGCGCGTAGCCAGTCGCTATACCGACAACGCTACCCGGCCCACTCAGCACATGTAGTACATTTAAAAAGGTAGATGTGATGGTTCTTTTATACATAGCTGTACTGTATGGATTTTAGTATTAAATCATTATTTGGGTATCTACCCAAAATGTTGCGTGATTTCAGGCTTCCGCCGCGAAGTAGCTGAGAACTGCGCTCTTCTGGCTTATTACGCAGCGAGTGGTGGTAATTTCTTACCGACGTTTCGGGACAACCTATAGGTCCCATCCTCAGGGTTCAATTGAACCCTGAGGATATGTTGTCCCGAAACGTCGGTAAGATTACCACTGCTGGCTGCGTAATAAGGCACAAGAGCGCAGTTCTCAGCTACCCAAAATGTTGTTTTCTGAAGTTAATTATTTTGTGAAATTTGAGGCTTAAGCCATGAACATCAGATTGTTCTTATGTTTATTGGACCGTGCATCATCTTGATGGTTGAATAAAGAGAGACCATCTTGATGTCACTTGCTTTATTATTTCATTATTTAATGCTCAACATGTTTCGGGTGTTAATACATCCGAAACATGTTGAGCATTAAATGATGAAATAATAAAGCAAGTGACATCACGTTGGTCTCTCTCTATTCAACTATAAGATTGTTCTGTTCTGGGTTATGACGCCATGTAGGTGGTACGTGGTTGCCAACCTTACATAACAACCTGCATGCACCTTCTTATGGTTTCTGCACTGGAGTACTCTTTCCCGTTATTGTTCCTCATGTTTATGCCGTCTTTCATAGATCACATGGAACTGGATGAGTGTCTGATCAGATGCAGATTCATAGGTGGGTCGGTTTATGTAGACCTGCAGTGAAATGCAGAATTTCAAATTAAGGTTGAGAGATTGAGGACCTGTTTTATGCACGCCTTGGACACCATAACAGCACTGGCCATAAAGAGTGACACATAGTTGTTTTAAGCATCAAATTTGGGCACAAAGTACACGCAGTTAGAATTACTACTTCTCAGTCTTAATGGATCGACAATAACAACATTGTCGCCTAGAATACTGTGTATAATTTTTTGTGAGATGAAATTAAATTACATCGGTGTTGCATTTTACTTTTGGCACGCAGTACTCACCAGTGCGTGTGTGCACACAGCTTGCAGCGTGGGTACTTTCCTGCCCGTCTTACTGGGGGCTACCCCTATGTATATCAGTAGACACACCTGGCATCTCTCCCCATCCATTACATTATATTGTGTTCCCCCTACCCCCCACTTATCTTAGTTCCTGTGACGGTACTCTGTCCTTGCGATTCGACCAGCCCTTGCTCAGTAGTTTGTGAACAGGCATTGCGAGCGGTACTGTTACTTGATATTCCGGTTGCGTATCTGTTAGTAGTGAAGTGCTGTGGTCTGTGGGGTACCACGCCATGGATGCTGCTGGAACCGCAGACATAGCTGGATATGGAGGCTACTATTCCACTGCACATACTGAAAACAACGAGGCGTAAGTATAATTTGGTTTTAGAGTGTAGTCGAAGTAGTTTTTTTCTTTGCAACCTTTCGGTGACTAGTAGACGCATAGTCGATGTCCATTTGTTTCGGTTTACGTTGTGGGCAGACCTGTGTTGGCTTTAGGGGTACCGCAGGTTTTACGGTTCGGCATACTTCCAGGATTATTGACTGAGGCCAAAAAACGGGGTAATGTTTCCCTGTACTCGCCATGAAGGCATTTGAGGGAGTGGGGGTTCAGCTTCACTCATTCGTGAACTGTGCTGGTCGGAGGTGAATAGCTTCATGTCTAGTCACCTTAACCCCGGGAAAAGCGCCACCAGTACGCAATGAATAGGAGGCTCAGTTGACCTCGGGGCCGGTCTGAACGTTTTGAGGAGAGGTAAATCTGTTGTTCATGCCGGATTCGAACCCCGGATCGTCCAGTCCTTAGCCTAGTCAAAGGTTATTGACTAACGAAAAGTAGCTGGTAGCAGAGCCCGAGTGTTCCGTACCTCTAGGTTTAATACCAGAGCCGCTATTGAGCATGAGTGCCATCCATCACCCTTTCGATCTACCAGGCAGCTGTTTTCTGAGAGGGTATACCACCAGAAATTTGAATGTTTTCCTAATCAAATCGGTACATCGAAGGCTTATGTCATTCAAACCTTAACAGTTGCACGAAGTGTATTATGTGATGATTTAACCACTGCATCACATTGAGGCCCAAACGTTTTCTTCAGTATCGTGTTTTTGAACACAGTTCGTGTTCTTCAGTCTGAGACAGCAAACTTGAAAAACAACTACATTTCTTGTTTTACGTGTCTTGATTTTCGTGCCCTGAAAAGCATATGTGATAACAGTTTTTGAACTTTACCCGGCAAGCTGTGGTTTTTTTTTTCTGGGTAGTTCCAGTAAGTCAAGATGACCGGATTGATTTGGCTATTTAATTTGGTCGGGGTGACGGAAAGGTGTGATATGGAGATTTTTTATCACATGTCCCAGTTCGCATTGTTTTAGTGTTAAGGTGCTTCTAGACGGTAAATAATATTGTGCTGTTATTAATATTGCACAGTATCTTGACCGTCTAGTTGTAACATTGAAGGGTTGCACAGTGCATTGTGTCAAGGGAAGTTTGATTGGCACAGTATATTGTGTCAAGGGAAGTTTGTTTGGCACAGTATATTGTGTCAAGTGAAGTTTGATTGGCACAATATATTGCACAAACTGAAAGAAAATATTGCGAAGTCTCAAACGTGATTTGAGATAGCTTCGAATACGTCCCAGTAGTCATAAGAAATAAACACATCGCCGGTTAAAGAAGTTCCGCGATTATTTTTAGCAATGTATTATTCCTTTAATTAAACATATAAGCAAACTTCTAAGTAGCCGTTACGGAACTTAACCTCGGATCCCCTGGGAATTGGTCGCGGACCCTTTGGGAACCGCGGAGCACACTGTGGGAGCCACTGGCCGAGCGTAATGTTTTGATGTTAGGGTACCGGAAGATTGTTTAGTGCAGTTTACATCTTGCAGCCTGCTTAAGGGTCGTGTTATTCGTTGAGTAGATTCGTGTGGCAGTCTGTATTCAAGAGGTTTATTAATAACTATTTCATTACGACAGGTCCATAGCCTTCTCCAAAGCCAGTTCTCCACAGAGTGCGATCTGGTGCTTCCTCTTTCAATTGCCAGTATTCTCTCGTTTCCCGAAGGTCAGTTGGTAGCTGCTTACGTCTTATTCCTCGTCTTCCCATGACATTTATTTTTCTGTCTCTACTTCAAGAACGTGTTTCAGGATGCAGTTCCTGCGCAAGATGTGATGAAGTTTGTCGTGTGTTTCCTATACTCGTCCAAGTGAATATCTCAGTGGCTTGAAATAGGCTACGGTCTATTTCCGAGTTCGTATCGACTGATCCTATTCGCTCTCATTTTACATTTAGTCACATTCAGTGGAAACGTGTGTAGTTGGGTGGCCTAAGAATCAATCCCAATGGCACGTTCCCCCTGACGGGTTGTCCCCAATGAAGTTTACCGATCAAAGTGTGTGTCCGTTTTCTGTTGTTTGCAGTTCTAGATATATGATCAAATTTATTCATTTTTCCAGATTCAATCAGTTTTATCTTAATATGGTTTATTGTGTTAGATGTTTTGATATCATGCAGGTATGAAATTTATGCGAATTTGTATGACGTGTTTTAGGTTCCACAGATACACAAAACACATTAGGCTTTTTCTCTTGGCTGCTGTTTTCGGTGACCGGTCGCTTTACCATTCCTCCACTTATGTTGTTAATCGGTTTAACAAGCTGTCACCGTTATCTCACTAGTGGCACCATCTCCGCGCGTAGTCCGTCTGCTGTGCGGCGATCGAATGGAGAACAGGGGTGAGCAAATTACGGGTCACGGGAAAAGTGAATCCAGATTGCATCACTACTTTATCTCCTTAATCAGGGGTTGAAAAGCCCACTCGCCCGGATGCGAATAACCTTTACCGCTTGGCGAATAAAAATGAGGGTTACAGATGACATGTGGCTGATGTATGTAAGGAGACGGATGTCCTCGAAGAATCCATAAGAAGCTTAATTTATTGTGACTGTAGAAAAAAGGAGGGGTAAATACGTGTTTTGTATATATTTACACACACACACACACACACACACACACACACACATATATGAGATATATATATATATATATATATATATATATATATATATAGCGTGTGCGCGTGTTGATAATAGGCTGAAGAAACAGGAGAGCTGGAAGATGAATTTGTGTGTTGGGGAATACTCGTATCTCTTCACAATAATTGCCTGACTCGCCCTTCATGTAGTGGGCCGTATAGTGGCCACTTCGCCCCATCCACTGCCAAAGGCATGGAATTTGGTCGACTCACCGAGTCGCTCGCTACATCGCTACATTGTATCTGTCGCACAGGTTGTTATGTCTGCAGCACTTCTCTGTTTGTAGTGTCTTCAGTCGCAGTAGTTATATTGTTGCAACATCGCGTATCTGTACGATGTATTTGATAAACACCCATCACACAAGGAATGCTCTATATTCCGACGAATGTGTACACACAAGTGTGTTACACACATGCTGATACCGTTTTGTGATCACCCATCTGATTACGGCTTAAGAAAATGTGCAACAGCACACGTAACAAACCATTCTGTACGTTGTTGAGAGAGTTCTGGTAAGAATAACAAGCACTGGACTGTGGCATCGAAGTTCGCCGGATCTGAACCTGTGCGATTTCTACTTGTGGGAATATGTAAGATGCCATTTTTAGTAGTAATACTGGCAGTGAAAACGACCTTAAAAATCGTCCAGTCTGTAGTGTATTCAATTTCACGAGCAGAACGTCGACGCATTATTGTTGTCATCATCATCATCATCATCATCATCTTCTGGGACTAACAAAGGGCGTTGAGACTACCCCTAATAACAATAACCTGCTTGATCTTGTTTCTTTTGTTGATACGTGCATGGTCAGAGCAGATATATTGCGTAGGCCTGTGGTTATTGATATCGACTTAATGTTTTATAAATCCTCATACAGTTTTGGGCATGTTTATCACAAATATGCCGATGGAGATTACAACACGTTATATAATGAACTTAATTACAAGTGGTCTCAAGCATACGATAACACATCAGTGTATGCTGCCGTCGACAGTATGAATGCTGCTCTGCTTGATGCTGTGGATCAGTCTGTTCCTCTTCGTTCTTTCAGAATAACCAAATACTCTTCTTTATTCTCTGACTCTTTAATATACTGTATGTGTAAGAAAGAAAAACGCCATTTTCATAGCTTTCAGAATATCGTAAATTTGTCGAAACTACCGTCAAATCCGAACAGACTTCCCTGGCTGCATTCTATTCATGTTAGTTTAAAACGCAGCCTAACAAAATTTTGGAAAAATGCCTCCGTATTTCAAAATAATAATTTAATAATTAAATCCAGTTACACGTTGACGGAACCTGTACTGATGATCCTGGTGATGATGCTGAAGCTTTTGCTAAGCACTTTTATACAACCTATAGTTACACTTCACTACCGCTTGGTTTCATTCCCGTTTTTTGTTCTGATTTTTTTTACCGTTAGTTCCTGTTAGTGACTTCGACATTCAAAAAGCTGTTAAAAGACTGAGACCAACTAAATCTGTCGGACTTGACACCTCTGGTTTTATTGTTAAAGCACGTTCGACTATTTTAGTGCATGTGCTTAAAAATCTGAGTGTATCACAGCAGCACTTGCCAATGTAGTGGAAGCGATCAGTAATCGTGCTTGTTTTAAAGCAAGATAGTAGGGCCTGCGTACAAAATAATTGAACTATATCGCTTCTTAATATTTTTTTTTAAGTTTTTGAATTTGTTGTACATGATAATTTGTCTTATTATTTTAAATATAAATCGAGTCCCAGTCAGTATTGCTTTTTTTTCAATCCAAATTTACTGTAGCCAAGTTGGTATCGCATTTAGACTTCCTATTCCCATGAGTTTGTTCCCAACACCAAATGAATGCCATTTACTTTGATTTCAGCAACGCCTTTGACCTTCTTCCTCATTCACATGTTTTACATAAGCTCATTGCCAACAGGATCTCTGATGTTTATGTTAATTGCTTAGTTACTTAACTAGTTATTTTGTTGTCCGAATCCATAACACTTATTCCACACTTTTTGAATTGCTTTCTGGTGTTCCTCAGGGATCTAGGTCTCCTGTTCTTTAATGTATTTATTAATGGCCTCTACAATTCTGTTGAACACTCTAGATATTTCTTATTTGTAATCATATCAAAAGTTTTCGTACCATAAGCTCTGCGACTGACTGTACAGTACAACCTGACATTCATACCATTCGCGGTAGGTGTGCTGCTAATTTGACGTTCAGGTGACCGTGCATAGTGATAAATTCTTACAATAAAACCAACTAAATGCACTAATTTCTCAAATTTATTTTTGGAATAAAACTCTACTTGTTTCGGACAGTTCCTCTGTCCATCATCAGGAGTTTTTTGCATTACACACAGCAGTGGTATATGTCATACAGGTTTGCTGACAGCTTGCGAGCAGGATCAGGACGGAATTGCAGTTCCTTCCTGATCCTGCTCGCAAGCTGTCAGTACATATACCATTGCTGTGTGTACAGTGAAAAACTCCTGATGTTGGACAGAGGAACTGTCCGATACATGTAGAGTTTTATTCCAGAAATAAATTTGAGAAATTAGTGCATCTGGTTGGTTTTAAATATAATGCCAGTCATCACCTTCAGAAGGACAACCGTTCAATTAATTATAATTACAAACTGTGTAATCAATGCATGATTTGTACAGACTCAATCGAAGACCTAGGAGTTAGTTTTTATTGTGAACTCTTTTTTTCGCCATCATGTTTATTACGCATGCTCTCAGTGGCTGAAAATGTTGGCACTTGTACGTACGTTGACTTTTTCCTTTTCTGCTGTTGATGGCTTATTATCGTCATATTTTACCATAGTTAGATCTAAATTACAATATGTCTCGCCTGTTTGGAGTGACATTATGGCTTCTGATGCCGATAAGCTGGAACGTGTCCAGCGGAAGTTCGCAGCTTTATGCTTCACTCGCTGTTTTCCTCATCCCTTACAATTATTCTTGTGCACTCGAGCTGTACAGTTCCATACCTTACAAGTTAGAAGGATTCACTTTCATCCTCATTTTTATTCATGTTCTTTCATGATCTAAATTTTGTCCTTCTTTGATTAATAATATTAGTCTTAGAATTCCTTCTTGTAGTATTAGAAACTTCACCCAATTTTCTGTAGCACGCAAAAATTGCCCTTCTTCTAGATGTACTACAGCTACAAACGTGGTTTGTAGTAACATAGATATATTTGGAAGGCCGATTAGATCTTTGAAAGAGATTTTACTTAGTAGCATGTTTCATTTCTGTTACGTTTCATTTATCTAGCAAATATAAATTTTAACTTTTTAAGGCAGAGCTATATTTAGTAACAGGATCAGACTTTGCTAATCTGTGTTTTGAGTTTAAGCCACAAGTCTGTTTTTGTTTATTTGTAGTGATTAAGATATCATGAAAAGCACATTATCATACTCAGATTTGATATTTTCATTAGTTCACTATTATAATGTGTAATTAATGATTTAAGTATTGTGTTGTTTGTTTTGCTTGTTTGGTATGTGTCCTATTTATTTTCCTGTGTTATATTTGTTTCTGTGTTGAGCTGTTTCTGTAATTGGCCATCTGGCTGTTGAGTCGGCACGTTAATAACAATTGAATCTCTATTTCACTACGGGATGAACAGTCCGGGGTTTGAAACCCGGTGGGGGCGAGGTTTTCCGCACCCGTCCAGACCGGCCCGAAGCTTACCCTACCTCCTATAGAATTGGTACCGGGTCTTTCCTGCGGGTCAAGTGGCGGGGGCGTGGCGCTGACCATTCATCTAGCGCCTAGGTTAAAGAAAGAATAGAACTATACATCAACTCCCCCACTGGACCTTCGTGGCCTGTTCTAGGGTGAACATCACCTATATTATTATTATTATTATTGTGATAGACTCGAGCGTGAGAGAAGTAGGAAAGAAGAAAATGTACTGAACTGCTTCATACGTCTGCGCAGTAGCCAGTGTCACACTAGGGCTGGTCATGGGCGAACACTGACGGACTGTTTAGACGGTTTCTGGGAAGTTCTTGTGACTGTCTGGCAGAAGTGAACGGTATTCTTCGTGCAGCAAAGTGCCTGAATTCAAAAAGTTGGTACACCGTTTAATAAACTTCAAGTTAATTGGAAGTTTTAATTGAATAAGTGTTCGGTAGACAAAGTGATGAAAGAATTTCCTGGCGCTGTCAGCATTTCCGTTTCCTTTTGTGTGATAAAATACACACTCATTCTACTAATCATTTTGATTAGATACAGTATTAGGGCCTGCTACTGGAACACGTTTCTTACCGGCACATTTGATCGAAGCGTTGGAGGTTTTCAAGCGTAGTATCTTACATTCGGTTTATATAGCGCCCTTTCACCTTCTCAGTTAACATATTTCGTCCACGCAAAAATGACGTACATTTGTTGTTTTTAACTTAAACTATAAACGACAATTGAATATACTTTTAGGCAACTGAGGCCGGAACGTGTTTTTAGACTGCCCATATACCTGACTGTGATTGTGTTCTTTGAACGAAGTGAACGCAAAATGGGGAAGTCGTGCATGTCAAGTATTTATACGCCATCTCCAAAACTGCCGAACACATTCATTGGAATTTTATATTGTACGGGATTTGCATTACAGAGTGCAGACTGAAAGCACTTGTAATCTGTTGTCATTGAATGCAGGCATTTACTGAATATGGAGATGAAACGACTGGTGGTATTGCGTACTTTGTCAGACTTATTTTGTATGTAAGTTCCTTTATTAGTGTGTCATCGGCAGTCAGTTCAGCATGACGATTAAGTAGAGCCCAGCAAAGTGCTATCCGGCCATGCTGGTACGGTGAAGTTCAGCACAAAATTAAGTACTGTGTCACGAAGACTGGTGGAAAATGGAGGTACAGCTCGACACCTACATGCTGATCCCCGGCGCAACATGGAGGTGAATTGTCAGCTCCAGGACCGAGCCGTGTTGTCTTTGGGGTAGAGCCGGGATGCACATAGCATAGTTCCCAGAACGGATCTGGACGCTATGAATAAACGCACTGGCGTGACAGACTTTGTAAATATAGCAGCATGTGTGAGACCTTAAAGGCTCTCAGACTAGAAACGTAGAGATAATTATGCAAATTAATAATACTCCCATCGTGTTGAAGGAATGCAAAACCAAAGAATGCCAAAACGAACTGCAACAGCTACGGTGGAAGGAATGAGGAAGAGAGAAGGTAGAAGGGGACAAAATTCATAAGCCCTTTGGACAGAATGCCTGACGAATGAGTCCTGAAACGTTTCATGCTATAAACCAGAAGGTTGCCGAAGTCCGGACAAACCATGGACAGGATAAATGA
>Ga0131853_10017010_pt1 | contig 13259 bp, 10 predicted proteins | sample TergutLab28metaG_FD_92764 | JGI IMG/M metagenome (GOLD analysis project Ga0131853, IMG submission 92764) | Labiotermes labralis P1 segment gut microbial communities from Petit-Saut dam, French Guiana - Lab288 P1 (version 2) (version 2) | ecosystem: Host-associated > Arthropoda: Insects >...
AAATCACAGGCAAAAAAGTCCTGTGCCTCCCCAGCCCCCCCCCCCCCCCCCAGGCCCGGGGAATTTGTACCCCCTCCCCCCCCCCCCCCCATCTTATCGGCACTAAGGTAACCTGACATACTGGCCAATCACTGACAAACAGGCAACCAAAAATTACACAAAAACGCCCTGAACATCAAACCCTTCAATGGTATTTCTTGTTTCTCCTGTGATTTAATAGCAATTGTCAACTTCAAAGGTTGAGTATCACAGACTGACAGACATGATACTTGTAAATGCACAATCTGAAGTGTTCCCTGAGTGTTTTTTAATGGCATTATTTTGGCAGCTTTGAAGGACCAAAGAACCTCTGACTCTAACAAATGGTGACACCACAAAACTCACAAATAGACTGTAATGTTCATGATGTTCACTTATCGATCAGAATCACCACAGGTTAGCTTGTGCAGTAGTGTTGTGCATAAGACGTGTGCTCAGTGGCTACCCCAGTCCATTTAACAGCAGAAGAAAAAATTCAATCCTTAATTGTCCTCCTCACCAACTACAGGCAAATGCTAGTTAAGAAGGTCGGAAGTCTAATTCCTCTCAGTCATTTTCAGTGCACTGCGCATGATACCTCTTATTCCAGCTGCCAAATAAATACTGCAGTGCATACAATATTACTGAATTTTGTATGAACCATAAATCAAAAGAGCAGAAAGGCATAATCCAATCTAAAGAACATACATTTTCCAAATGAATTCTTCATAATTTTATACAACATACATCCAGGTTGTGAAGTGAGAGAGAAAACCAACAAGATGCAACAGTTAGATGTTTATCATCAACACTTTCTCAACATAACAAATAACAACCCACAATCTGCCTATGCCCTCCATATCCTTAACAACCAGCATGAATATGGCCCCATGGAGAAAACAATGACTCTCCTAAAACCCATCAAAAACACCTCCTTATTAACCCCATATGAACAGTTCTTCATACAGGCATTTCACAAATCTGGAAGGCTCGTTTCCAAACAAAACCCTGGCGAACCCAACCTACTGCTCCAGATGGCCATCAACACCTCCCACCCTCCTACATGACCCTGCCAGTTGAACAGTAACCTTCACAGTGCTCACACCCCACAACACAGCCCCCACAACCGCTACCAACCACATCCAGCAGTACCAGGTATGTAGCCGGCTTCACATTAAATCTCCACCCCCTATACCAACCTGCCCATCACCGGCATACTTCCCCTAGTATACCTAATAACACCTGCACCACACACCCCTCCCATCAAACAGGCACAATGCATGCATCAGTACACTGGCTCCCGATACACCAGACCTGAAAAACGCACGAGACAGATACCAGTCCAACACCACGACACACCCATTTGCACACGACATTCGCATATACACACATGAGGTCCCATCTAAGTTTACTACACAATACCCAACAAAAAAGACATTACAGCTAATATCTGCTTTTCCCCTCTTGTTACAACGCAGCACACCACGTGCAGTAACACACGTCTTGGTCTCCTGAAGATGGGCATAATAATGCCCGAAACATGTTGAGAAAGTGTTGATAGTAAACATCTAACTGTTGCATCTTGTTGGTTTTCTCTCTCACTTCACAATTTGCTCACAATGCACGGTCACAGAAACCTAAAAATACATCCAGGTACTCAGTGTTTGAACATATTGGAACTCTCTACTTTCTTGTAGTGAAAAAAAGCTCTTACTTGGAAGGCAAATTACTGGTGTAGGGCCTGACAGTCTTGTCAATAAAGCTCCCAAATCCCAGTGTGAAGTCTGAAGTGAATTTTCTCATAGTTTCTTCCAGGCTCTTACCAAGACCTTTTATAGTTTCTTTGTCACCCAGCATTGAATATGAGAGGTCCAGCAGATAATACAAATCCAATGGATTTTCAGCACGTGCATATTTCAGAGTAATGTTGTATGGCTCATCTGCAAAAGGGGTTAAAGAGTTGTGACACACATGAACCAGGCAAGAAGACTGAGGTTTAATTTTTTACAACCAAACTTGTCTCACGGAGAATTAGTGTTAGAAAAAAAGTCATTTCGACCAAGACTCAGAAAATAATGTACTAGGTTTTTAAAACATTAGCCTAAAAACACAGATGAAAATACAAATTCCAAAGCACTCAACAGTCAAAAAACTGAGAAGCAAAAAGGACAACTGCTGAGATTTTGTCAAGATGCATTTCATAAAACATATTACTGTAAAATATTATATGACCTTAAAAAAATAAGAAGCTGCAAAGTACACATCATAAAATGAGGACTAACAGAATTTAAAATGATAAAATATCAACCCAGAGGAAGAGGACCTTTACACACTTCAAATAATTCTGCGCAATTTGTGGTTTTCAGCATTCTGAACTTTGAAGTCTTCTAAGATGTTATGTAAAGTTAACTGGACAAGTGCTCAAAGAAGAGGCACTATTTACCAGTAAATCTGGGAAAACAGCTTTGAACATTTTAATCTTCAAACAGTTATTATTTCATAATTCCTTAAACCCTTTAAATGACAAGTTAAATCCCATCTGCCATTTGCTAGCCTTATTAGGAGCTCACCATATTCTCCACGTTAGCAGTATAAGGGTTAATGTGCAGACTAGGCCTAATAATGGAAAAAATTATGATTAAGGACAACTGAACCCTAAGAACACAACCAACACAAATACATGGAAGCACATTCAAGACACTCCGCAACTTGCAACTAGGACCAAGAATGATGATTAGTGCAGCCTTCTACCGTTACGTGCCATAGCTTCACTATCTTCTGAGTACTCCACTGAGTTTTGCCGTCATACCACAGCGATGCTTCTCAGTGGTTGTTTAGTGCTCTGCATGGTAAGTGCAATTCACAATTTTATCATAGATTAGAAGACACATTGCACTTGCATTAATTCTTGCTTCAAATCAGGCAAACTGCATCACAAATGCGCGAATTGCTAAGAAAAGCTCTCAGTGACATCACAGAAAAAACAAAGACTTTTGATGTTCTTTTAATTCAAACATGGGGAAAATTCACACAACAAAACATGCAGAAGTTCACAAAATTGTCAACCAAGACCAATAATTACCATTCCAGAGACCACTGAATGATTAGGCCTCTCATACGAAACAAGCTAGTAATTCTAAGGGAGAAACTAAACATGAAGTGGATATCTGCAAAGTTTGTACCTCAACTGTTCACCACTGAGCAGAAAGAATGGTGTGTGTCAGTATGCAATGAACTGTCAGATGAAGTCAGAAATGACCAAAGTTCCCTACAGAGGGCCACAGCAGTAGACAAACTGTAGATTTATTGTTATGACCCACAAATCACACAGCAGGTCTGTTAGTTTAAAAGCCTGTCCTCTCCACAGCCACACATTAAAGCGAGGCAAGTCAGATCAAACAACAAGAGCATGTTGTTGGCCTCCTATGACCATGCACTGTACGATAGGAATTTTGTCCTCCTGACCAGTCAGTTAACCAGCATTACCGGTGCAAGGTTTTGAAATATCTAAAGGATCAAGTCTGCCAAAAATGGCCTGAATAGCAGTGTTGAATCACCAAGACAGTGTGCTGGTGCACACTGCTTTTTCAGTGCAGCACCCTTAGCCCACTAAAAACACAGCTTACTCATCTGACTTGGCCCCATGTGATTTCTTGTATCTACAAAGGCATTGATTCCAGGCTGTCCCTGATATTCAGTAACAACTACTGACCATCCTGTACACAACTGCAAAAGGTCAGTGCAAGCGGTGCTTCTCAAAGTGGCAGCAACACTGGATCCATTGCATGAAATGGAAGGGGACTACTTTCAATTGTACAACAGTGAAACATAACAATTGTAAGGATAAAACTTGTTATAAACTCAGTTTGGGAACTTTTGGATATGCCCTCATACATGTCTCATATCACCTTCCTTTACTTGCTCACCCTACTGTCATTTTGTTAAAGAGTAAATTATGTTATTTTTTTCCACTTATATCTGTGATAATGCAGTAGTTTGTAACATACACAAGCTTTGATTAGCATCACATGGTTAGACCAAAACTCAAGAATATGAATTATCTTCTTTTTGAGTGAAACAGGTAAGTTTTGTATTCTGCATAGAAGAACAAAAGCTATGTTCAATTCAACATAAACTTCCATTAGCTGAAAACAGTTATTCAACTAACAATTCCTAACCCTAACGTTTCATTTTTTTTTATTACAAACACTGAAATTAAAATTTAAATCAAAAGTAGTATTTAATTGTAGTTACTGATTCTCAAGTTGAGGTTCACCTCCTGTGGCATGATCTGAGTTACTCCAGATGTATCGTTTGTATAAGAAACAAGTGGTTTATTCCTCAGCACTGTGTAATTTGCCTTTGGGTCAGTTATGTATTCTTTATTACAGTTCCCTCTCTCTTTGCTGCACTTATGCTGTGTTACATTCTGCAAGAAAAAAAGGGGTATCTTGTTCAACATCCACTTATGTTACACCTACTTCGTTCCTTTGGTACTGAGTTAACAGTGACAGAATTGTACAAGCACAGACAACTTTCTAGCAGGAGTTCAATTGAAAACTGAACCCAGACACATGCAAGCTTAAAGACCCTACATTTCTATACATAACATATATAACTTACTTCATGTTACAGTAGGTGTTGGAAATTACCTCCTTCAACTCTCAGTCATGCATCATCTCAAAGGAAACAAAGCAAGGGGACACTGCATTCTACAACACTTTCCATAAAATTTCCTCCTTATACAGGTTTCCACATGGATATCTTCTGTATTAAACTGTACTTTACACTCATGAACAAGAGCAATGTACATAACATGTCGTTTCACACATCTGTTACAGACAGCACATTAAACTGGACTGTGTGACTAAGTTTACGTAATATACCATATCCATGGTGACAGTACTGGCAACATGCAAGTCATGAAGCTGCAATTAAACTGTTCACACAGTACTGGCAAATTCTAGCCAAGAACATCAAAGTGTATTTACTAATCTGGGTCCAATATAATGCTGCTCACAACTCTTGTTATGGCCCTCATATTAACCTTTTGGCGCCAGAATTATTTCTTAAATTTCAGCACATCCTGTACATAAAATGTGAATAATACAGGAACCAAACAAGTTAGAATTATGAAATAAACTGCATTTTGAAGAGAAAAAAATGGAGAGTATATACCATGTTTAAAATATTCAGTACCTGTAACTGTTGAATAAATATATAAAATGCAACTTTAGAGGTTAGAGGTGCGGTACGACCACTATAGTTGACATTAGGCTTCAAAAGGTTAATTAGTGAATAATAATGGCAGAACTATGCGAGATTTGATTTCATCTCTTTTTGGCTTAAACGCTGAAATTCAGAGAATGAACATACATTATACTGCACTCAAAGCCAGATGTTGCAGAAGAAATGCATATTTTATGACATCAAGGACCCTGGATAGCCACCCCACTAGCCCTACCTACTTTAGGGATCTGCACCATTATACAATTTATCATAATACTTCCATTTAGTGTGTTCAGTATTTTTGGGCATCCCATTCAAGACATTCACTCCCCTTATTTCTGGAGAGGGACAGAGCTCCAAATTTTTCTTGTTCATAATACACTGTAATGAATATAGAAAAAAATCAGATCTGTTTTTATTAAGCCTGTACCAGGTTTTGAAAACCTAAGTCCTTTCCCAAGATATAAATATAAATTCTGTGTTCTTAGCAATCCTTTCTTAACTTCCAACACATGGTTCTGAGGACACGGAATGAAAACAGCTCTTCCATTTCAGATTTTCTACAAACATGAATTATCATCTGAATACTGTATTGTTAGTTTCTTCCATTCACACACCAATGAAGGATCGCCACACCAGACACATTCTGGTTCCTGGATACAGGCACTACATTTCTCCTTCTGTTTACATGGATCTTGCTTCTTGTCACCAAGTGATGTTACACTCAAAAGTGCAACCAGGATAATGAATCTGAAAGAATAATGTTACATTTAGAACTTGTAATTTAAGGTAATATCATTAATTCAACACTGCCTTAATGTAGTACTGTCTGCAGTCATCATGGCTACTTCAATGTAGGCACACTGCACTAGATTACAATGAATAACAATGTTATGGGGAAACAACTGGCACCTTAAAAAAATTATTAGACAGTACTTCAAAACTGTATACAAAAAATCTAAAAACTGTTAAAGACGCCTCATTCCTTACAGTTGCGGTTGTGAGTTTGACAAATTTTTTCTGTAAATTTATCACTTGTTGGAAAATAATTTTCATTATGGTTTGTTTCCAAAATTTCATCATGGAGTAAAATACCTGGAAAGCTCAAAAAGCACAAATTATAACTTATACTTCCAGTATATGTCTTAAGAAATCTGAATTTATTTGTGTGAATATTGTTAACTGCACACATCTATAATAAGTCTATCTCCTCAGGAATTGTCCCTGAACGTCTGAAGCTCTCAGTTATAAAACGTATTCACAAGGAGACAGAATGAATTCAACAAATTATAGACCTATATCTCTACTGCCTTCTTTCTCAGAGGTTTTTGAAAAAGCTTTGTATATTAGACTAACTGAACATTTTAATAGTAATAAGTTACTAGTTGGAAATCAGTTTCGTTTCAGGAAATGTGTAGCAACTGAAGATGCCATTTTTTAAACTAAAAAATGAAATTTTAAATGTTTTAAACAATAAAACAATGGCTGGTAGCATCTTCTTGCTATCTGGAAAAGGCTTTCTACTCTGTTAATCATGATACATTACTGTCTAAACTACTTTGTTATGGAAGAGGTAAGCCCAAATTATTACTCGAATCTTATGTTCAGAATAGATATCAAAGAGTTCAAATTATCAACGTGTATCTAAATTCAAACACAATCTCAGAATGGACCAAAATTAGAAATGGGGTGCCGCAGGGTTGAATCTTGGGTCCGTTGTTATTTCTAGTACATATAAATGACTTAAATTTAACCCAAGGTCATACAGCACAAAATCATTCCTATTTTATTTGCTGATGATACCAGTATATTAATTACAGACCCTAACAATATTCAATTTCAGAATGATCTTAATATAGTTTTTGGACAACTAAATAAATGGTTCAAAGCTAATCTGCTTTCCTTGAATTTTGACAAAACTTATTTCATCCAATTTACTAATAAAAGTCATGTACCTCTGACATACAAACTACGTATGAAGATAAAAGACATTTGTACAGCTATTGAAACACAATTTGTGGGGCTACTTATTAATAATAATGTCTCTTGGAAAACACACATTGAATGTATTAAGTCTAAACTAAGCTCAGCTTGCTATGCTATGCAGTCAGTCAAACCATATGTATCAATAAATACTCTGAAAATGATTTGCTAGTCCTACTTCCACTCTGTAATGACCTATGGGCTCATTGTTTGGGGGGCACTCCTCAGACAGTATAAAGATTTACAGGTTGCAAAAGATTATTAGAATCATGATGGGTTTGAGAAGTAGTGACTCTTGCAAAAAATTTGTTTTTTAATTTAGAAATCTTCCCACTCCCTTCCCAGTACACTCTTGCTCTCCTTTTGTTTATGAAAAGAAATAAGAATCAATTTCTGGTAAATTCTGAGGTATATCACATTGACATTAGGCAACATGCAAAATTTCACCAGCCTTCTGGGAATTTGACTAAATGTCAGAAGGGCATGTACTATTTTGGTGTAAAGGTGTTTAATAAACTTCCTACTTATATTAAACTAGAGTCTGATAATCCCAAGAAATTTAAATTGGGGTTACAGAAATTTTTATATGAAAATTCTTTTTACTCTCTGGATGAATATTATGAACTTCAAAAAAGTTAAATATATTTACGCATGATTGGGATTGGTATTTGAAAGTTTAGCACATTAAATCGATATCTACTAATCTGTATCTTAGATCTGTTTGTTTATATAACACAGCTACATGAATGAACCAATTTTTGTCTGTTATGTAGTAATGTGGTAAATTATTTTCTTGGCCAGTAAGTATTGTATCTTTTGAAATGGTGCTGTGTGTGATACTATTACTTTTATATTAAAATAATCTATGTCATGTTAAAACCTCAAATATTGTACTAGACCTAGTAACTGAAATTACTGTACACTCTTATATTGACTTCACTTCTAGAGTTCTTAAGCAAATATGACCATTTCCATATCCATATGGATTTTGTTATCTTGTATGGATCCACAGAATGAAAATTATATAATATGATATAACATTATCATGTTACATTCAAACTGTATCTTAGATGATTATAGGAATACATATGCACACACACAATCTACCATTACAAAAGTTTGACAGAAAATTATTAGAATAAGAAAATGCAAGAATGCATTCTCTTTCTCTGTAAGTGACACAAAAAAATTCAACCTTAAGGAACCCATGCAGAATCTCCAGCCTGCTACACATACCACACCAGCTCCAGTTCAAATTACCGGACGCTGTGAATATTGACACACCTTATCTAAGGCATATGGAAAGTTTGTATAGCACATCAAACTGATAGAAGGAAATGGGTATAAAAAACCTGTTTACACTACAATCATCAAAAAGGCAAAACTTCCGATACACCGCAACCAATGTTTACTAGCAAGAGTCAACACAAGGCACTGTATGTAGCATTTCCTTGAAGTGCCTAAATAAGCATAGAGCAGGAATGGCACGTCTGTACGTATGTCCACCCATTTCACTCCCAAAACAACCCAATGGGCTACAACCCTACTCTGCGGTAAGTCAACTATTAAAATAACTGGTAAGGACAAAGTTAATTTTGGTCCTAATCAGTGCAACATAACCCCATAAATTTGCATGATACATTAAGTATTTTTTACCAAACGTGGTTCATTGTTTGTATAATTAAAATGGTTTGTGACATGATACCAAATCAAGCATGAGATAGAAAGAAAATGGGGCTTATAAATGCATACAAAATTTTGGTAGAAAATCTGGAGGAAAGAGACCACTTGCACAAACTAGGCGCAGATGGGAGGAAACTATTACAACAGATGTTAAACAAGTAGGATTTTACAGGTTTAGCGTACGGCCCACGGTATTCATGAACACAGTAATCTACTGACTATCTAGGTTTTATTAGGGAGGAGGTATTGGTGATCAACCATGAAAATCCCTACCCAGTATGCATTCAGTTACAACTCATACCATTAACATTTCCATTTATTGTATTTAAAATCATCAAAACACAATAATTTTCAGTATTGTGGAAAACAACCTACATTAATGCTGAAATAACTACAGGGGTGCTTATAAGTCCTTAGCCCGATCAGGAAGGAAACAAGCTAATGTTTCCGTCAGAATGGTGTTAATTTCCTTCGGTGCCTTGTCTTGCATGAAAAGAAACTTGATGACAGCTCATGTCTCAAATTTGTTGAAACTGCGCACGTCCCTGACATGCTTCCATGGTTGTTTCCTTCCTGATTGGGCTAAGGACTTACCAGCACCCCAGTACATAGTCAAACACAATCAACACTTGGTAAGTTACCAAAAGTTCTATAAAACTTGAACTGAATATGCATAACTGATACGAAAAATACGTACCTGTCTTAATACTGTGTGTACCATGCATAGTGTGGAAATTAACATATAAAACCAACATTATATGCACTGGGAGATATACACAACAGATGTACCAAGATATTATGCATCTGCTGTGTATAAACCCAAGTGCATGTAAGGTTAGTTTTATATGTACCTGTCAGCACTATTATATCCAATTTCTTTTGTAAGTCCTTTACAAAGAGCAATTCACAACGATTAGCAAATTCCAGTTTATATAAATAAAATACTTCCATCTCTCCCAGTGCAAAGAGCATTACAAGTTTACAGATGCTGCTGACCAGTCCTTTAAAAGTGAACAAAATAATCACTGTGGGTTTTCACAGCAGCAAATAGTACTACAGATGTGTGAATGCACATCCCATCACAAGTACAACACCTTTTTTCTAGCTATGAAAGATTCTTATAATAAAAGCCAATGACATGCACTATTTCTGAACTTTATTTTGGTAAAGAACTCTACATGTTTCGGACAGATTTACTGTCCATCATCAGAAGTCTTAATACTGTATTCACAGCATTTGCTGTGAATACAGTATTAAGACTCCTGATGATGATGTGAATACAGCATCTCATTGGCTTTTATTACAAGAATATATCATGATGCATGGCCCTCTTGTCAAACTTATGAAAGACTGTCAGAATTAATACGCAATTAAATTATTTCAGCACTGTTTTTAGTTTTCTGAAGCTGTGTGGATGAAAAATCTATCCTGCTTGGATATAATGCATCGCTGGGTATTTGGCCTGATGTTCTGAGACAACATAGCGGTCTTATCTTCAAGGAACCAAATGTCAAAGTAATGCAGTGTCATATCCCACAATGGCTTCCTCCTCCTCCTTCTAATCCAGTACAGTTTACTGGAGAAGCGCACAAACCCCACGTACCACGACACTCTGGCAGGGCAACCAAATTTTGTATGGTGGTGCCAAATATTTACGGGTGCTCATAACGGAACTTGCTACATGTTACACTGCCGGCATCTTCAAATTTTGAGAAGGCACCCAGAGTTTTGTAAAATTTATGCACATCTTGTTCACAACATGAAAAATCTGGCTGCTATCAGTGTTCCCCTGTGGAATACTGTTTGACAATACACATACATCTACAAAGACTTCATGTGTGCAGGCAACATTCCACAGCCTTTCTCCACTTCAAATGAATATACAGAGTGGCATAAAACTGCAGCTGCCAAGCTGAGTTGCTACGGCAGGTAGTTAAGTGCTCGGATTTCAGGCCATTATAAGTGAGTTAACTCCTACTGTAACCTTGACCAGAGTCCAGTCAGACATCAGCAAGTTCCATGGTGGTCACCAGTCCGAAAAATTTGTGAAACATGCATACAATAACCCACTCACCTTCATCTAGTGCCAAGGTTAAGAACATATGGAGCTATAACTTTATTCCTCATACATGCCTTAATGGCACAGACAGGGAAAAACTTACATTTTTCTTTTACCTTTATATATTCTGATAAGATACGTACAGGGTGATTTCCCCCAACTTGAATGACAAGTACTGGTCCAACGCTCTAGCAAGTTTTTATTAGACTTTCTAAAGGTTATAATCACTGTGAACATTTGTCTAGCTCCCATCACCAACTGTTAAACCTCCCAGACTTGCCGTATATGATGCAAAGCTGGAGCCACAGTAGGCAGAGCACTGGGCCAGCACTTATTGGGGGTGGGGGGGGCGCCTATATAAAAGCCACATGAAAGAGCTCAGAATTGGAATGGGAAAAGTGGTCATAATATGGCTGAGGTGGTTAGTCACTGACCTCTCACATCTGAGGCCTGGGTTTGACCCCTGGCTAGTCCATGTGGAATTTGTGATGGGTAAAATTGCACTGGGACAGGTTTTCCTCTCAGTACTTCTGTTTTCCTTTGTCAGTTCCATTCCACCAATGCTACATACATTTAATTTGGCTACTACTAATTTTTTTTACATAATCTTAGCAAATGACAGTACTGTTAAACAAAATACTACACTCTTCAAAATGGGAGATGTGAACCAACTGGTCAATTCCAAGAAATGCAGTTTCTTCTGATACATGTTTTATGTTCAGCATCTTAAGAAATGTGGAACATTACAATGAAACAGGTCCGTCAACAAACAGGAAAGTTCGAACACATCCTCAGCAGAGTAATGTACAAGAATCATTAAGTACAGACAATTGAAATTGGTTTTAACTTGCTGCTACTGAGAAACAATGAACAACACATTGTATATATCATTACCATTCACTGCACACAAAAATCATGCAAAACAACCTATAAATATAATATTTTAATTAGTAACAAAAAACTTAATTACTAAAAAATTAGTTGTCTCCAAGAATAAAAACCATATGAAATGCTGTTCACACATTGTGACATACAGATTTCAACTATGTAATTATTTTGTTAGTAGAACTGTATTCCAACTTTTCGAGACTTCGAGGCACATGGATTATTTTCATCACAAGCAATGGTATATAAAATCTTATATAAAGAGGTAAATATGTATGACCACCTATGTCAAACATGACCAACCTCCCAACCTGGAATCTGATATTTGAAACATAATTGTACTGGCAGTTACACACCACATGACATTCATGTTCATACTGAATTCCATACTTCCGCAGTAAACCCCATGAAAAACAAAAACTGCTGAGATCTGCAATTAATTTACTCATAGAAACCAGGAAGTATTTTTATATATATATAGTTACATCCCACACATCACTCTGCACATTTCATTCTGATATTGTATAAAAATTAATACATTCCACACAGCGGCGACAGTGCCTTGGACTTCTACATCGCTTAACGAATACAATATGCAAAATAACTTGTCCAGGTTTTTCTCTTCAGAATGTTCTAGCCCTTAGGGACCCGGGAGGACGTTTGCAATTTTTGGACAGCATGGGAACTGAAAACCACACAAGATGGTATACATAAGATGTCACAGGCTTAAAAGGGTGCAATAAGGTATTTTGTTTCTTAAAAACACAAATTCATTCCCACTTCCTGTTTTGACACCACAATTTACAAAAATAAGCAACAGAAATGCATCCCCAACTATTACATTAATTATTATCAGAAAACTACTTAACTATACATTGTTTCTGTATACATCTAGCTTCCATGGCAAATTTTCACAATGTTAACTGGAATATAGCTGTATTTGATCGAACTGCATGACTTCATGAGGAAAAATAACGCAGCCCCATGCACAAGGCAAAAGAACTTTTTTTTAGAAAACTACATTACAAATGTTTAACCTTTATCCTTTTGGGATAGTACTTTAAATTTCAGCATATTAGTATTATTTGAACAGAAGAAGATAAATTTCAGAAATTAAAAAGTATTTTGTGGATAATAAAACACACATTATACAGCACATCCTAACATGCAGTAAATTTTCTTCTTGCCTAAATATATAAAATGTATTTCTAGAGGTGTCTTCCTATGTGCACTCAAATATGCAAACACAGATCTTTAAAAAGTTAATATAAAGTGAGAGGAAATGATATTTAAAGTATCTACTGAGACATCTTCACACAAGGTGGCTTGTCTGTTTGTTTTCATGGGATAATCAACATAATGCAGTATGGGCCTGGACAGCCACTGTACATTTAAAAGAAGG
>Ga0131853_10017012_pt1 | contig 13258 bp, 9 predicted proteins | sample TergutLab28metaG_FD_92764 | JGI IMG/M metagenome (GOLD analysis project Ga0131853, IMG submission 92764) | Labiotermes labralis P1 segment gut microbial communities from Petit-Saut dam, French Guiana - Lab288 P1 (version 2) (version 2) | ecosystem: Host-associated > Arthropoda: Insects >...
ACGTTAATACGTCCATCTTCAGGAGCTAGCGAGTACTTGTTGTGTTGTGTAGGCTGACTTGAGGCGTGCTGGTGTTATGTAGCGGGATTGGCTGTTGGTGATGTGGTATCCGAGTGCAGGCTGCACAGCTTACACTCGGATACCACATCACCAACAGCCAATCCCGCTACATAACACCAGCACGCCTCAAGTCAGCCAACACAACGCAACAAGTAGTCGCAAGCTCCTGAAGATGGACGTATTAACGTCTGAAACATGCCATCTAGTTGGTCAACCTTTATTAAAAAAACGTAAGGAGAGGGTACTTAAACCCCAGTCCCCCCCGTTATGTGCTTAGTTCAACCAGATGTGTGACTGCGGACCGGAAGTGCCCACAGTCTGTTCGAAGTCGCAGGATGGTTGGATGGCTCTGTGGTAGGGCTGCAGCTTTTTGTTTGTCGGCTTCTCTTTACCACGCTTGGCGAAGACTGTGAAATGGTACGCTCCACACCCAGTTAGGGTGAGGTCCGTTTAAATATTATGCCGCTATCTGCGTGTAATCTGCAAGGTCTCATTCCTCTAGGTTTTTCGACCAAAATGGCGTAAGAGTGCCATATCAGGAGTCGAGAGAGCATATGCGCTATAGTGACTAGGCTGAATGACCATGGAATCGTGGTTCGATTACAGGCAAGGGCAACATAATTTTTGTGGCCCCTCTGTGTCCACGCCCATTGTTGAATCCAGCCACTTATTCAGTGCGTTCCGGGGCTTGTCGCTGGGGGTATAGGGTCCAGGGCGTGAAGCTGAGTAGCCACCTCCATCAGGCGTCGAGGTTAAGAATGGGAGGAGCTATTTCTCCGCGCCCTTTTACCTATATTCCTTCGTCGCACGCACTGGAACAAGTGCATCTTTACCATGCCGCATCATAATCATCATCGTCGATATTTGACGACGGAATCTGTTTCATTCGATTGTATCAAACGATACTGTGATGAACGTGTCATTAGTTATAGGCCTAACTACTACAGCAGGCGCGTAATTTCTTGAGGATCCGAAATGCCATAGTGCTGTGTAGTGTCTAGACTACGGGCCGGATGACCGAGGTTCGACTCCTGACAGAAACGAGCTATTTTTCTTTCCTCTTAAGTGTCCACCCCTGCTTTGGGACCTATCCAATCCCCTGTTCGAAGGGTGCAGGAGCTAAAGCGGCCGCCGCGTGAAGCTGAACACTCTGATTTAGTGCCGAGCTTGTTTTGTAATGTGTGTGTGTTTGGATTTTGTAATGTGTGTGTGTGTATGTGTGGTTTTTGTAATGCGTGGGTGTTTTGGTAATATGTGTGCTTGTATTTTCTGTGTTTTGTATTGTTTCTTTTATGTATATTCTTTTTATGCTTTGTTTAATTTTGTAAATTATGTATTTTTTGTTATGTTTATGTATTATTATTGTTATGCCCGTTCCGCCCTGTATATTCAGTTTTCATCGTGCCAACTGGCACTCTTCGGCTACCCTGATTGAGGTTTTTCCATGCTTCTTCTTCCTCAGTTGTAAGGCAAATGCCAGGGTATAACTCGCACAGACGGGGCACGGCCCGCACTCTTCCCAAATTAATTGTGTTGTTCTGTGTACTGTGTGTGTGTGTGTGTGTGTGTAAATGTGTACCGTACTGCCGCCAATTGCAGTTAACAAATATCTAAATGAGAGTTGCTCTCCCCCACCCTCACCCCTATATGGACACCACGTAAATTTTCCCTTGCCATGTCTTGGTGGAGTTCCCTGAGATGTGGCAGGTGTGTGGTTGGTGAGATGGGGGTGTTGGCGGCATGTGTTACAAGCAACAGGACTGATACATGTGAGAGGGCTACGTGCCGCATAACGGAGTCATGTGACTCTCACATCTTGACCGCCGGAAGCGGCGAGCACCGTCCACGTGGCCGTGGGAACCTGTGTTGTGCTTCCAGGCACGCAGTCGCCGGGCCGTGAGATGGTATGCAGGACAAATGCCCGGAATTGCGTTCTTGCCAGGTAGTGACGTATCCTTGGAAGGGGGGTTGGGCCCGCTGCCCGAAGTGGCAACAGCCAGCTGTGACGTTGAAGGCAGGCCTGAAATGGCAGCACCGTGACGTCAGCAAGTAACAACAAAAGTACGGATTTGAAGTGGTTCCTGTGCTTGCCGGGGGTGGGGGATTGTAATGGAGTGGTGGTCAAACGGTGCACTGTTCGGGTCTGAATGCATTTAAGGCTGGGGTACAGAAACACCGGGCGCCGACTCGACTTAGCGACCAAATTTTGCACTGTGGCACCTGTTGTATGTGGAGTATGGAATATGGAACTTGCTTCGTGTCACCTTCTGGTGCGTAGCATATTTGACTGGCCTGTAAATTTTTGGAAAATTTGTGCATCCCTGCATTTTATGGTTTATTAATTAACAAGACAGGCATTTTACGTATAACCTAACATTGAGGCGCATTCGTGCAACCATTTTTGCTGTGGAAAAGCAATAGGTATTACACAACTTGTGTGTGTATTTGTGGCCTTAGGTATCCAGCATGCAATGCGCATGTGTCATATCGTCATCTGTGGCCTGCCTGGCTATACAATATTTTTCCACAGTATCTCATAAACGGCAAGATTTAAAAAAAAAAAAAGAAAAAAAAAGATCACTGAACACAAAATGTGTTTTGATTTTCTCTGCAACTTTTGTGTGAGACATTTGTAATTCTAAGAAGAAAAGGGCGAGATGGAATAAAAGTGTGTATAGGCCGTCTTGTAAAGTACCCTACATTCTTGTCCAATTTTAAGGAAACTTGAATTTCCTGGACAGCTTTTCGAAGAATCCTCAAGTATCAAATATCATGAAAATCTGTCCGGTGGGAGCCGAGTTGTTCCTTGCGGACGGACAGACTGACATGACGGAGCCAGTAGTCGCTCTTCGCAATTTTGCGAAAGCTCCTAAAAACCCCTCCGTTGTAGAAAATAGCTGAATTTAAACCCCAAAGTTATCGGAGGGTTAAGGGCCTGCTTGAAGCTGGCCTCGGACCCATGGCGGGCCAGGCTCCACATACAAAGCACAAGGCGTCATTCCGTCACCATCGAGCGTGTTCTTTGGATGTGTTTATTTGAAACGTGAAGGTTTATCAGCGTTTTCAGAAAAGCCGCAAGTTGGACATTACGTTGAGCCATCCGAATCCTATCCCCCTATTCCAGCGTCATTTTAAGGTGCATTACTGTTCCTCTATCTGTGACCAGTTCATATTTAGAGATTTTCAAATAGGAACTGCGTATTATGAATTTATCATTTCATATCTTGGGGCGTGGAATTAAGAACATATTTCCGTAATATTACAACGAAATAACATGTGTATTCCGTCTGTCACAACTATCTTTTTATTGTGTAGTTTCAAATGTTGGCGATTAGTTTGGACCTGCCTAGGCCAACATCAGGCCAATATTAATAAAAACAGTTTTAATAAATATTGGCCTGATTATGACCTAAGCAGGCCGAAACTAATTGCCAAGAATTGAAACAGTAAAATAGAAAGATAGTTGTGAGGGACGCAGTACATATTTCATTTTAATATTATACTTTAAACACGACGGGATGTCCTCTGCGAAGATATTTCCGTAAGTGAGAGTACTGTGCCGCGTTACGAACTGTTGTCCTTCAGGATGAAACTTGGGCCTTTTAAAATTTACTTTGGCGGTTCTTCAGCATGTCGTCGATGGTGCTTTAAAATTACTACACCGTGACTCAGATCGTCAGGGCGACTGACATTTTACAGAACATTTGTTTCGTTATGGCTGTTTTTCTTTAATTTCAGCTGAACAGTAACCTCCCGACAGCAGGGAACAGTTCGAACACTAAAATCTTTCCTGATCATATTCGTTGGTATGCATGGTTGGCGGACGTCTCGCGTGCTCTGATGGTTATTAGGTCCAGAGTTCAGCGTGTGAGCTGTTCATAATGTACCCCGCACAAAGCAGCTCGCACTGATTGCCTGCTAACCTCAAATAACAGCCCTCAACATACGGCGTGGCACCGTATGTTGCGGGCATGTTGGTGCCCTGCAGTATGGTATGCAGTTGGTCGGTATATGTAAGGTGTGAAATGCACAGTATTACCGAGTGCACGATTCAGAGTCTCGTCCCTTGTTGAGCGATTGTTGCTTAGAATATATAACATCACTGTCTCATTCGAACAGCTTACTTCTGTTTGTAGGGCCATTATTTTATCTGACAAATGTCGTTTGTCACTATCGGCTCCCTTGTGTTAACGTAGCCCCACTCAATCGACCGCCCATACGCGGGGCGGTAACAAGTGATAGCTGTCAGGCCCAGTATACTGGGTTGAATGGTACAGGAACGGATTTATGAGTGTTAGAGACGTGTTCGTAAGTAGGCTGCCGTGGCGTGATTCAGCCAACATCACGGTAAAAGGTAAAGCAATCCCATTACAGGCCTGGACAGGCCCTGAGGGTTCCAGGGAGTTAAGGTTCCCAGATTTCGTGACAACGGCCTAGGATGGTGGTAGGTTGTCAGCCTTACGCACCGGCCGCCTTTACTCCCAGGAAATATTCCTGGTACTCATTTCTGTTAGAGGCTGAGTCAACCCCAGGGCCATATTGCGGTCGGAAGAGCAATGTGAATGAAAAATTCTAATGACATCATCCTTAATCGAACCCGCGACCTTCCGGCTTGTAGCGCAGCAGCATAACGGTAGGCAAACGAATTGTAAAGCAAAGTAGTTTCCGACAACTGTGTTAGTTGTCCTAGTAATTAACCAATTTGATGCACAAAATCTTGTTTTATAATAAGTTTATTAAAAACGCCTCTACAAAGTTCCTGTGCACACCGGTGCACCGGACGGCCACCTACAGGTGTGATGATACCAGGTGCCGTATAATACAATTCTGACCTCCTGATGATGAGCACATGGTGCTCGAAACATGTAGAGGCAATAATAAACTTATTATAAAACAAGAATTTGTGCATCAAGTTGGTTCATTACTAGGATTATACTGAGATGCACGGTCTGCAAAACATCAAAATTTGTGTTAGTTGTGTTGCAAATTCTGGAGGTAAGGATGTAAAAGGAGATCAAACTGAGTTCAGACATGTAGTATCTTACACTGCAGGGTATGCAGTGCCTTCACACTGATTTGGACTGTATGGAACTTGACACCCTCACTGGTAGCAGGTAGCTGCTAGACGAGACAGTGTCGTACTTCCGGTTTGCACACCAGTTACAATTTATTGAACTTGTTCGTCAGTGGGTGAGTATATTACAGAACTGTTACCACCGGTCACAGCTTTGCTTGAAAGTTTCTATTGTGGCTGTAAATGCCGAGTCCATTCTCCGTTAGTTCCTGTTAAGAGATATCACGCTCTGGGGAGAGCATTTGTCGAACACGTTTCTGACAGTCCTGTAGCTGCATTGCTTGTGCTGCTCTGCTCTATCGCGCATGGCTGTCATGTGCGCGGGAACGCTTGTCTGCTTTGTTTCACAAGTTTGATACGGCAGAACTGTCTTTGAGTGTCGGGACAGAAAGGAAATGAAAATAGATGCACTTGATGCCAGATACGCGTCAATAAATGAGCAGTGCCGTTGTACTCTGACGTTTATAACCCTTCGCGTTTTGACTGTTCGTGAAGTCTTTGCAGCAACACGGTTCAACCCTCACGGGCAAAAATGACCTCAGTAGCTGGTAGCGAGTGGTCACAGCTTAGATAACGTCATGTGTTGTTCTGTTTCTTCTTTGGTATGAAGAGACAGTGATATCTGGGGACTGGGATCGGACGCTTCCTTCCTATGCGTGTTGCCAACTTCACTTTGGTTGTATTGTAAAGTAAGAGTCAGCTGGCTTGCAGCATTATCTGGTTGACCGGTTTACGTCTTGGGCGGAAGACAGAACTGGGGAGGGGGGGGGTCATGTTTAGACAAATTGTAAAAGAATATCGTGTTGGTAGATAAGTGAAATCCGATTACGGGTTGCGTTAATTGAGGGTAATGCGATCATCTTCAGCGCCCCCAAAGTAAATGTCACTGACCCGTACTCCATATCACGCAACTTCCGATTTGGATGATACCATATCAGCATGGCTCCACATGTTGCCGATAGCAGTGAAACAGTGCACTTTTGGGGCAAGGATTACAATTGGCGACAATTTGTGGTCTGTCCTCCGGTGTGACAGAAAGTACGGCATATCTGCATTCGGTCTTCGTGATGGAGCGGCATTGCTGCCATGTTAGTACGCAGAAAGGGTGTAGCACAGCGGTTGGCAGTTATTTGGTTGGTTGAAGATGCCCCAACGGCAGAGCGCGCTTCTTTATGTATGTACAGTTACGTCTCCTGTCGAGGAAATGAACCACTATCGGCCAAACGGGCCGTCTCTATACCGCGAAATGTAACTTCACGACCGAGAAGGACAGTGCTGTTCCACCCAGGTGCAGGCATGGGGTCTAAAGCGAAAATAGCTCCGGCTATCAGCGGCTACATTGGATTTATGTTGCTGACGGCGAAGGTTAAAGGACGCATAAGTAACACCCTGTAGCAGAACCCTGTTGGTGAAGTCGACAGTTCTGCTGTTGAGATAGAATTTCCTCCGCATTTCGTGGAACCCACAGGTCGTGTTCGCAAGGGCCCGACAGTGGTCCTTGTCATGAGCCAGATGAATCCAATCCACCCCCTCGCATCGTAGTTATTCTAAGACCAATATCAGCGTTGTCATCCCATGAACGCCCGGGGTACGAGTGGTCTCTTTCCTTTCGTTTTTCGAACTTGTATACTGCAGGCATGTCTCCTGTCTCTTATGTCTCACTTGCTACGGACGGGGTGGTCCTGGGATCGAATTGTTGTAGTGGCGAGGTTTTCCGCACCCGTCCTTACCGGTCCTGGGGCCCACCTAGCCTCCTGTACAATGGGTACCGGTTTTCTTTCCGGTGGGGGGGAGGGTGGTTAAGCTGCCGGGCTGTGACGTGGACCACCCACCCTCATCTAGGGGCCAGGGCTAAAAAAGAGTAGAGTTATAGCCCAATTCCCCTTCTGAGCCTATGGCCTATTATAGAATGAACTTTACCTTTTACCTTACGTAACTTGTCACATTACGTGCCCGTCCGGTCTTCATAAGTAACGGTAGCGAGTAGTAGAACTTACGGAGTGCTGGAAGGTGTAAACGCATTGATTCTTAGTCTGGCGATCTCGAAGGGCAGTCTCATGGTTCATGAACGTTTCTTCATATTGCAAACAGTAGTTGATGTACGTGAAAAGAAGTTTTGGGGTACATCAATCATGCATTGACATTTCGGCCTTTTTTGCCACTCAGAAGTGAGTCTTGTAAAATTCGCCGCTTGAAATTCAAATTTTAGTAAGCAGTGTTTTCAGACAGACGATCGATCAGTAGAATTGCTGTGTTACACAGAGAGGTCAGGTGGTTCTTCCAAGGACGCAGTTTGGAATGTTCGTAGCTGAATCACATCGCATTCTTGACATGTGTGTTTAGTTTGTACTGGGTAACGAATGGAATAGCGCTGCAAGGTCATACTTGGTCGTCGTCACATTTGTGTTCCAGTGATAGTTTGTTGTTGCCAGACCTAAATAAAAAAGAAGGCATAAATGTATATTTGGTGCCCGGCTTGAGGATATAACGTGTACAAGTGTGAGCTAGTGATACATAACAGCCGGCTTGAAGAGGATGCAATTTGTACAAGTGAACTGGTGATACATAGCAGCCGGCTTGGAGAGGGTGTAACTTGTACAAGTGAACTGGTGATACATAGCACTCGGCTGGAGGGTGATGTAACTTGTACAGGTGTGAACTGGTGATGCGTAGCACCCAGCCTGAAGGGGATGTAACTTGTACAACTATGAACTGGTGACATAGCACTCGGCTGGAAGGGGGTGTAACTTGTACAGGTGTGAACTGGTGATACGTAGCAGCGACGTTAAACCTGAATGGAACATAGGCCGATGGTGTTAGAGAATGGTGAGCGGAGGAGGAAATTAGGGCCTAAGAAGGACGAGTGGAGAAACCCGCATAAAGATTAGCTTTACGATGTGTACTGCTCACAAAATGTTATTCAGGTGATCCAATCAAGAATAATGAGATGGGCGCGGTATGAGGCGTGTGATGGGGAGAGGAGAGGTGCATACACGGGTTTGGTGATGAAACCTGAGTGACAGACAACTTGGAAAACCTATGCGTAGATGGAAGGATAATATTGAAATGGATCTTCAAGAAGTGGGATGGGGGGGGGGCAAGGACTGGATTGATCTGGCACAGGATAGGGACAGGTGGCGGGCCATCAGTAACTCATGAGTGTGAGTGAGGTTTTTCAAGTGAAACTAGTAACAGACACGCAGTATGGATAACTGTTGTTTTGTTGCACTTACAACTCAGAGAAACGGAATGTGAATGTGTGATTGTGTGAAAGTCATATCTGGCTAAACAACACTGTTTGTTGTAAACACGAAAATAAATCGCGTAAAGTTTGGGAACTTCTGTGTCCTTTGCATGTGGCCGCGGGTTTAAGAATTTGTAAAGATGGGTCCACAGCCGAAATGAGGTGGTACGTCGCCACTTTAAATAATAGTTTGATTTACAGTTTCAGGTATCCGTCGCTTAACGACGGGGATACGTTCTGATAAATGCGTCGTTAGGCGATTTCGTCGTTGCGCGAACGTCATACAGTGTACTTAACACAAACCTAGACAGTACAGTATAGCCTACTACACACCTAGGCTATATGGTATAGCCTATTGCTGCTAGGCTACAAACCTGTACAGCATGTTACTATACTGAATACTGTAGGCAATTGTAACACAATGGTATTACATTATAATATAATAGCCTACTACACACCTAGGCTATACGGTACAGCCTATTTCTCCTACGCTACAAACCTGTACAGCATGTTACTGTACTGAATACTGTTGGAAATTGTAACACAAGGGGAAGTATTATAATATTATGGGACCACCGTCGTATATGTGGTCCGTCGTTGACCGAAACGTCGTTATGCGGCGCATACCTATATTCTAACTTTTCGACGACTGTTGTAACATGATGCAACTTAACACAGAAACATTTTCTTCTCGCAGTGTGTTATGATCCTATTACGCGGGACCGACCCGAGAGCCTGCCGTTGTCGCTGCTTGATTCAGACACATTCCGTTGGGCTATCAGAGAAGTTCAGTGCCGCCGCCTTCCTGTTCGCAGTTCGCTTCTTCCGCCTCATCAAGCCGTATCGCCGTCAACATGCACACCCTGTCCGTCTCGTTTCCCGGTCCCCGGGCTTCGAACCGGATTTCCTGCAGTATGCTTACAATTGTTTCGCGGCTCTCGTTCCAACTTCTAGAACCAAAACAAGTTTTCCTGAAGGAACTCCTGGGATTTTATATTTGGAAAGAACCCAGTTCGAATCTAGGCCGTGTTAGAGGTTATTCTGATAGCGATTTACTGAAACAGCAGCGTAAAATTGTGCTGAGCGGAATTCCTGTTGCCTGTCCAGTCGGCCAAGAGGGCTTCTTCCTCCGTGCCTGACGTGTCCATGCTCTTCGTCATTTCGCCTGTCATGCTGGGATAGTTCCCTAGAAGGACCCACGAAGGCTTCATTCGACAACTTTCCCAAACTGTAGCTCGCAGCATTCCTTCCTTTCGACCTACCGACCGGTCTGGTTAGGAAAGTGTCGTCAAGTGGAAACCAGCGGTACAATAAACCTTTCAGAATATCCGTCAAAGAACGGCACAGATTGTTATTACGCTGTCATGCTTGGCTTTAAATAGAATACTTGGGTGCAGTCTGCAAGAATCTAACAATGGGATTTCCGTAATTTGAAGCACGTGGCTGTTGCGGGCCGTAATGTTAGTGTTCAGTCGACCAGAACCAAGTTTCAGGTGCTGTTGCGTAAGTTCCGAATGTTACCGTAACGGCCGGCAGGTGGCGGGCGTGTGTTTTATGCTCTGTCGAGTGGACCATCCTGTGATGGCCCGTGATGTCCTGTGTTCCGACCAACGATTGCTGCTGTCACCCACTTTCAGCACCTGTGATTGATTTATGGTTTTGGTGTGCTGAGCCCGTGCCATAGAATTCTTGCTGATAACCCACTGGGCTCAAACAAGAAATTCCCCCGAATTATATGGAAACCGACCGGTCCCAGTGGCCGTGCAGTCTAAGGCGTAGTGCTTGGCCGCTTGCATGCTGGAATTGTGGGTTCGAATTTCGCCGGGGGGGATGGATGTTTGTCTATTGTGAGTGTTGTGTGTTGTCTGGTAGAGGTCTCTGCGACGAGCTGATCACTCGTCCAGAGGAGCCCTACCGACTGTGGTACGTCGTTGTGTGTGATCTAGAAACCTGAAGCATGAGGGAATTTGAAACCAAAGGTTCACTGTGTTCATAATGCAACCGCCACTGAACCCCATTTCAATCCAGATGAATCTTGTGCACATCATCACACTCAGTTTAATTCAAAGATCCGTTTTAATGTTATCCTCATCTACTTCCAGGTAAAGTAAAAGTAAAGTGCACCCTTGTACAGGCACAGAGGCTTTGTACAGGCCGTACGGCCCATATGGGGAGTACAGGTATAACTCTACTCGTTTTTGACCACGGCACTAGAAGGGGTGGGGGTCAACGCCACGCCCCGGCCGCTCTTTACCCCCGGGAAAGACCCGGTACCCATTTTACAGGAGGCTGGGTGGACCCCAGGGCCGGTCTGGACAGCTGCGGAAAATCTCGTCCCCACCGGGATTCGATCCCCGGACCATCCATCCCGTAGCCAGTCGCTATAGCGACTAAGCTTCCCGGCCCACTTCTACTTCCAGGTGCTTCAGCTAATATGTTGTTGTTAGACTGCATTCCCAGTGAGCTTGTGTGTTTGTGTTGTCGTGTTCTTACAGAATGTACGTTAGTTCCAACGCAAAGCGTGTTCATGCATCATTGCTAATAGGGTTTGCTTTCGTTGCTGCGTTCGTAGCTGGGGCGGCCATCCGTAGGTCAGCTGCTAGAAACTGACTCCCAGGGCGAACCACGCACTTAGCACCGGCCACTAAGGGCGTATCGGATATCAAGTAACAAGCGTTAATGTGTTCACTAAGATTTTATATCATTACGAATTTATCATCATCGGAATCAAGACGATTGTACGTTTTAAAAATTTTGATTTGTGATATTCTCCATCGAGTTTGGCGCTCCACGCTTCTGGCCAGTTCGCCTGTACGTATGCACGCCAGTATGTTACCTAACACTGAATAATAGCAGGTCATATATTGTTCCTTATTGCCACACATTCTGAGATTCCTTGACAATGGGCGTTGTATGACCCGCTTCCGTTTACATGGCGGACGTGACGCAAGGAAAATTAAGGAGTTGAGCGGAGGAAAGACTTCTCGTCCGTGCACTGGGAAGACGACGTGTGTGTTATTACAGTTGTTACCGGACAGGCCAGCGCTGTGATCTGGTACGTTATAAGTGCGACGGTGACGTATATTACAGTGAAGTTGAGCAGTATTTTAATATTTCTGTGTACGAAGTGTCCCTTGAGAAGGAATTGGATGTATTGTTGGTGGTCTGTCTGATCGGCGAAGGGTGAGCAGATCTTCATGTGAAGGCGTGATGTGATTTTTTTTTATTGCGATGTTTGTACTGGGTGACATCCGCGGTTTGTCAGTTTACTTTTTCTTGGTGTATATTAGTGTCAGTTATGTTTGTGGGTGTGACCTCATAAAAATATTCAGAGTCTGGACGTTGATGTATTGGCAGAGTGCGTGATCAATTTTCCGTCACCCCAGCACGCTCCGTTAAACTCTAAAAGACCGGGTCTGTATTTCAATTTTTGGATGTACGTGTCTGAAAATCGTATTATTTGAACAGAAAAAGATAAAATTATGAAATAAATGACATTTTATGGAAAATAAAACAGAGATTATGAAGCATGCTTTAAAAATGCAGTGAATTTCTTTGTTGTCTAAATGTATTTAATGAATTTCTAGGGATTTTTTTTGTACATGTGTTCGTGTATGTTAACGTAGGTCGTCTTAAGGCTAGTGGTAACAAGACCAAGTAGTAATTACAGGTATGCGCCGCATACCGACGTTTCGGTCAACGACGGACAGCATATACGACGGTGATTTCATAAGATTATAATATAAAGGTAAAGGTAAAGTGATCCCGTTACAGGCCCGGTATGGCCCAGAGGGTGGGTAGAGGTAGCTCTATAGCTCTACTCTTCCATGACCGCAGCACTAGAAGGGGGTGAGTGATCACCAGCACGCCCTGGCCGCACTTTACCCCGGGAAAGACCCGGTACCCATTGTACAGGAGGCTGGGTGTATAAAATATGTTATAATATTATAATACCACTGTGTTACAATTGCCTACAGTATTCAGTACAGTAACCTGCTGTACAGGTTTGTAACGTAGGTGCAATAGGCTATAATATATAGCCTAGGTGTGTAGTAGGCTGTACTGTACTATCTAGGTTTGTGCAAGTACACTGTATGACGTTTGCATGACGACGAAATGCCTAACGACGCATTTCTTAGAACGTCCGATGGTGTAAGTCCTTAGCCCGACCAGGAAGGAAACAAGCTTCAGCGACCAAACTCGGGATTTATTCAACATACTCCCCACGAAGCTCAATGCACTTCCTAGCCCGCGTCTCTAACTTTTGCAAGCCACTCAAAAAAAAATCAGAAGGTTATTCGTCCAACCAGGTCTCCGCGGCAGCAATGACCTCCGCGTCGGACGAAAAATTGCGACTTTTCAATTGTTTTTTCGGTCAAGGGATCGGGTGGTCGTTCGACAGGGCCAGATCCGGAGAATAGGGTGGGTGCTCAAGACATGGGAAACCTAGGTAGGGCAGTTTCTTCTGGGTTGCTAGTGCCCGGTGAGCCGGGGCATTGTCATGCAAGAACAAGACCCCCTTGGTAACCTTCCCGCGGCGTTTTTCCTTCAAAATGTCCTTCAATTGCACCAGCAGAGATGAGTAATACTCGGCGTTGATAGTTTGGCCCTTTGGAAGATAGTCAGTGAGGAGGATGCCGTCCTGATCCCCAAAAATCGAGGCGAGAACTTTTCCAGCTGATTTTTGCACTCGGAATTTTTTGGGGGTGGGGTGAGCTGCTATGCCGCCACTCCATTAATTGTTGCTTTGTCTCCGAGTCATAGTGATATAACCAGGTTTCGTCCATGGTCACCAATCGCGACAGGAAATCATTTGGATCGCGCCGAAAAAATTCCAAAATTTGCTCAGACGACTGGCACCGTTGACGTTTTTGATCCGC
>Ga0131853_10017013_pt1 | contig 13258 bp, 8 predicted proteins | sample TergutLab28metaG_FD_92764 | JGI IMG/M metagenome (GOLD analysis project Ga0131853, IMG submission 92764) | Labiotermes labralis P1 segment gut microbial communities from Petit-Saut dam, French Guiana - Lab288 P1 (version 2) (version 2) | ecosystem: Host-associated > Arthropoda: Insects >...
AATATATATATATATATATATATATATATATATATATATAGGTCTATATATGTATTTGGGTCGGGTAGCTCATTCGGTGTAGCGACTGAGTACGGGCTGGACGGTCCGGAATCGAATCCCGGTGGGGACGAGATTTTCCACCCATCCAGACCGGCCATGGGGCCCACCCAGCCATCTGTAGAGTAGGTACCGGGAATTTCCCGAAGATAAAGTGTGGCCGGGTCGTGCTGCTGACCACTCACCACCTAGTGCTGTCATAGAAGAGTAGCGCTATACCTCTACCCACCCTCTGGTCCACACCGGGCCTGTAACGGGAAAACTTTATATATATATATATATATATATATATATTAGCATATTCATGGAGTTCTTTTATACTTCCCGTTCCATTAAATGTCTGATTTTTTTTTGTGTGCCATTTCCATTATTTTATGAAAGACATTCTGCTTTCCTAGAAAGATGCATGTGTTCAAGAAAAGGCAACAGACTGACTCCCCTGCATCTAAAATTAAAACAAAGTCCCCCAGCATGACGACACTCCAGCCTTCTTACCAAGAAGCGTATTTGGTAACTACAGATTAAGAAGCTGAAAAGAGATTAATATATGAAGCTAGGTTATGCAAATTACACTATGAAAATTTTGATATTTCTGCAAGCAATTTAATATGCAACACGTTTCATTTGTGGGTTCCTCTCTAAATTAGACCCCGACAGACCTATACTTACTCCCTTCTTGCATTAAAATGAGTTACAATTATTTACTGGAAAAATTCTCTTCTCCTTTTGTTTCGTATTTTCCCTTTTATTCCAGCGATGCGCAGCATCTGGTACAGTCGTTTAATTCTCCCTTTATCTTAAATGACACGAAATTGCATTTTTCTTTGCGTGGAACTTCACTTGTGATTTCCCCCCTACAGGCAACAGGAAAACATTTCTACGTTTTTGGAGATGGAGATATTTCTCTTGTGTCTGTAAATGCTAGCAGACGATTTGTTCTGCCACCTCTATTTCCCTTGCAACAATATTCTGTTATGCTTTGGTATAATGTGTTCCATATTCCGTGAATTAATTATGTTTATAAAATATATTAAAAGAAAAATAAGTGCACTTTGGCTTTATGAATGTAATTTTATTATCTAACGACCAATGACATGTTTCGACCACTTATGTGGTCATTTTCAGGATGGTAATTGCAAGAATATAAATATATTTATAGTGTGTCGGTATCACTCCACGATTAAAATCGTACAGTTTGGGTTAAAATTCGGTTAAATGGTAAAACAGTGAATCTGGTGTATATTGGACTGTGCATCATTGTGATAGTTGAAGAATAAAAGACCAACTTGATGTCATTTGCTATTTTATTTCACTTCTTATATGCTCAACATGTTTCGGACATTAATATATCCATCATCAGGAACTTGTGACTGTTCTGTTGAATTACCAAATTGGTCGTATTGTTCTTGGTTCGATGTGTGTTGGAGTTTCGGTGTGGTTGGGTTGGAGTGGTATCCGTGTTGCAGACTGGGCGCGAACTCCCGCCCAGCCACGTTCACGACAGGTAGCAGTACAGGTCTCATTAATGCCAGATACTGTAGATACAGTGTTATGAGCTCCTGATAATGGGTGAATTACCACCCGAAACATGTTGAGCAGTTGACAGATTTAAATAAACTCTATTCTGCTGCATCTTGTTGGATAATTATTGCCATATTATACTATGCATGGCCCATTGAACATAAAATTTACCGTGAAACTTATAAAACGCTAACAAATATGTAATTATAGATACTTTTAATTGTAATATGGCGAACACTCCACTAACAACACCTCTGACTACCGAATACTAAAAAGGTTTTTTAATTTGAAATGTAATATTTTAAGTGGGTTGACCACTCCTTGCGTAGCCACTGCCTACTGAAACATACTGTTGAATGAAGAGTAGAAGGATAGAAATGATGGGAAGAGGAGGAAGAAGGCGTAAGCAATTTGTGAATGACATAAAGAAAAGGGAGAATATTGGAAATTTAAGGAGCAAATTGTGTGGGCAAATTGTTTTGGAAAAAGTGAAGGAACTGCAGTAAGAGAGTCTATGAAGTGAATGAATGACACATAAATTTGAAAACAATCAAATATTGAAACTCTCCTACTTGTGTTGAACACCGTAACAACTTGCACTTAATATGCTGTACACACAACATCGAAGAGTATATATGCAAAAATACACCTTGTAGGAATTTGACGTTAATAGAGCCGCGCATCGTAATATTATTTCTATAGTAAAACCAACTGTATGCACCAATGTATCAAATTTATTTTATTTTGGATTGACACTCTATATGTTGCGGACGGTCTTTCCGTCCATCATCAGGAGTTCAAGACTGTACATACAGCAAAAGATATGTCAAACAGATACTGCTGTCTGCTTGCTAGCAAGCAGACAGCAGTATATATATATATATATATATATATATATATATGTCTATGTGTGTGTGTGTGTGTTTATGCACATAATAAGTGTATTATGTTGAGGGATAATAAACATTATTTTTTTTTTGTTCTTGAAGTAGTGATAAGCTTCCAGGCCCCTTAGTAATTCGATGGCGTAGAATTAATTAATTAATAGATTAATACGCTGATTGTAATTCGGCTTAAATAACATCGACTGTTCGGAGAGTGGCATGTAATGAAGTCAAAGGATTGAGAAGTGGGAACTCAAAGGTTAAAGTACTGCCCCGACATTTACTTGGAGGAGCAGGGTAAGGTAACGAAATACTGAAGTCAGATCAGTAGGTGTCCTGGACGCATTTCCAACTGGACTTTTCCCGAATACAAATTACAAGCTTTACGGCGTGAGTGAAATTGCTCCTTGAGAAAGTGTTGCACAGTGCCTCCAATTAGTTTACAAAACGCTTTACATACTGTGCAGAATTGAATTCCCGGGCCCACGGGGGTTTGCAGATCTCTGAACTGTGGTCTTAAACTTTGCAATTTTACAGTCTGTACAAAGGTGAATCAGCGATTGGAATTTGATTTGAAATTGGCCCCACTATCAGTTTCTTAGGAACAGTACCAGAAAGGAAGTGGCAGAAGAAACAGCAGCATTGTGTACAGTATCAATTCTACCCACACCTTCAAGCAGGTTTAGAAAGTGGTGAGCAACTTGGCCTCCTGCAACTGTTACCCATCCCCCTACTCAAAGCCACTCACCCCCCAACCTCCCCGAAAAGAATGAAGAGGGTGAGTAGTGAAAAAAATAAAGATAAAAAGTAGTGCAAGTGTTATAAGGAGCTTACTTTCGTCGCTTTTCTTCTCCTTTTCCGATGTAGCCCTGAGTCTGACTCAACCATATTCTTTTTTAAAATGATTTTTTTTCTTTACTTGCAATTTCTTTTTCTTTTTCCTTTTACTGTCAATACTGTTATTTTTCTTGTTACGATTCTGTATGTGGGAGAGGAAGGAGAAGGAGAGTAAATTTATCCTTGTGGCCAAAAGAACTTACCGAGGAGAAGTATCCCTTTAGAGAAGTTAACACTAATGGAGAATTGGAAGAGAAAAGGAATATCTGCTCTGGAAGTGCTTAATTCGATTATATAAAATCTTGTTACTGGTTAAAACTGCGTCTATGTAGCGGCGGAAGTTGCGAGAATGCGACATGCAAATAGAATAAATACACACAGTGCGGAAAACGTCTCAATGAACAGTTAAATTATTGGGTCTCTTCGTTATGAAGAATTTACACGTAGCTTTTTTGGTAGTTACTTAAGTGTTCCAACTGCTTTTATTCCACACTGAGTATCAACTAAAGCGAATTTTATATGTATTTGATGTTTATTGTACCTTGCATCATTGTGATAACTGAAGAATAAAATACCAACTAGATGCAACTTATTATTTTATTGTATATTATATATTATATTACATAAAATTTATTCACAAGCGTGGAGATTGCTTCCTCGGAAAATCAATTTTTCTTCTCATACTTCACGCACGACACTACTAGACATATTTCCATTTAATCCATTAGACAGCAGATATTTCTACCCTCTAAAGTATTGCCAAGCATATTATTCTTGTGGGTTGTTAACTGTAATATTTTGAAATACTCTTTATATTTCTTTCTTCATTATTATTATTATTATTATTATTATTATTATTACAGATAGCCTTTGAGCTTGGATAGGAAATACTAGATATAGATGAAAACTTAGTTCAGAAATTTGGTAAAATATCGAAATGCGAAACTTTGGAGTAGCTTGTAGGTCAATAAATATTTGATTATTAAGAAAATACTTTTAGCAGTGTAGTTAATCTGTTCAGAATCCTATTGAATAAAACTATTTCTTACTAGCGATGTTAAACCTACGGATATTTCTACCAAAGCATTAGTAGGCCTAGTTGCACACTTCAGGTTTTACAGTTTCATCCTGTCGGACTATAAGAGGCTAAAGAGCCAGAATTGATCACCGGTTTATCTTTCTGATTAACGAAATGATGCGTAATATAAGATTACAAAGAATAAGCTCATAGGTCGCACAAAACGCAGCGTGATTCTATTATATCATCATATTCATCATCATCATCATCATATATCTTTCATGGAGTTGGGCCACTTTTTGACACGTTCTGGTCTCACGTATCCAGAAGTCTCTTCAGAGGTCCACCATGATTCCTTCTGCCAGTTGGATCTGTCCGGCTTCTTTCAGCGAGACTTTTCAGTGGTTAAAATTTCCCCTGAATGGGTTACGGGCTCAGAGCAGGGTAAGTCCAGTGGTAGGATTGCTACCTTTAGCCTCTAGACCAGCGTGTTTAGGGATGGCATTTCCTCCATTCCTGGTGAAACAGTTACACCGCTGTGACTCCTTCGCCATTCCCTCATTTGTGAGAACAGGGTATACCACGAGAAGGTGAGGTTGACTGTTGGGTAGGATAGGCTATATTATTACGCATCACTACCCCTTATACCCGGTGATTCCATTATAAATACAATTATGACGCTGTAATTACACATCGCCAGGTTTCATAAAAAATTTCCATTTTGCCGGCGCGGTATATATATATGGGGTCCGGAAGATTCTAAGAATAAACAATCATTGTTTCCCTACAGAGCATGCATTTAGTTTTATTTATAATGGAATCACTATAAATAAAACTAAATGCATGCTCTGTAGGGAAATAATGGTTGTTCATTCTAACATTCTTCCGGGTCCCATATTTACACTGTGCCGGCAAAATGGAAATTTTTCAGTGAAACCTGGCGATGCGTAATTACAAGGTTTTAGAGAGTTATAACAGCGTGATATTTAATAACTTTTGTGAAAGCATGCAAAATCGATACGTATGTCAATTTATTGTATCAAACGCTGCCTACATTATTAATCATATTAATAGTATATTATAATTAATCACAAAGCGTCAACTGTATGAGAAATATTAAATGACGAAGAATACATTTAAAAGCTGGGCACGTACTTCAAATCATGAACATTTTTTCCACTGTTTTAATAAGAGGGTTCGTTAATCACTTCAATTTGTCAACCAACGAATGCACATATAATTTCACATAAAACACTTTTAAAATACTTTAAAACACTCAGGCTTGTTTCGATTTTGTCAGATCATCATCAGGGAGATTAGTTCCTTGCTAAAGTTATATTGTTGTATTCACAATTCAATTGGTATTTGCAAATGAGGTGTTGTGGCAGCATATCATGTTGTGTGGGAATGTGTTGTGGAGCAATGGCTAGGTGTGCGTCTAAGACGATAGAGATAGAAATAGGGCAAGCTTCAATGAAGATAATTCCGAAATTTAAAATGTATTACTAAAAATGTTAGTTTATTACAATGAACAGCGACGTTACCAACAGTAAATAAACTAACAATTTCCTATTTTCTACCCACATCATTGTCCAGAACCACCACTGACAATGGTCAATTCAGAAATGAACATCCCCAAATTGTAGATGTAACACAACGGCGAAGTCTTTCAGGACTCCGTGGGCTTCATGACTGTGAGTACGTCACCTCCGAGATAGTAACGTTTCTCCATGATCCTCTCAAAATACCTTTGTCTACGCAGCTGTCCAACTTCCAAATTTCGCAGCGTAAATATTGTGTTGTCCCAACCTACTTCCTCACATCAGTTTTTGTTTCTCAATGAAACAATAACTAACATTTCTGATGGTGTATCATACATTTTATTTGACCTCGGACTAGGCCTTTGTGGGTCGGGATAGCGTAGTCGATATAGCGACTCGCTACTGGCTGGAAGATCCGGGGATCAAATCCCGGTGGGAGGTGAGACTTTCCGCACCCGTCCAGACTGGCCCTGGGGTCCACCCAGCCTCCTATGCAATGATTACCTTTTCTTTTTTCCAGGGTTAAAGCGGCCAGAGTGTGGCGTTGACCACACAATCCTATCTAGTGCCGAGGTTAAAGAAAAAGTAGAGCTATACCTCTACTCCCACTCTGGGCCTTCGTGGCCTGTTCTAGGGCGAAATTTACCTTTACCTTTACCTTCGGTCTAGACCTTACAAATTTCTAAGTATCTGGTTATCAACTTATACCTTACATTCCATGTTACTTCATAACAGTATTCTGACCTTCACAGATCAACATACAGTATCTACCTCATAACATAAGTTTGGAATGCCGCAACGTAAGATTTCTTACATCATTCTTAAGTACGTTAAAAATGGAATTTCTGAAAGTATTTTTTAAAATTTTATAACCAAACAATGTTTCTAAAACTCACCGCCTAGCATTCATTAATAGTGGCTCAGCTGTGTTGGAATATGTTGAAGATACAATTATACGTTTGGTATTTAATTTTAATGTATACTGTTAGTTTGCTTTATTTATCCACAAACTCTACATAATAGAAACATAAAACGATACACCAAATGGTAATCTTACTGTAGCCCTTCGTGCTATGTTTTTATTACAGTGTGTTTGGTAACAAAGTTAGGAATATCTTTTGAACTCCTTGCAGCAGAACGTGAGAAAGAAGTTGCCCTGACTTAATTCAGTTTATTACAGGACATTCGCTTGGAGAGCCAATTCAGAACAAGATTCAACGCACACGTCGCGTTGTTTAAGAATTGCACTTTGAGACGCCATTCTTACAGAATCTTTGTCTTACGAATGAATATTACATTAGTTTGTTACAGGGTATCTGGTGGTAGAGAGGCAATGAGCTCATCGTTTTTGTCAGTGTTCTCGAGTTTCAGAAGGGTTAATTCTATTGCGCATTTTCTTAAAATAGCTTGACTTAAAGCTAACGTCGACACAATTTTCAGTACTCGTGTCCATTACATAGTACACTGATCACAATTCTCCGTCTCCGATAAGTGATCTGCTTCTTTCGGTAAGAGAAATGTAAGCAGCGAATTTTGTGTTCTTTAATCGTGTATTCCCATAAGATCTTTTTCAAATGAAGCCAACTAGGTGCACACTAATTCTTAGTATATTTATATCAGCTTCTCTACATGTTTCGGGCAGCTATGTGCCCATCATCAGGAGAATTTACAGTAAATTCTCCTGATGATGGGCACATAGCTGCCCGAAACATGTAGAGAAGCTGATATAAATATACTAAGAATTAGTGTGCACCTAGTTGGCTTCATTTGAAAAATATTAGGCAGTGAACTTGGTAATATTGATAGTTCCATTTCTTTTTTGTTTTAGCTTATATTAATGTGTTCAATAAATTCATTTATAGTCAGTTTCAGTACCTTAACTTTATATATTCTTATAATTTCCTACATGTTTCGATCATTTCCGAGGTAAAAATAGATGCATGAAACATCTTCATATATTTTCTTTAGAAATGTATTTTGTGCACACAAAAAAACAGCAGCACCCTAAAGACATGCAGTAAATGAAGGTTAATATTTGAAGAATTAAAATTAAGAAGTTTATTATTTATTTACATATAAAATTTCAATGCAGTACATTATTTATGAACTCAAACATATACGGCCATTTCTTGAATCTTAATGTGCTAATGTGGTCCCATTAACTTCGAATTGTGATCACGTTCTTCTAAATAAACACACTGTAATATTCACTTGGACAGCACACATTGCATTCGTTCACAAATTTTATTTTGTTTAATTCCCCCAATACTGTATTGCTTATGTTTAATATTTTGCTGTTTTTGTATATGTGCTAATTTCATTTATTAAAAATGATATGTACAAATATTTCACATACATTTGTGTGAATTTCTCTCTGATAATGGCTTAGAAACACACGACACTTGTTGGGGATTATAAATGTAAATTATGGTAATATAAAAAATAAAACTTACTTACGTTTTGTTGGACAAGCACAGTTATGAAGGTGTCTGGAATCACGGTGCTGGCACTGTTATTGGATCTAAGGGAGCTGTAGTCAGAGAAGGGGGGGGGAGGATAAATAGTCTTTCTTATGGGAAACAAAATTTGATTCCTGTGTTAACGAAAGAGCGCCGGTGGATTCTACGAGGAACTTGAAATATTGTGAGTTCAGTTGGCTATTTACGCCACATTTCATTGGCCATTATTTTGATATTATTACAATGACAAACACAAAATTTCCCAGTTTGTCCTTTTTAAGTTTTGTGATTAATTTTTTCTGTGCATTCGTCATCTCATCCGTCACTTATCCCATATTACTTTATTTTGTCACTCTAGCAAATATTGTTGGAGAACGAAATTAACATAACTTCTAATTAGTCTATTTTTACTAGACGTTTGAGCCAACTTGGAGATTATTTTTGTCCTTAACTGCAAATAAATATAAAGTAAAAGCGTAGAAATTTACCCACAGAAAATTTTCCTTACTTTGTGTTCAGCATGAAGTAGTCTGCGAGTCCAACTATGTATTTATGTGCTGTTTGAGGTAAATGTATTTGGATCCCGAATTTCCTACAGAGATCCAAGAAATATGATGTCGTTAAAATGGTACTGTCATTATATTTTTCCATGCCAACGAATTGGTATATACACCCGCTTATTAAAAAGATAAAGTGCTCAAGAAGTATGTACATGAGATATACTTTAGCTACTTCTCAGTGTGATTACGTGCACATGTGCAGTTACTGATGTGCTTCTTGCCTGCAGCCCTTCCAAGACACACAAAGAAAAGAAGAGCTGGCTCTATAATTGCTTTGAAACCCAACATAACTAGTATGCTCTGCGGCTTACATGCCAGATCCGAATGAACTGCTGGGCCACGTTTACACAGCGATCCTTCTCTGGTTCCTTTTTCTTTCAAGTGAAGATACTGTTCATTTATTCGTTTTGTAATTTCTTGTTTTTAAAACTAAACTAATGAAAAATAGTTTTATTTGAAAGAAAACATCGTAAATTTTGACACAAGATAACAAAATTCTTCCAAGTATTCTTTATCTAAAAAATGTTTGGACGTCTTTCAAGAAGCAAAGGAAGACTTTGTTCCATTTTAGAAATATTTTCCTCTGAGAATAATATCGATAGTTACAGATTTCTTGGCGAGATATGAAGGGACCAGAAGTTCAGTTTCAACTGCATGGAGATATGAGAATTGTATGTATGGCGTGAGACGAAAAAGCAAGCGAGAGCTAAAAGATTTATATTAAATGTTTAATTTGTCTATTATTCATAAAATATACTTAGGATAGGGCGGGACGTGACTTGTAGCAATGAGGATGGGCAGGTAAAATTCATAACTCCCGGGTGCTGATATATCCTTAGCCCGACCAGGGTGGAAACAAGCTCGGGAACATGTTAGGGACGCGCGAAATTTCAACAACATCGAGACGCAAGCTGTCATCATTTTTTTTCCTGCAAGGCAAGGCGCCAAAGGAAACGCTATTCTGACAGAAACATTAGTTTTTTTCCTTTCTGGTCGGGCTAAGGACTTATCAGCACCCATGTAATGTCAGAAAATACGATGTCACTGAGTATACGTGAGCAATAGATGGGAGGGTAAGGTTTAAGGTCCATTTAATAAGCATGACAGTGGGGGTGTGGGCTGTATTCATCTGTCTCAGGTTAAGGTAGAGTGATGGGCTCATTTGGACACGTTAATGAAAACTTCGGTTCCATGAAAAGCGAAGAAATTACGAGTATGTACACTGTGAGCGACTATCTTTCTGAAGAAAGAGTTGCTTTATGGATTTTGATGTAAACAAATAAAACTCCAAAGTACTTCTGACCCAGACTTGCATGAAGATTCCTTCAGTTCTATAGAGACTTTAACTGATATGGATTACACCCTTCAGTGCTTATACTAAAACGAGAAAATGAAGCAGAATTACGTGTGCATTAAAAAGAAACAAAAATTTGTTCAAACCATTAGTAGGAAAATCTGAATGGAAGAGACCATAACAGCGTTAAAGAATTTGGACTGGAATATTTTTGTGAATGACAAGGAAGAGGATGTTTTCGTGACTTTTAACAGGGCAACTAAATTTCGGTTTCCAAGGGGGCGGTGGGGGCGCCTTACTGGCGAACTGAACGACTCAAATCTCCTCAAACAGATTGTTGCTCAGTTGACACAGTTACTCTTATATTTTATCCATTAGTGGAACCGTGTTAGTGTAGTTGGTAGAGCGATTGCGCAGCGGGCTAAGGAACCCAGGAGTCGCGGTTGGATTCCTGGCAGGAGCAACACGCCTCTCGCTGCTTCATTTTGTCTATGCAGACAGCCACAAAAAACCCTTAGAAAACAAGAATAAAACTATACACTAGCCCTTGGGACTATTAAAGTAAGGGACGCCAAAAGAATAACAACAGCAAAGATGAAATACATGAGAAGAACAGCAGGATACACTTGGACAGATTACAAAACAAATGCACAACTTACAAAGGAGTTAAAAATAACAACAATTTTGGACAAATTACTGGAATACAAGAGAAGCTGGATACAACATGTATATAGAATGCCTCGAAGTAGATTACCCAGGGTATTGAAATACTACTCCCCACCTGGCAGAAGGAATCATGGCAGACTTTTGAAGAGACTTCTGGGTACGTGAGATCGGAACGGGTCAACAAGTGGCCCAACTCCATGACAGGTATATGATTATGATGATGATGATGATGATGATGACAACTCAGCCTGAAATTCCATGGGGTTAATTGGCGTCGTTTTAATCTCGTTATTTGCTTTTTTCTAATTCCAAGGTGAAGAGTGAGCGGGACTGTACCTCCAGTAACCCACATGGCTATATGGCGTTCAAAGGGATCAAGTTACCTTCACTTTACCTTCTGTCCATTTGTGTCAAAAACACTAACGCTACACAAATGCGCTTTCCTTTAAACGTGTCAATTAAACGTAGTAAGCGGCACACATTTATATTTTTTTCTGCCAGTATGACTGGCGGAAAAAAATAGTGCGATCAGAAGGATTTTATGTCAATGAAAAATCCACTAACACCAGCTGGGATCGAACCAGCGACCAGCACCTTAACCACTGTGCTACCGCGGTCGTACTATCAAGTAAATTAAAAATAATATTTACTTCAAATTCCGATTGGAAGTGTCTGTACTGAAAGTCTGAAGAATGATGTTCATCTGAAACAGAGAAATTAGAAAGATCATTTGTTTAAAGCCGTTTATTGAAACAATCTCTGTGTTGTGAGAGGTATGTGAAACACAACAATACAGTGTGTGGTAAAATGCAGATTGTATATACGAAAACCGTGTCACCATTCATCTCTAAAGGCTAAATGTCGAAGTTCTCCAATGCATAACAAAATAGTCTACAGTCCCTCCAAACTTGACTATATGTAATCCGAACCGCCGTCACTCGACCACTGTCGTGTCTTAAGTAACTGCCATGTCAGGTAGGAATTGCCTTTGCAATTCTCATTTTGTCACGCAAGAAGACAGAATCGCGTCCCGAGTTCCTTTTCTGCAAAGCCTTTCTTATATCCTTTCTGTTTCTACCTCACCAATTGACTAGACATCATGCATTTTATTTATGACAGCCGACTGTCTTTTTCTTTCTTTACGTCCATTTGTTTCCCAGCGCCAGTCTTCTCCACTCCATGTTAAAATGTACCAGCTGATTTTCACAAAATATTTTACGAATATTACTTTTTCAGAAGCCATGATTCTTTCAGGTGTACTACACTCAGCATTATAAATACGGCATCCGAGAGAGTTGCTTAGGTAGAAGGGACATCGTGGTATTTAAAGCCGAGATTTGACGTAAAAGCAAAGTTATCCCCACACATACTGAAGCACCCCATCATGAAGCTTTACAGTGTCGTGGTGGTAGAGCTCAAGTTCTTTTCACTTTGGTACCAGACGTACATGTTGGGTCATCTTCAACCCCGCCTGATTCACCTCCGAGAAAAGCGCCACCATTTGGTTGAGTTTCGGAGCCGGTATTATCGTGGCGTTTTAAGGAAAAGTTCTGCCCGTGATGAAGATGGGGTCCGTCTAGTTCTTCCCTTATGCAGTAACATACTGACTGAGATACTGAGATCACGATGTAATAAATGTAATCACGTTAAAGCACGTATGTCTGTACTACCAGGTAAAGAAAAATGAAATACTTTTGTTGTGTCTCAAACATTGTGTTTCTGCATTCGTCGCCTAAATCGTGCATGCATTTTCTGTTGACCCGACAGTACAATAAGTGCAGCAATTTGTGGCTCCATATTACTGCCTATACGTTATTAAGAACAGAAAAATATTTATATTGTTGTATTCATGTACATTTTAAGTTGTGTTTGAAAAATTTGGACAATGGAATACAAGTTAAAGAATAGACTGTTCAGTACAGAAATGGATTTTCAGAGAAGAGCTGCAAGGACATCTGTATTACTAAAAGTAAGAAATAAATTTGTCTGCGAAAAAATGTTGGTAACACAAATTAGTTGAGAAAGAATGGAAAACTATGTGTTGAAATGATATGGACACGTAGTGTGAATGGAGGATAAGAGATGGCCTAAGCGAATACTGGTCACCAGGAGAAATACGACGACGAGGACGAACCGAAGTAAAATGGGAAAGGAAATGGAGGCGGCTAAGAAGCAGAAAATTTAACATTTGGCAACGCAATAAACTGGCACCTGTGGCGCCTGAATTCCAGTAATGGGGGGGGGGGGGACCAATGGAAAACTGATAGATAGTTATTTAAATTTGAAGGTATTTTTGAGAATGTGTTACTGAGAGGAAATTGGTGTAATGTGTTACTGAGAGGAAATTGGTGTAATGTGTTACTGAGAGGAAATTGCTGTAATGTGTTACTGAGAGGAAATTGGTGTATGTGTTACTGAGAG